>VOFJ01000450.1_pt1 | contig 52000 bp, 65 predicted proteins | sample 5384081 | NCBI WGS metagenome assembly VOFJ01 (sample SAMN12384729, study PRJNA508395) | human gut metagenome | isolation source: healthy gut I | host: Homo sapiens
AACCGCCACACTTCCTTCAACTAACACAACAGAAGCTATTTCATCGTCTTTGTAGGCAGAGACATTAAGAGTCGTACCCAATACTTGTAACATAAATCTTTTGTTTTCACAAAAAAGGTCGTCGGGAATCTTTCGCTACTTCAAAAGACTTCCCCTTCTACAAGGATTTCCCTTTTTTCTTTCTCAAATTCGGTAGGATAAATAACATGGCTTCAGAATTAACGTACATAAATGTACCATCAGAAAAAGTTATGGTAGCCCTTTTCCCTTTAGGAACAATAATATGATTAATATTCTGTTTAATAGGATCCAAAGTCTCTTTTTTACGGTCTTTTTTCTTTATTTACTTGCAGACTTTTTTCCTTGTATTCCAAAGAAACTCCATCAGAAAGTTCCATTCGATCATTTTGGGTAATCAAAGGTTATCTCCCCGATTCTCTTCCGGTATACTATCATTCAGCATTGATATCACTAAAACATCTTGTTTTGACAAATCGGAAGAATAAAAATAACTTATCGATAAGGATAGTATCAAAAATGATACAGCTACTACAGAAGATAAATAAATAAATAAATAAATCTCCTTTTGGATTGTTTTTTTCAGGACATATTTAGCCTTCAGTTCCGACAAAAGAATCTTCAATCTTTTTGTGGATCTGTTTTCTCCATATCCTGTATACTTTCAATTAATGCTTGTCCGGCATTTTTGAAAATTGTTTTTCGTATCTTATTTTCTGATTTATGCATATCCTTTTTACATCTTTCTATTATATAGAGAGAGAAAAAAAGGAAAAGGTACTTGTCGAATACTGAAAAAATTTATTTTTTATCTGGAAAAATAATTTACGCAACTGTACGAGTGATTGGCACAATCTGTTTTTACTTGATTGATAATTGATATACAACACATTAGATATTTCTTTATGAGATAACCCTTTACATAAAAAAGGTACAATACTTCTTTTTTTTGTTTAACTGACAATTTTTGATATGCCAATAACAGATCCTTTAAATCATCTTTAAAAGAATCCTTTTCTTCCGTTGCAGTATGCAACATTTCCGGTATATCATCGACCAAGACAAAATCATAGCGTTTACCTTCCTTCTCTAATGATTTTAACAAATTGTTACGAAAAAGATCTAAGCACATACGCCTTTACCGAAAGAGGAACTGATAAGTTTTTAGATTTCAACATCAATTCCATAAATAAATCCTGGATACAATCTTGAACCAGTTCTGATCCTGTGAAAACTTACATCCATAATGCAACAGTAATGGATAGTATCGCCTATATAATTGATCAAAGGCATGTTTATCCCCATTTAAATAAGATACCCACAAAAAATTCATCAGTCGGCCCCACATTGTCGGTCAACTTTTTCGTACTAGAATCAGGATAACAAGCATCTTTATCAATTTTCATGTCTGTAAACATAGCAAAAACAACTTCTATCACTCCAAAAGTAGTTTTTGCCTATATTACTCCATTGAACAAATTACGTCACCAATTCTTGTAGAATCTTATCCATATTAATTAAAACTGTTTCTCGTTTACTTAGTAAGTAGATTTTGGCATACTTTGTAACAAAAACGAAACACCAATGTAATATTTACTTCAAAGCGTCTTAACCCATTCTTAATACATGTTACCTTACTTTGCACTCAGAACAAAGAGGTTAATGACGTGAGAAAGTTTTTTGAAAAAATTGTAGAAGGAGGACTATTAATCAGCGGAGGTGTAACCAGTTTCACGATTCTGTTGATTGTCTTTTTCTTTTTAAAGAAGCATCCGGCCTTTCAACAGTCCGGTAGTCGAAGAGGATACGTGCTTGCCGTGAATAAGAGTAACGATGTGAGTCACCTGTCACCGGAAACAATCATGGATATTTTCGATGCCAAAATAACCAACTGGAAAGAGGTTAACGGCAAAGATGAAGAAATCCTGGTCTTTCGTTTTTCCGACCTGACGCAATATTACAGTGAAGAGGAATTGGGAGATGAATTTCAGTACGTTCCCCGATAAAATCAGCGAACTCGTCAGCAAAGAGCCGGGAATCATCGCATTCTTTCCCCAGCAATATCTGGCGAAAGACTTCGGGGGAACCGTTCTTCCCGAAGAGAAAATATCGCTTTCCGACTTCTTCGCCGGCACCAAATGGTACCCGACCTCTGCGCCTGCTCCTATCTTCGGATTGATACCCTTGTTGCTCGGAACATTACTGGTCAGTATCGGCGCCATTGTTCTTTCACTCCCTTTCGGTATTGCCGTTGCCATCTACCTGGCAGAAATCGCAAATAAACGGACCCGGGAGATACTGAAGCCGGTTATTGAATTGCTGGCAGGGGATTCCTTCGGTCGTATACGGTTTCTTCGGATTGGTTGTAATCGTTCCGCTCATACAGAAAGGGCTGAACCTTCCGGTTGAGAAACAGCCTTTGCCGGCAGTGTCGTTCTGGCCATCATGGCGTTGCCGACCATTATCACGGTTGCCGAAGATGCCATGCGCGCACCACGCCGCGTGCCATGAAAGAAGCGAGTCTGGCCCTGGGAGCAACCCAATGGCAAACAATCTATAAGGTAATCATCCCCTATTCCATATCCGGTATCACATCGGCAATCGTCCTGGGTATCGGGCGGGCGATCGAGGAGAAACAATGGCCGTCCTGATGGTAACAGGAAATGCGGCCGTTATCCCGACCTCCTTCTTTTGAACCCGTACGGACCATTCCGGCAACCATCGCGGCAGAACTGGGAGAAGCACCCGCCGGAGGAGCTCATTACTCAGGCATTGTTCCTGTTAGGAGCAGTATTATTTATCATTACACTACTGTTAAGCATTACGGTAGAATACATTTCATCCAAAAGAAAAAATGTGATTAAGCTATGGCACCTGTTCAAAAAGTTAGGCAATGTTGACACAAAGAAACGGACTTCACAGAAAGTTGCGTTCGGTATATTCACACTTCTCAGTTATCTGGTTGTTGTCATTCTTTTTTCCTTATTCTCGGTTTTATCATTATCCAGGGAGGAAAAGTAATCAGCTGGGACTTCCTGACGAAAGCGCCGGCCGACGGGATGACTGCCGGAGGTATTTTCCCGGCGATTGTCGGAACACTTTATCTGGTATTGGGTAGCAGCCTGATTAGTTTCCCGATCGGGATCATGAGCGGCATCTACATGAATGAATATGCGACAAACGGCAAAGTGGTCCGCTTCATCCGTATCATGACAAATAACCTGAGCGGAGTCCCGTCAGTCGTATTCGGACTATTCGGAATGTCCCTGTTCGTCGTTACCCTGGGGTTGGGGAGACTCCATCATCGCCGGTTCGTTTACCCTGGCACTGATGTCTTTACCACTGATTATCCGTACAACGGAAGAAGCCCTCAAAAGCATCGACGATTCTTTTTCCGCCACGGCAGTCTGGCACTGGGGAGCTACCAAGTTACAGACCATTCGCAGGGTTGTATTACCGATGGCTTTTCCAAATATCATTACCGGATTAATCCTGTCTATCGGACGTGTATCCGGTGAGACGGCTCTATCCTGTTTACCGTTGCCGCTTACTTCCTGCCCCAACTGCCGGGAAGCATCTTCGACCAGTGTATGGCCCTGCCCTATCATCTGTATGTAATATCCACGAGCGGAACGGATATAGAAGCCTCCCGCGGCATGGCATACGGAACGGCTCTGGTACTGATTGCAATCGTATTAATCGTAAAACTTACTGGCCAATGCGCTGAGAGGCTATTTCGCCAGGAAAGTAAAAATGAACTAAATAATATGCCAATAGGGAAATGTGCCAATATGCCAATAAAAAGGAAAAGCTAACATTTCGCCCCCTGTTGATACATTTTTCATCGGTATATTGGCACATTGGCATATTAGTATATTGATAAATTATTTATATTATGATAAAGATTGATGCTCAGAATGTAAATTTCTATTATGGCGATTTTCATGCCTTAAAGAATATATCTATGCAAATTGAAGCAAAACACGTCGGTCGCCTTTATCGGACCGTCCGGTTGTGGTAAATCCACCTTCCTGCGCTTATTCAACCGGATGAACGACCTGATACCCGACACGCACATGGACGGAAAAATCCTGATTGACGGAAGAGATATTTACGGTAAAGGAGAAAAGGTCGACCTGCTCCGGAAAAATGTGGGCATGGTATTCCAGAAACCGAATCCTTTCCCCGAAAACAATCTTTTGAAAACGTTGCCTACGGTCCGGGTAAACGGGATAAAGGACAATGCTTATATCGAAGAGACTGTTGTCAAAAACCCTCAAACAGGTTGTTCTTTGGGATGAAGTAAAGGATAAACTGAAAGAATCGGCTTTCGCCCTGTCCGGCGGCCAGCAACAACGTCTGTGTATCGCCCGTGCATTGGCCATATCGCCTTCCATTCTTTTAATGGACGAACCGACTTCGGCATTGGACCCGATCTCTACCGGTAAGATAGAAGACCTGATACATGAACTAAAAAGCGAATATACTATCGTAATCGTTACCCATAATATGCAACAGGCTGCCCGTGTCAGCGACAAGACCGGCGTACTTTTATCTGGGGAACTGATAGAGTTCGATAATACACGTAAGATATTTACCAATCCGGAGAAGGAATCGACTCAGAATTATATTACAGGACGGTTCGGGTAATTGAAAATTAAAAATTGAAAAATTATATATGAAAGTCATAGATCAGGAGATTGCCTCCCTTAAAAAACAGCATCAGCGAGATGTGGGCATTGGTCCACCAACAGTTATATAATGCCGGTGAAGCGATGCTGACCGGAGACAAGGAACTGGCCTACAAAGTACTCAGCCGTGAACGCCGCGTGAATGCATTCGAGCTGAAGATCGACAGTGATTGCGAGGATATCATCGCTTTATATGCTCCCGTTGCCGTCGACCTGCGTTTCGTACTTGCCATGTACAAGATCAATACAAACCTGGAACGCCTCGGCGACTTCGCCGAAAGTATCGCACGCTTTGCCGGAAACCTGCCGGAAGGTGTTCCCGTCGACCCGCAACTGATAAAGGATACCCGGGTGGAAGAAATGTTGCAGGAATTGCTGAGTATGCTTACACTCAGCCAGGAAGCATTTGAAAAGGAAAGTTCAGAAATTGCATCACGCATCTTCCTGAAAGATAACCTGATCGACGAGATCAACCATAACTCGACCAGGATCATTGCCGATTACATAGAAAGCATCCGGGAAGTGCCCTGGTCGGCCTTTACATGGCCGGAGTGATCCGCAAGATGGAACGCTTCGGCGACCATTGTACCAATATCGCCGAAGAGTTGATTTTCTATCTGGATGCTAAGGTAATGAAGCATATCGGAAAAACAGAAAATTAAAATAGGCATAAATAAGATTTGTGTTTTACGTTTCTATCTCGTAATATTGTATCCGTTAAAGGGACCAACATCTACAATACTATCGTGGAGATTCATGAAACAGAATTAATAGCCGGTTTGAAAAGTGGGGGGAAAGCAGAGCCTACCGCACTTTTATTTGACAACTATTATCATCTTCTATTCCGTATTGCCTGTCAATATGTAAGGGATGATACAGTAGCCGATACCATCGTCGGTGATGTATTATCCATATATGGGAAACACGCGAATCACTCCATATCACCTCTTCACTGCAAGCCTATCTGGTCTGTTGCATACGTAATTATGCAATCAATTATCAAAAGAAATTATTTGCAGACCGGGAAATCAGTATCGACGATTACGAAGAATACCCGGAAGCTATTCTTCAGGGACTGTTCCTCTCCGACGAATATCCGTTGGGACAATTGCTAGAAAGAGAACTCAACGAGCAAATACTCCTCGAAATCAATAAACTTCCCCGCGAAACCCGGCAAGTTTTCATCTTTAGCCGGATCGAAGAGTTGGCTTACGACGAGATCGCAGATAAAGTAGGCATCTCGGTTAACACAGTCAAATACCATATTAAACAAGCCCTGTCTACCCTCCGTACTCGTATGAAAGGCTATTTATCTTCCATTTTGTTCTGATACATTTCAATCCAAAATCATTTTTTTGAAAAAATATTTCATTTTTTTCACTACCCTCGCTCTACCCGTATGTTGCCTTTAGGGTAAGAAGCATAAAAATGGATCAAAATAAACAACAAGAATACTACGACGAGCTGATCACCGGTTATCTGAACCGGTCGCTTACTCCTGAGCAGGAGAAAGAACTCAGCCGTTGGGTCGCAGCAAACGAGTCTCATAAAAAATATTATTATGAAATGACCGAGCTGTGGCTATCTTCCTATGATAAACAACATAAAAACAGAAGAAAGAACGAAGCCGTATACCGCCGTTTTGCCGAACAGGCCGGATTCAGAAAACAAAAAATATCTGTTCCTACGGGAATATACCCGGATCGCAGCGGCTCTGCTGGTCGGAGTTTTTCCTGGGTACTACCGGATTATATCTGTTCAATCAGTCTAACAGACAGGACGAGCAGGACAATGATACGGACCATTGAAGTGCCGCTCGGTTCACGAAGCCGCCTCCAACTGGAAGACGGAACCATAGTATGGCTGAATGCCGGTAGTAAATTCAGCTGTCAACCCGGATTCTCACAGAAGAACCGACAGGTCACACTGGAAGGAGAAGGTTATTTTGAAGTGGCCCGTAATGAAAAGCTGCCGTTCATCGTCAATGCAAAAAGAAATCGACGTGAAAGTACTGGGTACAAAATTCAATGTCAAAGCCTATTCCGACGATCAGGAAATAGCCGTTACCCTGGCTGAAGGTTCTGTGAACATGATAGACAGAGCAGCCCCTGCCAATTCCGTCATTATGGAACCTCAACAGCAAGCCGTTTATAACAGACTGACCCAAAAGACAGAAGTTAGAAAAGTTTCGACAGACGCAATCTGCCAATGGACAACAGGGGCCCACTTCTTTAATGAAGTCAGTTTTGGAGAAATCGCCGGACAGTTGGAAAAAGCCTTCGACGTAACCTTCATTTTCCTGAATCCGGAACGTCGGAAACTCCGCTTCTACGGAGAGTTCCGCAGCACGGATACGCTTAACGACATTCTGACGATTATGTCTTCCAGTGAGAAATTTACTTACAGACGAAATAACAATATCATTGAGATATATTAAAATAGTTGATAAATTAAAAAAGAAAGGAGAATCACGAAAAGAAAAAAAAAAGCAAAAAGAGCCGGAAAATGTTCGCACCATTTCCCGACTCACGAGTTCATTAAAACTTAATAATTAAATTCTAATCACATTACAAAAGTATGGAAAACATTCTTTATAAAGAAAGAAAAATCACGCTAATTGTTCGCAACCGGTTCTATGTAGCCTGGTTATGTATGATACTTTTTCGCAACAAGTATGCAACAGGCGTTCGCAGCATTACCACAAAATCAAAAGATCACACTGAATCTTCAAAATGCCACGATAAAAGAGGCTTTTGAAACAATCAGAAAACAGAGCGATTACATTTTCTTTCTTTGAAACCGGCGACGTGGATACCCGGCAGAAAATCAGTCTGCAAATAAGCAGCGAATCCATTAACGATATTCTGAATCAGGTACTGAAAGGAAAAGGCCTGAAATATGAAATCAAAAACAAACACATTATCATCAAACCGGACAAGACACCGCAACCGGCTCAATCCTCCCGACAGTCGGGAACGATCAACGGCGTTGTTACCGATGAAAAAGGGGAACCGATCATCGGAGCCAACGTCATGGTCAAAGGTACCACGAACGGTACAGTCACAGACTTGGACGGTAAGTTTGTCATTCAGGCATCTCCCGGCGATATCCTGGAGATCAGCTATATAGGCTACAACCCTTTGCAGATAAAAGCCGGCACACAAACTTCCCTCTCCATCAAAATGACGGAAGACACACAGAACCTGGAGGAAATAGTTGTCGTTGGGTATGGTACACAAAAGAAGTCAGACCTGATCAGTGCAATCACTTCAGTACGCGGAAAAGAGCTGGCCGAACAACCGGTTCCCCGCGTCGACCAGCTATTACGCGGCCGTGTAGCCGGGATGCAGGTCGTTCAATCAAACGGAACGCCGGGAGCCTCATCGAGTATCCGTATCCGTGGCGGCAACTCACTTTCAGCTAGCAACGAACCGCTTTATGTAATCGACGGTTTTATCGATGCCGGAGACCTGAATTCCCTGAATCCGAATGATATCGAATCCATTGAAGTACTGAAAGATGCTACATCCACTGCCATTTACGGAGCCCGCGGTTCAAACGGTGTTATCCTGATCACGACCAAAAGGGGAAAAGAAGGTAAAGCACAGTTTGACGTGGAAGCATCCTACGGCTGGCAAAAGTTACCTAAAAAGATAGACTTGCTCTCTCCCGGAGAATATGCTTCTTATCTCAATAAAATTGCCCGAATGAACGGGACCACGGTACCTTATGACGACCCGTCAAAGTTACAGGCGTAGACTGGCAGGACGAACTATTCCGCACTGCTCCTGTTTATAATGTAAACCTGTCAAGCAGCGGTGGTACGGAAAAGATCAAATACCTGATCTCGCTGAACCATTTCGATCAAGATGGCATCATGGTCGGTTCCGGTTTTAACCGTACGACTTTACGTACGAATGTAGATGCAGAATTCAATCCCTGGTTCAGTCTTGGCACAACAGTCAGCCTGTCACGCGAATTCAGCGATATATCCACACTCCCGAGCGATTATTCATTAGCTGTTTACGGAATAGGCATGTCGCCTATCGGAACGGCATTCAATCCGGACGGTTCATATAATTATACCGAATCCAGCCGCCCGCTCGGTCGTAATCCCCTCGCAGAAGCCTTGCTACCTACGGATGAAAAGAATACTTATTATGTATTGAACAACTCTTACCTGCAATTCAAGATAGGAGAACATTTCACCTGGCGTTCTACATTAGGTATCAAATGGAACTACTGGCGTGAAGATTATTTCTCTCCGCGTAAAGGCTCTTATCAGGAAAAAAAAACCAACAGTGCCAAGGCGACTACCCTGCAAACACAGGACTTGCTGACAGAGCATACATTGACCTATACACTGAAAAAGGAAGTACACTCATTTTTCTGCCCTGGGAGGTTTCACCGCGCAAAAGGCTACGATAAAGGGTTATCTACCGAAGTCTCGAACTTTGCCAATGATATCACCGGATTCTATGACCTGAACTCCGCCCAACTGAAAAACTCGGTCAAATCAGGTTACCACAACTGGGGATATATGTCCTGGCTTGGACGTATCAACTATTCTTATGACAATCGTTACCTGCTGACAGCCGTAGCACGTTACGACGGATCATCCCGTTTTTCTCCGGGAAACAAATGGGCATTTTTCCCTTCCGTTTCCGTCGGCTGGAGAATTACGGAAGAAGATTTCATGAAAAGCCAGCAGGTTGTGAACGATCTGAAACTCCGCCTCAGCTATGGCCGTGTCGGAAACCAGGCTATCGATATCTATTCAACCCAGTCGCTCTTCTCATCCGGCAGCACGATCCTCGGAGGTCAGGAAGTTGTTACTTACACTCCGAGCAAAGTCCCCAGCAAAGATCTTACCTGGGAAAAGACAGACCAGTTCGATGCCGGAATTGATTTTTCTTTTTTCAACTCCGTCCTGACCGGTTCGCTCGACTATTACCATAAAAAAGACCAGCGACCTGCTATGGGAGATATCCGTTCCTTCCTACATCGGACAATCCACCCAGTTGCAGAATCTGGGATCGCTCTCCAACCAGGGAGTTGAATTATCATTGAATGCTTCCCTTATAAACAAGAAGGATTTTCAGTGGGATATGAACTTCAATATCTCGACCAACCGCAGCAAGGTACTGAGCCTTGGCCCGGACCAGGAAAAACCGGTAGGAGAACATTGGGGCGGTTATTACAGCAGCATCCTGAAAGTAGGATCACCCGTCGGACTGTTTTACGGTCAGGTATACGAAGGTGTACTGACCCAGCAGGATATCGACGCAGGAAACCTATCCGCCCGTCCGGGAGATCCGAAATTTAAAAATATTCCCGATGATCCGAACAACTCTACCGTTATCGGTAATGCCAATCCGGATTTCTTCGGAGGATTAGGCACAACAGTAGCCTATAAAGGAATATCCCTAAACGCCTTCTTCCAGTATTCGGTAGGCAACGATGTGATGAACCTGAACAGTGCATATTTCCTGCCGGGTAATGCCAACGTAAACTGCTACCGCGAACTGGCAGAGAAGATGTGGACTCCTGAAAATCCGGACACAGACGTTGCACGTCCTGGAAACAGTTACATCTACTCCGTCGATTCACGCTTCGTAGAGAACGGAAGTTTCCTTCGTCTCTCTTCGCTGACCCTGGCGTATGATTTACCCCGCAACCTACTGCAATACATCGGCCTGGCTTCAGCCAGAGTATATGCAACCGGCAACAACCTGTTCAATATCTGCAACTACCGCGGATACGACCCGGAAGTCAGCCTCTATTCCACCAGCCCGATCCTGAAAGGATACGACTGGGGACAATATCCGATGAACCGTTCATTCTCCATCGGACTTAAATTCACTTTGTAAACCTATAAAATGATTGAAAGATGAAAAAGTATAATATCCTTCTGATTTTATTTATCCTGTTCACTACAGCCTCCTGCTCCGGGTTGCTGGATGAAGATCCGAGAGGAGACGTTGCTGGTAGCAACTTCTTTACAGATGAAGAGAATGCTTTATCAAACATAAATGATCTCTACAATGCCTTCGGGGATGCAAACGTATATAGTCGCCAGGCAATGATGGTCATGGAATTCGGCACAGACCTGGGAACACGTTCCCCTAGCGATAACTGGCCGACACTCGACCCGATAGCGACCTATACGCACGATGCTTCCGCCCAACGTATCTGGTGGGTATGGCGGGATAGCTACAAGTATATCCGGAATGCCAACCTCTCGATCGCCAGTATAGAAAACATGGATGCTTCCCCTGTTCAAACATGCCGGAAAAGAACGGCTACTGGCTGAAGCACGTTTCATCAGGGGATTCCTATATTTCCACCTGACAAACTTTTTCGGCGATCTGCCGGTCATCACCGAACCTGCCGAGGATTTGAATTCACTGTTGCATCTTTCACGCACGCCTGCCAGCCAGATCAGAAAAGAGATCGTACTGGCAGATATGCAATATGCCGCCGACCATTTACCGGAATTCGACGAGTACAGCAGCAATGATGCCGGACGTATCAGCCGCAGTACAGCAATCGGCATGATGGCAAAGGTCTACCTGTTTGAAAAGGATTACGCCAAATGCGCCGAACTCTGTAAAACTCTTTATTCGGAAGGTAAGCGGGGTTTACTGAATCAGTATGCCGATGTTTTCGATTCAAAATACAACAACAGTAAAGAAAGCCTTTTGGCTATCCAGTCACTGATAGAGAAAAAAGAATCGCCGGCACAGACCACTTGTTACGGTGATTTCACAGAAGATGACGACAGTCCGTATAACAATGGCAGTGCCATTGCCCCGTTACTGCCTTTTGCCTCCTACTATGTACCGAAAGAAGACCAATGGTATGATACGGAGAATGACAACCGGTGGGGTTTCAATTTCCGCCTGGCTTCCGAATCCAAATATAAGGAATTGATAGACGGTACAGGCACATCAGCCAAACACCTCGGTGCCGGTATCAAATATAAAGGGAGATTGTCCGTATGCCATATATCGTCAAATTCTGCGATGTAAACAACCGCCGGCCGGACCGTTCGGGTACATCGCTAAACTTCCCGATCCTGCGCTGGTCGGATATATTGCTGATGTATGCCGAAGCGCTGAATGAACAGGGAAATACAGGCGAAGCATTCACTTACATCAATGAAGTCAGAAAACGCGCCTATACAAACAAAGACAATACCCTCAATCCGGGTTGGGAGCTCAAAGGACTTTCACAAAGCGAACTGAGAACGGCAATCCTGAAAGAACGTGCATTGGAACTTTGCTTTGAGGGACACCGTAAATTCGATCTTTCCCGTACCGGGACACTTGAGGCGGCGATCAAGGGTGTCACTCACCTGGATGATATCGAATTTCTATTCTCGGAGGCGTATTATCCCAAAGAAGCAGCCCGCAACGTGCATAGCTGGCATCGCCTGTTCGAGTACCGACAAGTGAGATAACATTAAACAGTAACCTTCTTCCCCAGAATGAAGGTTATTAAACACCATTCTTATTTATGCTTAACAAACTAATTTCGGGTATATCTCTGATAACCCTCTGTTCTAACATAGTAGCGCAAAGCCCCGGACAGGGGCTGGCCTACTATCAGTCATTCGATGACCCGCAACCGGAAGCGATCCGGATGGCAGAAATTGCGACGCGGGATTCATCTTCCCTTTTTCTGGTACATACATCGTCTTACAGTGAAGGACTGAAAGGGAAAGCCCTTGACCTGACAGATGAAGTCGCTTACCGTATTCCCCTTTCCCTGACGGCAAAAGATTGCCCATCTTTCGACGACGGCCGTTCTTTTTTTCCTTGCAGGTCTGGGTTAAAACCAAGCCGGGCGCACCTTTAGGTACACCGATCATGACAAATGCCACCACCAAGGAACCTACCGGCTGGTGTATCGGCACACAGGAAAATGGTGCTTGGTACCTGAGCCTGAACGACGGGAAAAACAGTTATACCTACCAACCGACAGCACAGCGCCAGGCGATCAATGACGGAAAGTGGCACCAACTGACAGTCTCAGTAGACAAGACAAAGGGAGAAGTATGGATGTACCTGGACGGACGCAATGTCGCCATCTACCAGATCGAAGGATTGAAATCTCTTGAAAGTAAATTCCGGACGATTATAGGAGGAAGCGACGAAGAGCAAGACTGGGAATGCCGGGGCGAATGGATGGCTTTCAACGGAAAAATCGATGAAGTGAAAATGTGGGACCGCCCGGTCAGCAGCGCCGAAGTACGGAAGAGTTACGAGCAGTTCTTTCCTTTTTATCCCCTCTTTATCCGTCATACAAACCCGACCGGTTAAAAGTACAGGTATGGAATATATGGCACGGAGGACGCCGCTTTGGTAAACAGGTCGGTGTAAACCGCGTCATCGAAGTATTAAAAAGGGAAAATGCGGATGTGATCGGCCTGATCGAGACATACGGTTCTGGAGCAATTATCGCTGATTCCCTGGGGTATTATTTCTATCTGATCAGTTCAATCTCAGCATCATGAGCCGTTATCCGATAGATGAAACGATCCAACTGTTCCGCTCGTTCAATTCGGGAGGGGCACTCATCCGCATAAGTGAAGAACAACAGATTGCTTTCTACGATATCTGGCTCCATTATCTGCCCGATGTTTCAGACCTGAACAATGGAAAAGCAGCCGTAAAGAAATATGAAGAAGATGAAGCACAAACCCGCATCCCGGAGATCAAGGAGATTCTGAAACAAATGGCTCCCCGCACTGCCCAATCGGCAGAAACCCCGGTCATATTGGTTTGGAGACTTCAACTGCGATTCGCATCTGGACTGGAACGAACAGGCACGTCCCGCCCACCTGGGGGCTTTTTGCCAAACTGGAAGTATCCAGACAAGTCCTCAACGAAGGTTTTACGGATAGTTTCCGCCACCTCTATCCGGACGTTCTGCTGAATCAAGGGGCGACCTGGTCTCCCCCTTATCAACCTGGGATCAAAAAACTAAGCTGTCTGCCCCAACGTATCGACTATATCTATTATAAAGGAGATAAACTTATCCCGTACCGTTCGGAAGCCCTCTCCCATCATCCCGTAGGCTGGCCGTCAGACCATGGAAGTGTAGTGACATCATTCTACTTTAAATAAAAGGCAAACTGCAAGTATTGCATATCACTACTGTCTTCTTTTCATATCACAGTTGGATTCCGTTTGTTTCACAGATGGATTTCTTTTTGTATCACAGCTGTGATATGAATAGAAGATCAAGGGAAAAACCACTCTACCCCGGAACAAAGTCATTGTATGTCCCAGGCTGCGGGCTAGATCCCAAGGGTAATTTTACTTTCCGGCCTTGTTCTTTTGAATAAATGCAGTAGGGATCATTCCGAACTCATTCTTGAAGATACGGGTGAAGTATGACTGGCTCTCGATAATCCCGATCAGGCGGCTGATAAAAGACAAATGAGCAAAAAGCTCTCTTATTGCCATATTACCCGTTTATATATATCTTTGCACCCCAAATTAACAAACAGAGAAAGATTCATGAAACGACTGACTGTATTTTGCCTGTCGGCCTTGCTGACAGGAACAACTTTTACCGCTACTTCGCAGAAGACGTTAATTCCTAACAATACGGAAGTATTCAAACTGTCGCTCGAAACTCATGGTTCTTATAACGAAGCGCTTTCCGGCGAAGCCGAACGCGACCGTTTTCTGTTGAATGATTTCAAGGTGGAAGCGACCGGCACCGTCCTCCCCTGGCTTTCTTATGCTTACCGCCAGGTACTCTGTTACCGGAATGAATGAATGGGTACGTGCCAACGGATTCGGTTCTTATATCGAGAATGCGTGGGTGAACTTCCAACTCTCCGAAAAATTCTCCGTCACTGCCGGAAAGCAGGATGCTGCCTGGGGTGGTTTCGAATACGACGAATATCCTTACCGGATTTACGATTACAGTGATATGAATGACTGGATGGACTGCTATTTTACAGGAGTCGCCGTCAGCTATGAACCTACCGGAACACAGGAGATCTGTGTACAGGTGACGAACGGCAACGATAACCGCAGCAAATCTCCTTCTTTCTATAACCTGGGATGGAACAGCAGCTATCTGGATGAGATGTTATCTCTCCGTTATTCCGTTACAGCCGGACAACAAGCTAAAGGAAACTGGATGTGGATGGTATGGGGCGGACAGCAGGTGGAAGCCGGAAAATTCCTAGGATATTTCGATGTGATGTACACCCGTGGTAAGATGGACCCGCTGGGGATGCTGGCCGAGCAGTTCGAACCCGAAGACGGGAGAGCATGAAGCATCAATAAGCAATACAAGTTATCTATCGCTGGTCGCCCGCTTGAATTATCAGATCCATCCGAAGTGGAACCTGTTCGTAAAAGGGATGTACGAAACAGCATCCGTATACAAGGCTAACGGTCCTTACGAGTCGGGTAAATACCGTACCGCCTGGGGATATCAGGGGAGGGGTCGAGTTCTACCCGATGGGGAGACGATAACCTGCATCTTTTCATGACAGGTACCGGACGGGCTTACAGCCTGACAGAAAAAGCAAAGGCGTTCAATGTCTTTGCAGAGAACACCGGACGCCTTTCCATAGGGTTTGTTTATAAGATTCCTTTATTTTTAAAACTGTAGCAACAACGAATCTCCTGCCTCCATCTCTACTGTCAACATACCGTCGATAACCGGTAAGGAGGCTGGTTTCTGATTCATTTTAATACTCATATTAGAAGATTCAGCAGGCAGTTTGATGCGAAATGTTCCCGGAACAACGGCTTTAAGTCCGGCTTCCGTCATTTTTCCTTCTGCCCATTTAGCTGATACTTCGCCACCACCCTGAACTTTGAGTCCTTTGAAACTACCGGTCTTCCAGGCTGTAGGCAAAGCCGGGAGCAACTCGATATTTCCGGTCTGGCTCTGTACAAGCATTTCGGCAATACCGGCACAACCTCCATAATTGCCATCGATCTGGAACGGCGGATGCGCACAGAACAGATTCGGATAAGAACCGCCTCCATTCACCATATTCGTCGTTTTTTCCACACAGGGACGCAGCAGGTCGACCAACAGTTTATAGGCATGGTCGCCATCATGCAAGCGTGCCCAGAAATTGATCTTCCAGGCCATCGACCAACCGGTACTCTTATCACCGCGTGCTTCGAGTGTCTTACGGGCAGCTTCCGCCAGTTCGGGGGTATGCTCCATAGAGATTTCATTTCCCGGATAAAGTCCATACAGATGGGAAACATGACGATGATGCGGTTCGACTTCTTCATAGGGTTCAAGCCATTCCAGGATACGGCCATCCTTACCGATCGTGGTTGGCATCAGACGGGAACGCTTATCCACCAGTTCCTGACAAAAAGCAGAATCAATTCCGAGGATATTGGCTGCCGCAATCGTATTGGTGAACAACTCGCGGACAATCTGATTATCCATAGTCGAACCGGCACAGATATGTACAACTTTGCCGTTCGGCATACGGTAAGCATTTTCAGGAGAAGTGGTAGGGGCCGTTACCAAATATTTATTTCGCGGGTCACGAACCAGCATATCCGTAAAGAACAAAGCAGCACCTTTCATCACCGGATAGACCTCTTTCAGATATTCTTTATCCAATGTATATTGATAGTGGGTAAACAGATGTTCGCATAACCAGGCGGCAGACGTATTGGTCGCTCCCCAGGAAGGATGTTCGCCCGGTGCAGTGAATTCCCAGACATTTCCCAAGATATGCGTCACCCAGCCACGTGCATTATAAAAAGACTTTGGCTGTACGTTCTCCACTTTCTACCTGCTGTTTCGTCCACTCGATCATCGGGAGATGCAATTCGGAAAGGTTCGCCACCTCCGCAGGCCAATGATTCATCTGAAGATTGATATTCAAATGATAGTCGCCGTTCCAGGGCGTATTGATCGTATTACACCATAATCCCTGAAGATTTGGAGGCAATGAACCGGTACGGGTTGACGAAATCAGCAGATAACGTCCGAACTGGAAGTAGAGGGGCCCCCAGCGACGGATCGTTCTGATCCTCCTGGAAAGCATGCAAACGTTCATTGATCGGCATCTCATCCCTTACGGAACGGCCCAGGTCCAGATCGACCCGGTCGAACAGGGAACGATAGGCATTGACATGCTCCTTTCTCAAGGTGGAATAATCTTTTTTTCTTTCCGACTCGGCCAGCAAAGAAAACAGCTGGTCTTCAAATCCTTCGTTCTTATAATTAGTCGCCATACTCACCAGAAGGATGGCTTCGGAGGCATTCTGAACGGTCAACAAGGAACTGTCACCTGGAACCAGGGAGCCGCCTTTAGGCAGGAGGATCCGTACACGGGCGCCATATTTAACACCTTTCATTTCCAGCGTATCCACGCCGTCCGGCAACTGTCCTTTCATCAGCAAGTCTTTTCCATCGACCGACAAGGCATAATGTTCGGGACGGTTCATCCCCACCGTAAAGTTAAGCGCCTTATCGGCATCTGCCATCAAATGAACTACCCCCAGATCACCGGAGAAAGAGGTAAACGACTCACGGCTGTAATTCACTTTTCCCTTGCGGAAAGAGGTTGAGGCAATAGCATCGTTCAGATTCAGTTCACGACGGTAAGCGGCTACGGAATCGGAACCGTCTACATATACATAATCCAGCACCAGATTTCCCAGCAACTGGTAACTACCATAGGGAACATTGGCACCCTGCCCCTGACCGCTACCAGCTCCTTTACAAACAAAAAAGTGCGATACATCAGGTCCTGTGCTTCATCATTTTTCCCTTCAAAAAGAGCAGACGGCGTATATTTGCCAACGACCATACAGCCTGCGGGTTATCCGTATCCTGTTTGCTTCCGGACCACATGGAGATTTCATTCAACAGGATGTTTTCCTTATTGATTCCACCGTCGGGCATCATTCCCAGACGACCGTTTCCCAATGGCAGAGTTTCCTCCCAGATACGGGCAGGTTCATCAAAGTGATAAGCGATCTTATTGGCTGTTTTCACTTCTGCCATATCACAGGAAGCCAGCAATACCAATAAAGCAGCGATAGAAGGACGAACTATTTTCCGTCCTATCTCCTTTAATCGAATCGAGTTCATAGTATTATTAATAAAATTATTACTCAAGCGGTATCAGAAACTTTGCATGTCACACAGTCTCTTATAATAGCCATTCAAATCCAGCAGTTCTTCATGACGACCACGTTCAACGATCTCGCCTTCATGCATCACGCAAATCTCGTCCGCATTACGGATCGTAGAAAGACGGTGGGCAATAACGATCGTAGTACGGTTACGCATCAGGTTTTCCAATGCTTCCTGTACCAGGCGTTCTGATTCCGTATCCAATGCAGAAGTTGCTTCATCGAGGATCAGGATGGACGGGTTTTTCAGAATGGCACGTGCAATGCTGATACGCTGGCGCTGTCCGCCCGACAACTTACCGCCGCGGTCACCGATATTGGTATCGTATCCATCTTCGCTCGCCATGATAAAATCATGCGCATTGGCGATACGCGCGGCTTCCTTCACCTGTTCCAATGTAGCCCCTTCCACTCCGAAAGAGATATTATTGAAAAATGTGTCGTTAAAAAGAATCGCCTCCTGGTTGACATTCCCCATCAGGCCACGCAAATCGTAGAGGGAGGCATCGCGGATATCCGTTCCGTCAATAGTAATGCTCCCCTTATCCACATCATAAAAACGGGGCAACAGATCTACCAGCGTACTTTTACCGGAACCGGACTGGCCAACCAATGCGACGGTCTTTCCCTTAGGGATTACCAGGTCTACACCTTTCAACACCCAGTCATGCTGGTATTTAAACCAAATATTGTTATATCGTATTTCCTTATTCAATTCTATCTTCTTAGGATCGGCCGGATCATTGATATTACTTTCAGCTTTCAAGATCTTATCGATACGATCCATAGAGGCCAACCCTTTCTGGATGGCATAAACAGACTTACTTAAATCTTTCGCCGGATTAATAATACTATAAAAAAGATAACCAGGTAATAAATAAATGTGGAGGCATCGATCGTGCTATGGTTACTCAGGATAAGCGTACCTCCATACCACAGCACGATGGCGATAGTAGCCGTTCCCAGAAACTCACTCATCGGGTGCGCCATCTGCTGGCGGCGATAGATACGGATGGTGGTCCGACGGAACCGGTCATTACTGTTCTCGAAACGAGTTTGTATTTTCTTCTCGGCATTGAATGCTTTGATAATGCGCAAGCCGCCTAAAGTCTCTTCGATCTGGCTCATCAAGCCGCCCCATTGCTGCTGGCCTTCCAGCGATTTACGTTTCAGTTTCTTCCCTACCTGTCCCATCACATAACCCGCCAAAGGCAACAGTACAAGGACGAAAACAGTCAGCTGCCAACTGATAACGATCATACCGATCAGATAGATAATGATCAGGATCGGATTCTTGAACAACATATCCAGGGAACTCATGATGGAGGTCTCCACTTCATTCACATCGCCGGAGACACGGGCAATGATGTCCCCCTTTGCGCTCTTCCGAGAAAAATCCCAGGGGAGTTCAGTAATTTTCTTATTGATCTGGTTACGGATATCACGAACAACCCCTGTACGGATAGGGATCATCGTAAAAAAGCCATGTACATCGTACCCACTTTCAGGAACGTAGAGATAATAAGGAAAGCACCTAAAACGATCAGTGTAAATGAGCCTCCCTCTTTTTCAATCAGGTCGCTGACAAACCAGAAGAAATTGTTCTTTATCAGTTCGGGAGTACCTTTCCAGCTTTCCCAGGTCCAGGGATCAAACACCCAGGCTTTATAAGAATAAACATCATCATTCAGTTTGAACAATATATTCAATATCGGAATAATCAGGGCAAAAGAGAACAGATTCAGTATGGCGGATAAAATATTGAACACAATGTTCGACACCATATACTTCTTATAAGGAGGCACAAAACGCCGTAATATGCGTATGAAATCTTTCATGTTTATTTAGTTCGATTGGATTTGGCGCGCAAGTTACTCATAAAAAACAGGCGGTGCAACGTTTCGACTTATGTTTGCATCAATTAGATATGGATAAATACAATTAAAACCATACGGATATGAACAGAACAAACCATTTCTTCCTGACCTTTACAAATAAAATATTGGCAGGATTATTAAGCCTGTTAGGCTTTTCACTGGCAGCATGCGACAAAATAGGTGCAGACGAATACGGATGTCCCTATGCCGATTATGAAATCAAAGGGAAAGTAGTCAATGAGAACGGGAAAGCCATCAACGGCATACAAGTTATTATTCCCGACCCTTTTTGGTAATGAAGAATATACGCATCGGGATACGCTGATCACGAATAGTGCCGGAGAGTTCGTCGCACGACCGGTTGTCACCACTTTTGGCACGGATATCACTTTCAAAATCACAACAAAAGATATCGATGGCACCGATAACGGAGGAGCATTTGAAGAAACAATCACGGAAGTAGCTTTCAAAAAAAAGAAGACCTGACAGGAGGAAACGGCGAATGGAATTATGGTAATGCACAAAAGAACGTAACTATCAAAATGAAGCAGGCTGTGGAAAACAAAGAATAAGTAAAAAAACAAATATCCAGACTTATACAACCGCCGATGCAGTATTTTTCGTACTTTTGTATTTAATCATATGTAATCTATCAGTTAATAACGAAACAACGCAAGTTATATGAAAAGGTTCTATCCTCATTTTTTGAACAGTATGAACTGGGTATTAGCCGGTTTACTCACCTTACTAGGTTCTCTCTTGTCCCGATTCGGATGATGATGGGGGAGGTCAGGTAGAAGAATGCGGCTGCCCACATGCTAATTACGAGATCAAAGGGAAAGTGGTAAACAGACAGAACAACCCGATTCCCAATATACAAATCGCCATCAGCGATTCGGTTCCCGACCGTCAAATGCCCAGCGATACCATCTACACCGACGCAAAGGGAGAATTCCTTTGGGAAACCGGAGAATTCCCCGGGGCAACATTCAAACTTATCACGACAGATATTGACAAAGATAAAAACGGCGGTCAGTTTGCTGCCGATACCTCTTTTGTTTCCTTTAAAAACGCCGTCTATGAAAATGGCAGCGGTTGGTACGAGGGAAAAGCCAAACAAGAGGTTACAATCACTATGAACGAACAGATTAACACGGAAGAATAATGGATAAACGCCCCGGATTTCGTAAACGCATCGCCCTGGAACTCTTCCGCAGTATCCGGAGAAACAGGGCCAAGCTACACGAACTACGCACACTCTTTTGGGAATGTACGCTTCGTTGCAATGCATCCTGCCGTCATTGCGGCAGCGACTGCCATGTATCGGCTGGCATGAAGGATATGCCGGTGGAAGATTTTCTGAAAGTTATAGACGATATTACTCCCCATGTCAATCCTAATAAAGTATTGGTAATTTTTACCGGAGGAGAGGCTTTGGTGCCCAAAGACATCGAAACCTGCGGAATGGAACTTTACCGCCGGGGATATCCCTGGGGAATCGTTTCCAACGGATTGCTGATGACACGCGAACGGCTGGACGCGTTGCTGGCCTCCGGCATGCATTCGGCAACCATCAGCCTCGACGGCTTCGAAGAAGCACATAACTGGTTGCGCCGTCATCCGAAAAGTTTCGAGAATGCAGTCAACGCCATCTGCATGCTGGCGGAAGAGAAAGAGATTGTCTGGGATGTGGTGACTTGCGTAAACCAAAAAGAATTTCAAAGACCTGAAACTCTTCAAGGAATTCCTGGACGGAGAGGGGCGTAAAACGGTGGCGTCTGTTCACCATCTTCCCCGTCGGACGGGCCGCCGAAGAAGCCGACCTGCAACTGACCAACGAACAGTTCACCTGGATGCTTAACTTCATCCGCTACTGCCGGCAGGAAGGAAAGATACACACCAGCTACGGTTGCGAAGGGTTCCTCGGAAACTACGAAGCCGAAGTGCGCGACTCCATTTTCCAGTGCAATGCCGGAATCAGTACGGCTTCGGTGCTGGCAGACGGTTCCATTTCCGGTTGTCCGAGCATTCGTGCCAATTTCCATCAGGGGAATATCTACAAAGATAAATTCATCGACATCTGGAACAACGAATTCAAACCGTACCGCAACCGTGAATGGACACGCAAAGGGCAATGTGCCGACTGTAAAATGTTCCGCTATTGCGAAGGCAACGGCATGCATCTGTACGACGATAACGGCAATCTGTTGTTCTGTCATTATAATCGGATAAAGTAATTGCGTACAATATCCCATCTTTTTCCTATCTTTATCCCCCGAATAAACTTCTAAAAAGAATTTATACATGAAAAACTCTCTTATTCTCTGTGCCCTGCTAACGCTAGGCCCGGTTTGTTACGCACAACAATCGAACATCACCGATTACACCGAACTGACCGACACCAAGCCACACGATAGTGAGGCTGTATGGAATAAAATAACAACGCCTACCCAACTCAGCTGGGCGAGCACGGACGTTCGTTATCCGAAACTCAGTATCCCAACCGTTACAAAAACTTCCCGCTGGCAGACGAAAGCCTGGAAAGGAGAACGCGTAAACGCCCAGGCCGTACTGTGGACAACCAACGACCTGTCGGACGCAACCATCACCGTCAGCGAATTGAAAAACGGTTCATCCGTTATCCCGGCTTCCAACGTCACCACCAATTTCGTGCGTTACGTAATGACCGACGAATTGAACAAAGAACGTACAGGCGGTTGCGGTGTACGTGAAAACAAGGCGGAAATGGGATTCTTCCGTTGTTGCCGACGTGTTGGATATTGTAAAGATGCGCGACGTCGCCGCCCGTACGACACAACCTATCTGGATGAATGTATGGGTACCGTCCGACGCACGTCCCGGAAAATATAAAGGAACACTGACCGTTTCAGGCGAAAACTTCCAACCGATGAAGTTACAGGTGGAGATAGACGTACTGAACCGTACCCTGCCGGAACCGAAAGACTGGAAATTCCATCTGGACTTGTGGCAGAACCCGTATTCCGTGGCCCGTTACTACGACGTGCCTCTCTGGAGCAAAGAGCATTTCGATGCCATGCGCCCGATCATGAAGATGCTGGCCAACGCCGGACAGCGTGCCATCACCACCAGCATCATGCACAAACCCTGGGCGGGACAGACCGAAGATCATTTCGACAGCATGGTGTTCCGCATGAAGAAGCTCGACGGCAGTTGGGAATATGACTACACTGTTTTCGACAAATGGGTAGATTTCATGATGAACGATATTGGCATCAACGACCTGATCAGCTGCTACACCATGATCCCGTGGGCATTGAGTTTCGACTATTACGACCAGGCCACCAACCGCATCCAGTTCATCGAAGCCAAACCGGGCGATGCAGCTTATGCCGACTACTGGGGCAGTTTCCTGAAAGACTTCTCCCGTCACCTGCGTAAAAAAGGCTGGTTTGAAAAGACTGCCATCTCTATGGACGAACGTCCTATGGAAGCCATGCGCGAAGCTATCAAAGTCATCAAGCAGGCCGACCCGGAATTTAAGATCACGCTGGCCGGTAACTATCATAAAGAGATACAAGGCGACCTGTATTACCTGAGTATTCCGTACGGCCACAAATTTCCGGAAGATGTGAAAGCCGAACGCGACCGCAAAGGCCAGATCAGCACGGTTTATACCTGTTGTTCGGAAGCATTCCCGAACACCTTCACCTTCTCCAACCCGGCAGAAGCTCCCTGGACGATCCTGCACGCCGTTGCCGGTGGTTACGACGGTTACCTGCGTTGGGCAGTAAACAGTTGGACAGCCGATCCCTTGCGCGACTCACGCTTCCGCACTTGGGCAGCCGGCGATACATACAGTATCTACCCGGGTCCCCGCAGCAGTATCCGTTTCGAACGTCTGGTAGAAGGCCTCCAGGACGCTGAAAAAATCCGCATCCTCCGCGAAGAACTGAAGGGCAGCAAACTGGATAAGCTGAATAAGACTGTCGCCATGTTTACTCCGGAAGGACTGGCTGAGACACAGAAGTCGGCTACCGAGATGGTGAATGAGTTGAATAAAGTGCTGAATTCGTTTTAAAAAACTTATATTAAAAAATAACGGTTTCAAATTTCCTACAATAACAGAATTTGAAACCGTTTCCATTTTTATGATAAACCATTATGAGTTTTCCTTTTAAAAAGATCTCTGTAAAAGAATTCTACTGCTATTATTGTGAATATAAGATTTAATATCGCCCTGTCTTCAGCATGCATTCGAAAAAAAAATCCTCCTATAATTAATGTAAAAGGGACAAGTATAAAAAAAAAAAGACAGGAATAGAGCCGATCAAAAAACTAATAATCCTCAACAAAACTTTTCTTGAAGACATCAAAGTGTTACGATCTAATAAATATTTAATGACTTCTCTAAATCCCCAATAAAATAATGGAGCGATGAAGGTACATATTTGATATATATTAAATCCATATTTATAATCATAATCAAAAACATCACCTCGTTTATTTCCAATCAATAAATAAAGTAAACTATTAAACAAAAACCACATACCAAATATAAATAACTCTTTAGTTCTTGACTTTAAAAAAGTTATTATCACATCCATATTTATATTCATAGACTCACCTTTTACACTATTTCCACAAAATTTACAGTAAAAACTATTTTCTGAAATTTCTTTACCACATTTCCAACAATACATATTATTATGATTTAAAATAATAATTAGATAAAAAGCACACAGATAGTCCTAATAAAAATCTTAAACTTCCTAAAAAGGTGACCCATATATCTCCAACTATCAAATAATGAAGTCCCCACATAGTTTGATATGAACCGAAAAAGGTTAAAATCAAAAAAATCAAGAACAAACTTATTTGCAAAATAGACAAAAAGAACTGCCACAAAATTAAAGAGTCATCAGATGTTTTAAATAGTAACCTCAATTTAAGAAATAATTTTTCAAGACATTTTACTCTCAGAACTTTTCCTTTGTAAAATACTACAAAAGCATTTATGGTAGCAACAGGTAAAGCCATCCACACTACGGCACTCGCTACTGAAGATGCCCCTTCCTCTATAAGATATTTTTTAGCTGTAGATAAGGCTGCGCAAGCTAAAATCCATGAAAGCAAAATAAAAATACCCTTTAGCAAAACTATAAAAATAGATTTTAAACGAGTTATAACTGACTCCATAAGTATTATCTTTACCCCTCCCTGTCCCCTCCGGTCGGCGATTAACAAAAAAAAAAAAGAAGCGCGGGAACCATCGTCTATCACTGTTCTGAGGCTCTGGACTGCCCACCAATCAATAATAGATCAATGATCCCACGCTTTATGCAGGTATATAGTTCACCCGTCACCAGGTAAGTTTATATAACAAACATAAGCGCAGAGGTCATTTATCCATTATCTTGATTGGTTGAAATTGTCCAGATTTCAGAACAAGATAATATCGAAACGCTTCTACGTTATTTTTTCAATACGTCGCAAAGATCGCACATTTAGATTATTAAACAAAATATCCGAGATCTTTTTCTCTCGGATATTTATATTGTTACATTTCTATCAAACCTTCTATAGCTTGTATAAAATCAACAGCTTGCGGATAAAGTTCCTTTGCCTTTTCCTCCGTCATCATAATAAAATCGTCATAACGCAACTCCTTCTCTCATTACATTTTCAGAAAAAAGGCGTCGTCAGCTTTTCCCATATCTTTTTACTGAATACACGAGGACTGATGATCACTCCCGTCTCAAACTCTATGTCATAAAGCGGATAAGCGATCTCCTGTTCCTCTTTCAGAGAGATATCTTCTTTGTCAAGCAAGATAAGCAGATCAATATCGCTGTCAGGACGGGCATCGCCACGGGCTTCGCTTCCGTACAGAATCGCCTGTGCGCCGGGAGCAACACGACGGATAACTTCCCGTATACGGTTTACTATTTCAGGACGTCTCATAAGATACTCCTTTTTCTTCTTTAATTTCTATTTTCGCAAAGGTAACTATAAATCTCAAAATCACAAGAAAGAGGGTTGTTTCGTCAAGATAAAGACAAAAAGAAGGCCCCCTAACAAGTGAAAGTAACCTTTCGAGGCCTCGGGAAGAGTTTTTTAATGGTGAAAGTGGCTTTCCGAGACCTCGAGAGGTCTTTTTTCACCATTCAAAGTTCACACCCGAGGCCTTGAGAGGTCACTTTAAACGTTGAAAACCGCCTTCCGAGGTCTCGATAAGTCATTTTCAACGTTTGACAGATATTTCCGAGGCCTCGAGGATTTTTTTCTGAAAATAATGTGGTAAATATTTCCTCCGTCCAGACATATTATCTACATTAGCGCATATTTAATTCTAAAAAATCAATCCATGGGAACTTTTACTAAAATCAAGACACTCCCGTTGACCAATCTCAACAATGCCGAATATCTGGCCTTCCTCAACTCCGTGCTGGACCTCGTCCCCGCTCCGACCGGCGGTGGCGACCGTCCCGAAATCGAGTCGCTCAATGCCGACGTGCAGGCGGCAAACGAATCGCCCAGCATCGGATTGTCGGCACAGTTTATACAGACTTTTGAAAACGACATCATGCTCCTGGCCGACACGGTCGACGAAAGCCGCATTGCACAGGAAACGGAGCAGGCTGCCGTTCACGAAGCCAACCGCGATAAGCTGATCATCTACATCACCACCCGCATCTCGCGTGCCGGCGGCTTGCCGCTCGAAGCCGAACGTGATGCCGGAAAGTTTCTCTATAAGGTAATCAAACCGTACATCGGCATCGCCCGCCTGCCGGTAGCACAGGAAACAGCCAAAATACAAGGCTTGCTGATTGACTTGCGGAAGGACGAAAACGCGATCTACGTCACCACCCTCGGACTGGAAGCCTACCTGGCCGAACTCGAAAAGGAAAACAATGCCTACATCGCACTCACCTCGGCGAGAACACAGAGCCGCGCTGCCAATAAAAAGGACAACAGCGCAACAATACGTCAACGTCTCGACAGCCAGTACGACGACCTGGTTACGTTGGCACAATCCTTCAGCATAGCCGTACCATCCGAAGAGGCTACGACATTTGTCAGCAATCTGAACCAGCTGATCTCAGAAACCGTCACCGCTTTCAACCAACGAAAGAAAGGTGCCGGCTCGGCAGGTGAAGGCGGAGGCGGAGACGGAAGTAGCGATCGCCCAGAAATCGAATAGGTTGATCGGAGAAAAAACGAAAAAGGGAGGTGATTACTTCCCTTTTTTTCATTTGATCCCCCCAAATAGAGGGGCTATCATATCCGAAAAAAACTCCTGGCAGGAAAGATTAACTAATTCTCCAATTAGTGGTTGGAGAATTAATCAAAATACTCATATTGTTCCGCAAAAGCAGCTTCTATATCTTCTTTGAGTCTCGGATTATTGACCTTCTCAACTTTGTTTAGCATCAGATAAGCACTTTTCAAGCAGTTCTCCTGATGGATAAAATATTTTTCAGAAAAATAGGTTGCCATTATTCTTTTATAAAAACGAAATCGTTTTGTATTATCAGTGTCCTCTTCTACCATATTTGAACCAATAAATCCGAAAGAGGCGTGGTCATCTTTTTTTTGATATATTTCAAGCATAATATTTATACAGGTCATAACAATGCGCCTGGGTTCGTAGGTATTAGTTAATACACTATACTTGTTCTCACAGTTCCTCATACTTTTAAGGTGAAATTTTAGAGCATATACATGATAATCATAGCATTCAACCCAAACCCAATACTACTGATTGGATTTGGTCGATTTAAACGTATATAATATCTTTGATTTTAAATGCCCAGCTTCTTCATTAAAATTTTGGACAAACCGGTGAGGGTAAAAAACGCCATTTCAGATTAAATAAGGATACAGGTCTATTCGTTTTCTTTTTTTCAGTTCTTCTGATGAAACTTGTACGAAAATAGCAGTATCCTTCTTCGGATCATTTTTAACGTCCGAAACAACAGTTGTAGACTTTTCCTTACAACTAATTGCGGCTTTTGTTTTTCTAATTAAGTTTCCCATATCTATTACTCTAACGACAATATAACAAAATCTGTTGATGATTTTGTTGATTAACATGTTGATTATTACATGTAATGGGTCAAAGATACATATCTTTTATATCAAAGACACGTTCAAGTGAATATTTTTACAACAGATTTCATTTTTTTTAGCGGCAGAACAAATAAAACGTGATAAAATTTAACAAAAGAACCCGATGACGCTGATTTTATAAAAGCGTCATCGGGTTTATAATATGACAATACTTCGGTAAATTTTTACCGAAAAATTAAAAGTTAAACAATAGAACCGGCAAAAGCTGGTTCGAAAACACTAAAGAGGTCATTGAAATGTTGTCAAAAACGAATGGTTAAGCATGAAGAAATGTACTGAAAAAAGAGTGCTAACCTGCTGATAATAAAGGTGGAAAGTATTGCATAATTCGTTGATTTTTAGTAAATTAGAAGTCTCCCAACTCTTCTGATTATGACTAAAGAAACACTCCTTATGCAATACCAATCCGAGTGCCTATCGGCTCTCAAATCAGTCGTGAATATACACAAACCTTTTGAAAAAACGTTCATGGATGCAATGAAATTATTCATGGCCATCCCTGATCGTATAAACTTCCTCCAATTGGGTAGGTATGGACGTTTTTCGGAACAGACCTACCGTAACCTTTTTGAGCATGAAACTTTCGACTGGTTTGCGTTCAACGGCTCTATCATCAGCAAGCATCTCACACAGGTAAAAAAAAGAAAAGCCATCGCCATCGATCCTTCCTATATCCCCAAATCAGGCAAGAAGACACCTTGGATAGGTTACTTCTGGTCTGGTTGTGCAGGAGAGTACAAGCGTGGATTGGAAATCATGGGCATCGGTGTCATAGACATCGACAACCATGAATGCATGACTTTAGGTTCCATTCAGACACCGGATTGTAAAACCTTGGATAATATGGACAAGAACCTGGTTGACTGGTATAGTAGCTATCTCATCAGTAGAAAAGACAAGATACAGAGCATATCAAGAACGGTGGTTGCAGACGCATTCTTTTCCAAGGAAACATTCATAACGCCTATGTGTGAGAACGATTTCCATGTCATCAGCCGCTTTCGGAATGACGTAATCCTGTACTATCCGACATTGGAACAGAAAACAGGAAAACGAGGCCATCCAAAGTGGTTTGACGGAAGAATCGACTTTGCCAATCTGGATCTGACCCGGTGCAAGGAATACGAGGTGAACAAAGGAAAGCTATACGGATTGAGGGTATATGCAAAAGCTCTCAAAAGGTATGTTTCCTTAGCCATCTGGTATCCGATGGACGGGAGGACAGACAAGTGGCAGCTTTACTTCTCTACAGACGATTCGATGGATGGACGGGAGGTTCTGGATTATTACAGAACCAGGTTCCAATTGGAATTTTGCTTTAGAGATGGTAAGCAACATGCAGGAATCACCAACTGTCAGTCAACCGACTTCAGAAAGTTGGATTTTCACTTCAATGCATCGCTTGCTGCTGTCAACTTGGCCAAAGCGGCATGTAAGAGGCTCGGAATAACCTATTCCATATCCTCCTGCAAGTCTTTTATACACAATGCTTATATGCTTGAACGATTTATTTGCGTGTTCGGGATTAACCCAGACATGCAAGTTATTGACAAACTTTTCAAAGAACTCATTTTATTTACTGCCAGAGCCGCTTAGGCGTGGCTATTTTTTAACGAACTATTGTAAATTATACAATTATTTTAAAATCAATAACTTATTTTAATACTCCGCAAATATAATATCATACATCATAAATACAAATTTTTTTTCCGCACTATTTTTTGCAATGATAAACAAAACAACTATTTTACAGAGCCGTTGGAGTCATCAGCAGTTATTAATCACTGATTCTATCACTAAAGTCTTTCCACCCTTCTGCGCTCTTATATGCAGAAACAGCAGTTTTAGGAACTTTAATACTTTTAATATACTTTGTTCCTGAGTGCTCTTCATCTTTCATAAAGGCTCCTACACCTAATCTCGCCGGAGTTTCTCCCTTACAAATGACCGTAGCTAATTCCTCACATCCATCAAAACAAGATTTGCCTATGGATATCACGCTTCTGCCTATCGTTGCTTCTGTCAAAGATGTACATTGAGAAAAGGCTGTTTTTTCAATTTCAGTAACATTATCCGGAATCACCACTTTGGTTAATGAGGAACAACCAAAGAAAGCATCATATGCTTTATTATCGTCAAACTCTCCGGCAACGTAATCTCCTTAAGATTTACACAGTTCTTGAAAGTGTACGGTTCAATTTCCATAATCTTACTTCCGTTAAAAATCACCTTTTCTAATGGCATAGTTCCTGCATCACTACCCTCAAAAGCAGAAGTTCCCAAAGCTCCCACATTCGCTGGAATTGTAATCTCTTTCAACTGAGTTCCTAAAAAAAACGGATTGGCCAATTTCCATCAGACTCTCAGGAAGAGTGATGGCTTCAAGACCGCTATTTAAAAAGGCACTTTCATCAATAAAGGTAATTCCCTCTGGAAGAATAATACTCCGCAAAGATTTTTTTTACCATTAAATGCACTGGACACAACCCCCTTTATACTTCCTTTGAATGCCCATTTGCCTTTCTTATCAGAATCAGAGAATGTACTCTTTTTCTTTTATGAATTCTACATCAATACCCGAAAAGGCTCCATCATAAGATAACTCTTCCGTCGCTCCATATTCAATATAAACAAGTACCTCCTTCACAATTGTCAGTTCCACAGTAGCGACATTATTGCCATCCGTAGCGTGAACCAACACTTTTCCTCCTGTGAAATTCGCATCTGTCGTAATCGTCAACTTTTTAGCAGATTCGTCAACACGGGTGCGAACACCTTCGCCGATAGCAGAAACCTTTACATTGTCACCACCCGTCAATGTATAAAGCAAGTCTATCTGGCTACTTGCGTTCATTCCTATTGTTGTCTCCTCAAACTTAATCGTAATCGCGTTATATAAAGGAATTTTGATTTCATCTCCCGAATTCAGCGTAAAGAGGACATACCGACCTTTTACTTCTACACTCTTAATCGGACATGGCACAACTCCACCGGTGGCAGAACCCAGTGTTTCCCAGCTCACACCATTATTGTAGGAAACTTCCCAATTGCCGTCTTTAATCCGCAATTTAGAGTCACGCCATTTTTCCCATTGTAACCATCTTTACCGTCCTTTCCGTTGTAACCATCTTTGCCGTCTTTACCGTCACTTCCATTATAACCATCTTTGCCGTCTAAACCTTGAGCCCGGACTTTATTTCCATCATTGTCCACCAGCCAACTGCCGTCCAATGTCCAATAATAAATCCCGTCTTTGTCCTTTTTCACACCTATCAAAGGAGTATATCCGTCTTCCCCTCTTGCACCATCGGCTCCGGCTTTTCCGTGATAGATATGAATAGGATCGCTCTTGGCAAACTCAATCTTATAGCCGATTTCCACTCCATTTTCCACCAAATTCGAAATAGAAGTAATATGATTGGCCTCTTTTAATGCATTAACAATGATCTGCAAGGAGTTAATATTGGCATTAATCTGCTTACATTGTTCTTCCAATTTCGCCAAACGACCTTCCAAATTATCCACTCGTTCCACTAAATCCGAGTCATCATATTTGCATGAACCTAACAAGCCTAAAGACAAGCAACAAATACATAACAAATAAACGACATGTATAAATTTAACTTTTCTTCATATAAATACAATACTTCGGTAAATTTTTACCGAAAAATTAAAAGTTAAACAATAGAACCGGCAAAAGCTGGTTCGAAAACACTAAAGAGGTCATTGAAATGTTGTCAAAAAAAACGAATGGTTAAGCATGAAGAAATGTACTGAAAAAAAGAGTGCTAACCTGCTGATAATAAACGTGGAAAGTATTGCATAATTCGTTGATTTTTAGTAAATTAGAAGTCTCCCAACTCTTCTGATTATGACTAAAGAAACACTCCTTATGCAATACCAATCCGAGTGCCTATCGGCTCTCAAATCAGTCGTGAATATACACAAACCTTTTGAAAAAACGTTCATGGATGCAATGAAATTATTCATGGCCATCCCTGATCGTATAAACTTCCTCCAATTGGGTAGGTATGGACGTTTTTCGGAACAGACCTACCGTAACCTTTTTGAGCATGAAACTTTCGACTGGTTTGCGTTCAACGGCTCTATCATCAGCAAGCATCTCACAGGTAAAAGAAAAGCCATCGCCATCGATCCTTCCTATATCCCCAAATCAGGCAAGAAGACACCTTGGATAGGTTACTTCTGGTCTGGTTGTGCAGGAGAGTACAAGCGTGGATTGGAAATCATGGGCATCGGTGTCATAGACATCGACAACCATGAATGCATGACTTTAGGTTCCATTCAGACACCGGATTGTAAAACCTTGGATAATATGGACAAGAACCTGGTTGACTGGTATAGTAGCTATCTCATCAGTAGAAAAGACAAGCTACAGAGCATATCAAGAACGGTGGTTGCAGACGCATTCTTTTCCAAGGAAACTTTCATAACGCCTATGTGTGAGAGTGATTTCCATGTCATCAGCCGCTTTAGGAATGACGTAGTCCTATACTATCCGACATTGGAAAAGAAAACAGGAAAACGTGGCCATCCAAAGTGGTTTGACGGAAGAATCGACTTTGCCAATCTGGATCTGACCCGGTGCAAGGAATACGAGGTGAACAAAGGAAAGCTATACGGATTGAGGGTATATGCAAAAGCTCTCAAAAGGTATGTTTCCTTAGCCATCTGGTATCCGATGGACGGGAGGACAGACAAGTGGCAGCTTTACTTCTCTACAGACGATTCGATGGATGGACGGGAGGTTCTGGATTATTACAGAACCAGGTTCCAATTGGAATTTTGAGAGATGGTAAGCAACATGCAGGAATCACCAACTGTCAGTCAACCGACTTCAGAAAGTTGGATTTTCACTTCAATGCATCGCTTGCTGCTGTCAACTTGGCCAAAGCGGCATGTAAGAGGCTCGGAATAACCTATTCCATATCCTCCTGCAAGTCTTTTATACACAATGCTTATATGCTTGAACGATTTATTTGCGTGTTCGGGATTAACCCAGACATGCAAGTTATTGACAAACTTTTCAAAGAACTCATTTTATTTACTGCCAGAGCCGCTTAGGCGTGGCTATTTTTTAACGAACTATTGATATGAATTATCAAAATTTTTATTTCTCGCGAATAAATACATTAATCGATGTCCCTGTGAAATCCCAGTTCTCCCGGATCTTATTTTCCAGAAAACGTTTGTAAGGATCTTTGATCCACTGCGGCAGGTTGGCAAAGAAAACGAAGGAAGGAACAGAGCCTGCGGGCAGCTGGGTGATGTATTTGATCTTGATATATTTTCCTTTCCAAGCAGGAGGCGGATAGTTCTCGATGATCGGCAGCATGATTTCGTTCAGCTTGGCTGTCGGGATGCGTTTCTTACGGTTTTCGTATACATCTTTGGCTGTTTCCAGCACCTTCAGAATGCGCTGTTTTGTCAATGCCGAAATAAACAGGATCGGAAAATCGGTAAACGGAGCCAGACGCTCACGAATCGCACTCGTAAAGGTATCAATCACCTTTTGGCTTTTATCTTCCACCAAATCCCATTTGTTCACACAAACAACCAGTCCCTTCTTATTCTTCTGCACCAAAGAGAAAATATTCAAATCCCTGGCTTTCGATACCGCGGGTAGCATCTACCATCAGTACACAGACATCGGAATTCTCAATTGCACGAATCGAACGAATCACCGAATAATATTCCAGGTCTTCGTTCACCTTTCCCTTCTTACGGATACCGGCTGTATCCACCAGATAGAAATTCAGGCCGAATTTATTGTATTTGGTATAGATAGAATCGCGGGTAGTCCCGGCAATATCCGTTACGATATGACGGTCTTCACCGATAAACGCATTGATCAAAGACGATTTTCCGGCATTCGGGCGACCGATAACGGCAATACGGGGCAACTTCTTCTTCCAATTCTTCATTTTTTTCTTCCGGAAGGATCTCGATGATCTTATCCAGCAAGTCGCCGGAATTGGAACCGTTGATAGCTGAAACGCAGAAAGGATCGCCCAAACCGAACGCATAGAACTCTGCGGCCTCGGCATGCATCTCAAAGTTATCCGCTTTGTTTGCCACCACGATAACCGGCTTTTTATTACGGCGCAGTATCTTGGCCACTTCGATGTCCAGGTCCGTGATACCGTTCAATACATCCACCACAAACAAGATCACGTCTGCTTCATCCAAAGCGACCTGTACCTGCTTGTTTATCTCTTCTTCAAAAACATCATCCGAATTAATCACCCATCCGCCGGTGTCAATCAGCGAAAATTCTTTACCTGTCCACTCTGCCTTGCCATACTGACGGTCGCGGGTAGTGCCTGCTTCCTCGTTGACAATCGCCTGGCGCGTCTGTGTCAAACGGTTGAAGAGGGTGGACTTTCCTACGTTGGGTCTACCAACTATTGCAACAATATTTCCCATAAATTTTTCTGTCTGTGCGCTGTTTTTAATCCAGCTGATAACCGAAGTTCTTCAGCATGTTGTCCCGGTTACGCCAGTCTTTTTTTCTACTTTGACAAACATTTCCAGGAAAACCTTCTTATCAAAGAAGCGTTCGATATCCTTACGTGCCATAGCACCTACCTTCTTCAGAGCCGTGTCCCTTATGCCCGATGATGATTCCTTTTTGGGAATCGCGTTCAACAATAATGAGCGCTTTGATATGAATCAGCTCGGCTTCTTCTTTAAACAGCTCAACAACGACTTCCACCGCATACGGGATTTCTTTCTGATAATACAGGAGAATCTTCTCGCGAATGATCTCCGTCACAAAGAAACGGGCCGGCTTATCGGTAAGCGCATCTTTCTCGAAATAGGGAGGAGATTCAGGCATCAGATCTTCTACCCTACGCTTTCACGTAATCTATATTAAAATTCGAAAGGGCTGAGATCGGAATGATCTCGGCCTTCGGAAGAACCTCTTTCCAATGGGCTACCATCTTTTCCAGTTCGGCCTGATTGCTGGTATCGATCTTGTTGATCAGCAGCAGGACCGGACATTCCACCGATTGGACCCGTTGGAGGAATTCTTCATTTTTATCGATTGTCTCAACGACATCGGTCACATAGAGTAACACGTCGGCATCACCTAAAGCCGACTCTCCGAAAAAATTAAGCATAGATTCCTGCAACTTATAATTCGGATGCAGGACTCCCGGCGTGTCAGAATACACAATCTGCATATCTGCGGTATTCACGATCCCTATGATTCGGTGCCGCGTTGTCTGTGCTTTCGAAGTGATGATCGAGATACGCTCTCCCACCAAACGGTTCATCAACGTAGACTTCCCGACGTTCGGATTACCGACAATATTAACAAAGCCGGATTTATGCTTGTTTTCCATTATATCCCCATTTAAGATAAATTGCACCCCAGGTAAAGCCTGCACCGAATGCTGCAAGAATCAGGTTGTCCCCTTTCTTCAGCCTGTCTTCCCACTCCCAAAGGCAGATAGGGATTGTCCCGGCGCTGGTATTTCCGTATTTCTGGATATTGATCATCACCTTTTCCATGTCCACACCCAGACGTTTTGCTGTCGCATCGATAATACGCAGATTTTTGCCTGATGAGGCACGATCCATGTAATATCGTCGTGGGTCAGTTTATTTCGTTCCGCTATTTCGGCAGCAACATCAGCCATATACGAAACTGCGTACTTAAAGACATATTTGCCATCCTGGAAAACGAAATGTTCGCGATTATCCACGGTCTCATGACTGGAAGGATAAGCCGAGCCACCTGACTTCATAATCAGATGAGAATAGCCAACACCGTCAGTACGTAGAATCGTGTCGAGAACGCCGACTTCTTCCGTAGTCGGTTCCAGTAAAACCGCACCACAGGCATCGCCGAACAAAGGACAGGTAGAACGATCCTGATAATCGGTAATCGAGGTCATCTTATCACCGGCAACAACAACCACTTTCTTATAGCGTCCCGAACGGATATAATTGGAACCTGTTTCCAAGGCATACAAAAAACCGGCACAAGCCCCCTGCAAATCGAAAGTCATTGCATTCTTGCAACCGGTATGATAGGCGATGATTGAAGACATGGTTGGAAAGTGATGGTCTGCCGTTGTAGTAGCTGACAGAATCACTTCTATCTCTTCCGGGTTCACATTTGTCTTTTCGAGTAACTGCTTCACAGCCCGTATACCCATATATGAGGTTCCCAAGCCCTCACCTTTCAAAATTCGGCGTTCTTTGATGCCAACACGCGTCATGATCCATTCGTCAGTCGTATCGACCAACTTCGAAATATCTTCGTTCGTCAACACATCTTCGGGAACGTATCCGCCTACGCCTGTTATTACCGCATTTAATTTATCCATACTTAAAAAAAATTAAAAGGACTATATATCCCAATTAAAAAAAAGCCCTAAAAATATTTTTAGGGCTATTTCTTTCGTTTATCAGACTCAATATGATCGTGACAAACTTACACAGCTGCTTCTTTTTACGATAGCTAACTTACCTCTGTAATAGCCGCATTCGCCGCATACAGTGTGATAAATGTGCCATGCGCCGCAGTTCGGGCAAATAGCCATTGTGGGAGCAACAGCCTTGTCATGAGTTCTTCTCTTGGCTGTTCTTGTACTTACCTTGTCTTCTTTTAGGATGTGCCATGTTTTAATTTATTTAATTGTTATCATTCTCAAGTAAACCTTTCAGGGCATCCCAGCGAGGATCAGAATTACCGCTTACGTCATCATCCATGGATATATCTTCCACTTCGTCTTCTTCGTAATCATCATCTCCGTCATCTGTACTTTTAGCAGTGTGCTTCTTCAGCTTCGTCGACATCGCCTTATTACATTTTCCCGGAGCATGTACATGCTTCATAGGAATTGCCAATGCAATAAATTCATACAGGAACCATGCCAAATTAATCGCACCTTCCTCTCTTCTGGTATTACTACTACCTCGTCGTCGCTCTCTTCGGCATATTCTTTACCGAACTTTACCACCAGGCGATTATGCGTGTCGATTGGGATTTCCATATCGTCCAGACATCTGTCGCACGGAACCATTGCAACACCTTCAATCTGAAAGTTCATTTTCAAAAGCCACTGACGTACGCTTCACTGTCAGGTGAACCTTGACTTTTGCCCTTCTGGACTTGGTCTCCATCAATATCCACAAAAAACTTATTCTCCAATAAATACTGAATTGTGTATTCCTGGAGTGAGATTTTTCAAATCTACATTATATAATTTAAACTTTCCCAAAGCCTTTTAGTGTAAAAAACCTTGCAAAGGTACGAAAAAACTAAACACAAATGCAACATCTTTGCAGTTATTTTTTATTATTGAACTATTTAGCCTCTATATTTACGAAGCTCTATACGAAATGTCGTGCCTTTTCCGACCTCCGAGTTCTTTACGAATATCTTGCCGCCATGGTAGGACTCTATGATACGTTTGACCAGAGATAACCCGAGTCCCCATCCGCGCTTCTTAGTCGTATAGCCGGGATTGAAGACAGTCTTATATTTTGATTTGGGAATCCCCTTTCCCGAATCCGTAATATCTATCCGCACAGTCTTGTCACGCTCTTCCACCTGAAACGTGATTTCCCCCTGCCCTTCCATTGCATCTACCGCATTTTTGTCAGGTTTTCAATAACCCAGGCAAACAGTGAATCATTCATTAAAACCAATACGGGATTATCCGGAAGATGAGTATATATCTTCACCTTGGCAGAAATACGTGTTTCCATATAATTTAAGGCCGTACGAATCGAATTGCTGATATTTACCGGTGTCGGATCGGGATTTGATCCAATCTTCGAGAAACGTTCTGCAATCATCTCCAAACGCTTCACATCTTTTTCCATTTCACCCAGGAGAGACGGATCGATTTCTTTTTGTACGAAGATATTCCACCCAGGCGATCAAGGAAGAGATAGGAGTTCCTAGCTGATGGGCTGTCTCCTTCGATAATCCGACCCACACTTTATTCTGTTCGGCCTTCTTCGTACTGGCAAGAGCCAGGAAGGCGATCAGGATAAATATGAAAACAACTGTCAACTGGGCATAAGGATAGATAAGCAGCCTTTTCAGGATAATAGAATCGTCGTAGTATAAATACTGGAAGGTTCCATCCCTGCATGTCGATCAGTATAGGAGGGTTCTTGCTCTTTAATTCCCGTACTTTATTTTTCAGAAACAAGTCTGAATCCTTTTCCGGAAGGTCGATATTCTTCTCTGCAATTACACTGTCCTTCTCATTACACCATAAAAACAGGTATCGTGGTGTTACTTTCCAGAATCTTTTAGAATAAGAGCCATATTTGAACCGTTGGTTTCGGTAGCAATCATACGTTGCGCTTCCGCCCAAATCTCGACCTTCTGGCGTTCTTCCTGTGCTAAACTCTTTACAAGCTTATCAGAGACAAACACTGAAACGATCGCAATCAATGTGGCTATTAAAATGAAAAGATATTTCAGCCGTTGCCGGGAATCATATATACTGCTCATAATCTAAAATTCATACTCAATGTATATTAGAACGGAAAATAAGATACATTATTATAAGAGAGATGTTAAATCAGGAAGAATAAAAACGAAAAGAAGCTATAAATACAAAAAGGAACCAACCTTACATGATTGATTCCTTTCATTTGTTTGGAGTCTGTGACTCTAAAACGGCGGCTATCTACTCTCCCACTTTTACGCAGTACCATCGACGTGGTTGGGCTTAACTTCTCTGTTCGGAATGGGAAGAGGTGGATCCCCAACGCTATAACCACCTTAATACCTTTAAGATGTTTGACTTTGGACAACGCTACTTTTCAGTAACCTTCGCTTTGTTAGTATAAATACTAACACTGCTGATATATCAATCCTTCCTCTCGGAAATAGAAAGTCTCGGGCTATTAGTACTACTCGGCTTCGACATTACTGCCCTTACACCTGTAGCCTATCAACGTCGTAGTCTACAACGACCCTCAGGGAGATCTTATCTTGAGGCTGGCTTCGTACTTAGATGCTTTCAGCACTTATCCAATCCAGACTTAGATACCCGGCGGTGCACCTGGCGGTACAACCGGTAAACCAGAGGTCTGTCCAACACGGTCCTCTCGTACTAGTGTCAGAGCCACTCAAATCTCCTGCGCCCACGATAGATAGAGACCGAACTGTCTCACGACGTTCTGAACCCAGCTCGCGTGCCACTTTAATGGGCGAACAGCCCAACCCTTGGGACCTTCTCCAGCCCCAGGATGTGACGAGCCGACATCGAGGTGCCAAACCGCTCCGTCGATATGAGCTCTTGGGAGCGATCAGCCTGTTATCCCCGGAGTACCTTTTATCCTTTGAGCGATGGCCCTTCCATGCGGAACCACCGGATCACTATGCTCTAGTTTCCTACCTGATCGAGTTGTATCTCTCCCAGTCAAGCACCCTTATGCCATTACACTCTACGACCGGTTACCAATCGGTCTGAGGGTACCTTTAGAAGCCTCCGTTACTCTTTTGGAGGCGACCACCCCAGTCAAACTACCCACCATACAGTGTCCTCGTTTCCACGAGTTAGAACTCAAACAACCAAAGGGCCGTATTTCAACGACGGCTCCACAAATACTAGCGTACCTGCTTCATAGCCTCCGGCCTATCCTACACATTAGTTGCCCAAATTCAATGTAAAGCTATAGTAAAGGTTCACGGGGTCTTTTCGTCCCATCGCGGGTAATCGGCATCTTCACCGATACTACAATTTCACCGAGCTCACAGTTGAGACAGTGTCCAGATCATTACACCATTCGTGCAGGTCGGAACTTACCCGACAAGGAATTTCGCTACCTTAGGACCGTTATAGTTACGGCCGCCGTTTACTGGGGCTTCAATTCAAACCTTCTCTTGCGATGAGCTCTCCTCTTAACCTTCCAGCACCGGGCAGGTGTCAGGCTGTATACTTCATATTTCTATTTCGCACAGCCATGTGTTTTTGTTAAACAGTTGCCTGGACCTATTCTCTGCGCCCTGCCATCGCTGACAGGGACCCTTTATCCCGAAGTTACAGGGTCAATTTGCCTAGTTCCTTAACCGTGAATCACTCGAGCGCCTCAGTATTCTCAACCCAACTACGTGTGTCCGTTTACGGTACGGGTACTCTATAGATATGCTTAGCGGATTTTCTAGGGAGCCTGTTTACATCCATATTGCCTTGTACAAGTACTCGGCATACTGTCAGGTTCGACTCTCAAAGCGGATTTGCCTACTTCGATCGACGTCTACACCCTTTAACCAACTATTCCGTCAGTTGGCAGGACTGTCACTTCTCCGTCTCCACATCGCTCTATAAAGTAGTATGGGAATATTAAACCATTCTTCCATCGGAATCGCCGTTCGGCTTATCCTTAGGTCCCGACTTACCCTGATCCGATTAACGTTGATCAGGAAACCTTAGTCTTTCGGCGAGGAAGTTTCTCACTTCCTTTATCGTTACTTATTCCTACATTTGCTTTTCCAGCTACTCCAGCAAGGGTTATCCCTCACCTTCAACGCCACTGGAATGCTCCCCTACCATCCATAACTCTGGATCCATAGCTTCGGTAAACAGTTTATGCCCGAGTATTATCCACGCCAAACTCCCTCGACTAGTGAGCTGTTACGCACTCTTTAAAAGAATGGCTGCTTCCAAGCCAACATCCTAGCTGTCTCTGCAGTCTGACTTCGTTAGTTCAACTTAACTGTTATTTGGGGACCTTAGCTGATGGTCTGGATTCTTCTCCTCTCGGACGCGGACCTTAGCACCCGCGCCCTCACTCCTTATCAATATATAGCACGCATTCGGAGTTTATCTGGACTTGATAGGCGGTGAAGCCCTCGCATCCAATCAGTCGCTCTACCTCTTGCTATACTAAATAAAGGCTGCACCTAAATGCATTTCGGGGAGTACGAGCTATCTCCAAGTTTGATTAGCCTTTCACCCCTACCCACAGTTCATCCGAAAGCTTTTCAACGCTTACCGGTTCGGTCCTCCAGTTAGTGTTACCTAACCTTCAACCTGACCATGGGTAGATCACTTGGTTTCGCGTCTACTCCCTCCGACTAATTCGCCCTGTTCAGACTCGCTTTCGCTTCGGCTCCGTATCTGAAATACTTAACCTTGCCGGAGAAAGTAACTCGTAGGTTCATTATGCAAAAGGCACGCCGTCACAACTTACGTTGCTCCGACCGCTTGTAGGCAGACGGGTTCAGGGTCTATTTCACTCCTCTGTTCGAGGTTCTTTTCACCTTTCCCTCACGGTACTGGTTCGCTATCGGTCTCTCGGGAGTATTTAGCCTTACGGGATGGGCCCCGCTAATTCACACAGAATTTCTCGTGCTCCGCGCTACTCAGGATACCACTAGGCTTCGTTAGAAAGTCGTGTACGGGATTTTCACCCTCTATGATCACTTTTTCCAAAGTGTTCCACTTTCCTAATTTCTTGCCACAACGTGGTCCTACAACCCCGGTATTGCCTAAACAATACCGGTTTGGGCTCTTCCGCGTTCGCTCGCCACTACTTGCGGAATCATTTTTATTTTCTCCTCCTATGGGTACTTAGATGTTTCAGTTCCCCACGTTCGCCTCCCATTACGGGATGACAGGCCTTCAACCTGCCGGGTTGCCCCATTCGGAAATCTGAGGATCAAAGATTATTTGCATCTCCCCCCAGCTTATCGCAGCTTATCACGTCCTTCGTCGCCTCCGAGAGCCAAGGCATCCACCGTCTGCCCTTGCTTACTTTCTTATTTCCGCTTACCACACGGGTAATTCGGATTGATATATCTTCAGCTTGCTCTTGTTACTTTATTTTACGTTGTCCATCATGTCAAAGATCTTCTCGTTACTCTACGTTTCTGATGTCTCGGTAACTTTTGGTGGAGAATAACGGATTCGAACCGTTGACCCTCTGCGTGCAAGGCAGATGCTCTAGCCAGCTGAGCTAATCCCCCAAAATTCTCTCTCAGAGATTCTGTAGTCCCAGGCAGAGTTGAACTGCCGACCTCTACATTATCAGTGTAGCGCTCTAACCAACTGAGCTATAGGACTGTCAACTTTGCCTTGGTTTCCCTCAGCATCATTTTTCTCTCTTGCCGACGTTTTATTGCCGGTAGATCTATATTTTATACATATTCAACCGTAGTACAAGTTAACTAATACCTTTTAGTCAACTTGATAACGAACTCTTAGCTCCAGAAAGGAGGTGTTCCAGCCGCACCTTCCGGTACGGCTACCTTGTTACGACTTAGCCCCAGTCATCGGTTTTACCCTAGGCCGATCCTTGCGGTTACGGACTTTAGGTACCCCCAACTCCCATGGCTTGACGGGCGGTGTGTACAAGGCCGGGAACGTATTCACCGCGCCATGGCTGATGCGCGATTACTAGCGAATCCAGCTTCACGAAGTCGGGTTGCAGACTTCGATCCGAACTGAGATGGGGTTTGGAGATTAGCATCCTGTCGCCAGGTAGCTGCCCTTTGTCCCCACCATTGTAACACGTGTGTCGCCCCGGATGTAAGGGGCCGTGCTGATTTGACGTCATCCCCACCTTCCTCACAGCTTACGCTGGCAGTCTCACTAGAGTCCTCAGCTTGACCTGTTAGTAACTAGTGATAAGGGTTGCGCTCGTTATGGCACTTAAGCCGACACCTCACGGCACGAGCTGACGACAACCATGCAGCACCTCGCAAATTGCTATTACTAGAGAGGATGTTTCCACCCCTGTCAATATGCGTTCAAACCCGGGTAAGGTTCCTCGCGTATCATCGAATTAAACCACATGTTCCTCCGCTTGTGCGGGCCCCCGTCAATTCCTTTGAGTTTCACCGTTGCCGGCGTACTCCCCAGGTGGATTACTTAACGCTTTCGCTGTGCCGCTTACTTTGTATCGCAAACAGTTAGTATTCATCGTTTACGGCGTGGACTACCAGGGTATCTAATCCTGTTCGATCCCCACGCTTTCGTGCTTCAGTGTCAGTTATAGTTTAGTAAGCTGCCTTCGCAATCGGAGTTCTGCGTGATATCTATGCATTTCACCGCTACACCACGCATTCCGCCTACCTCAAATATACTCAAGCTAACCAGTTTCAACGGCAATTTTATGGTTAAGCCACAAACTTTCACCGCTGACTTAATAAGCCACCTACGCACCCTTTAAACCCAATAAATCCGGATAACGCTCGCATCCTCCGTATTACCGCGGCTGCTGGCACGGAGTTAGCCGATGCTTATTCATATGGTACATACAAAAAGGAACACGTTCCTCACTTTATTCCCATATAAAAGAAGTTTACAAACCATAGATCCTTCATCCTTCACGCGACTTGGCTGGTTCAGGCTCTCGCCCATTGACCAATATTCCTCACTGCTGCCTCCCGTAGGAGTCTGGTCCGTGTCTCAGTACCAGTGTGGGGGACCTTCCTCTCAGAACCCCTATCCATCGTGGACTTGGTGAGCCGTTACCTCACCAACTATCTAATGGAACGCATGCCCATCTATCAGCGATAAATCTTTAACAAATATTTCCATGCGGAACCCCTGTTTTATGCGGTATTAGTCCGACTTTCGCCGGGTTATTCCCCTCTGATAGGTAGGTTGCATACGCGTTACTCACCCGTGCGCCGGTCGCCATCAAAGTATTGCTACCTTGTGCTGCCCCTCGACTTGCATGTGTTAAGCCTGTCGCTAGCGTTCATCCTGAGCCAGGATCAAACTCTTCGTTGTTTAAATTGTTATATCTTATGCTCAGAATTCGTATTTATTTCAAGTTATTGACGGTATTAATTTCTAATACTTGTACTACTTGTTGATATGTAAATCTTTCAAAGAACTTTCGCTTTCTTTTCGATTGCGGCTGCAAAGGTAAGGACTTTTTAAACTACCAAATTTTTCAGAAGAAAAATTCGAAAAGTTTTTTTGAGTCGCTGTGGCGGTTGGAATTTTGCTTAGAACCTCTAACCTCATCCCCTTTCCTCAGGTTACCTCTTTCATCATGTTCGTGCGCCGTTCTCTCTCGAATGCGGGTGCAAAAGTAGTAGATTACTACATACGCTCCAAACTTTTTACAAACTATTTTTCATTTATTTTTTCACGGCAGAGGCACTGTAATATAATGTACGCACAAAGAAGACTGAAAAATATTCCTCGCTTACCGATACAACTCAAATCTTTCGATTCTACAATACGATTACTTTAGGTTTTTGTCAACTTATTTCAGGACACGACTTCCCTTTCTTTTATTCTTTCAATATATATTAAACGAATAAAGAACAATTATCAAATGAATAAAGCATATATGTGTTCTTTGCGTTTGATATATATCAAACGAATCACTTATACTGTAATCGGGCTGAGTTCGATACAAGACTTAATGATTTTGAATCAGAAGTTTTTTATCTTAGCCAGCATAACCACAGGATTATCCTCTTCCCCTAAATGAGTTGCTATTTCTTTTTAACTGACCTTTCAATTTTCCTTTCCCTTCAATAAGTGATAAAGCATTCAAAGATACGGCGAAAGCAACCTCTTCGTGTATTTTTTGCAGAATCTTTTAAATAACTTTTTTATCTTTGCAATTTATCATTATCATTAATTTAAACTTAATCTAAAATGGAATCAGTAGTGAAAAGAGTAACAGCCACAAGCTTATTGGCCTCTTGTGCAGTATCATTGGCCTTGTTTACCTCTTGTGCAGGTGTTGAGCAAAACACGCTTACTCCCGAAGAAGTCGCTGACGGATGGCAACTTCTTTTCGACGGAAAAACACTCAACGGGTGGAAAGACTATAACGGAAACCACTCTGACACAACCCTGGCATGTGGTTGACGGATGCATCCAAGCAAAAGGAGACGGTAGCGACGCGAGTGGTTATATCGTAACCGACAAGCAGTATGAGAACTTCGAATTGTCTTGGGACTGGAAACTGTCCAAAGGAGGCAACAGCGGTATGCTATACCATGTAGTCGAACGTCCCCAATTCGCAGTTCCATACGTCACGGGACCGGAATATCAGTTGATCGACGAACCTAACTTCCCCGAACCTCTGGAAGAATGGCAGAAACTAGGTGTCGATTATGCCATGCATTTGCCTGACAAATCCAAAATGAAGGTAAATCCACAAGGCGAATGGAACAATTCCAAGATTGTATTCGACAATGGCCATGTAGAACATTGGTTAAATGGACAAAAGATTGTGGAATTTGAAGCTTGGACAGATGATTGGTATGAAAAGAAAAACAGTGGAAAATGGGCAAATGCTCCTGAATACGGTTTGGCAAAGAAAGGTGTTCTTTGTTTACAGGATCATGGTTATCCCGCATCTTTCCGTAATATAAAGATCAAAGAACTTCCCCGTAAAACGAAAGAAGTCAACCTCTTCAACGGTGTTGACCTGAAAGGCTGGGAAGCATACGGTACAGAATTATGGTATGTAAAAGACGGTTTACTGATTTGCGAAAGCGGTCCGGATAAAAAAATATGGTTATCTGGCAACACGCGATTACTATGATGATTTCGACCTAACAGTAGAATTCAAACAGGAAGCCGACGGTAACTCTGGCGTATTTATCCGTTCTTTCATTGAAGAAGACGTAAAAGGTAAACGGATGGCAGGTTGAAGTTGCTCCTAAAGGACACGATACTGGCGGTATCTACGAATCATACGGACGCGGATGGTTAGTCCAGATCCCGGATGAAAAAAGAAACAATCCTGAAAGAAGGTGACTGGAACACCATGCGTATCAAAGTGCAGGGTGACAATGTACAGACCTGGTTGAATGGCGAAGAAATGGTTAACATCAATGATGAAAAAATCGGTGCCGGCCAGGGCCGCATCGCTTTACAGATCCACGACGGTGGTGGCATCAAAGTATTATGGCGTAACCTGAAACTGAAAACGTTATAATCAATTAATTACAAATAAAAAAATCCCCGGCGGAATGAACTGCCGGGGATTTTTTATTTCTATCATCTACGTCCATGTCCTTTTTACGAGGAACTTTTTTTGTTTTTCCTGATACAGCTTGTATTGTTCGTCCGTCAGATTCTTCTTAATTTGAGCCTCTTTTTCAGTATACATGGCTGTCATCTTTTCCCGCATCTTTTCGCGGTCATCTTTTTACAGCCTCACGTTCCTTATTCATTTGTTGGAAATCAGCCTCAACCTTACGAAACTCCGCAGCTTGCTTATCATCGAGTTTCAATTCCTCGATCATTTTTTCACTACGTTGAGAGGGATCTCCCTTCTTTCCCTGACGATTACCACTTTGTGCAAAAAACTGTTGCCGAACTAATCAGGATAACCAAAAACAATCCTATTACCTTCTTCATAAACTAATACTTATTACTAAATTAATATTTTCCTGTTTGTGAAGCGCTTCGATATAATAGACTTTGTTACATGGAAATAGTTTAATCGTTCTGCAAAAAAAAAATATTTTTATTCAGTCGGTCCTATCACTATTCCTTCAGCAGCCCATTTATTCTTAAAGTAATCAAGAGATTTCAGGAAACGATTGTAATCTTTTTTATCCGAACCGCTCCATCCTGTTTCTGCATAAGCAGCAATACGTGGATAAGTCAACCGGTTCATGCTTTCAACCGTAGGAATAAATTCACCCCACATCTGACAACCAAGTCCTAAGACTCTGCTTTTGTTCTTCAGGAGACAACCCTTCAGGAACCGGATTAAAAGCATAAGCCTTGATAAAGGTATCGATTCATAATTGTAATCCACATAAGTATACTCATGGTAAGAATTTACCACATCATATCCTTTATCGATCGTTTTCTTGATAAGAGCCGGATCCCCCTTCCAAAAATGAACGATCGTACCTTTTGCCAACTGCTGTTCTGCTTCTTTTGTATCCTCTTCCGACTGATATTCGTGCAGTTTATCTCCGGTAATTTCATTCCACCCCATCATTCTCTTGCCTCTTGGCTGCCAACATATTGATATTTCATTTGTAAAATAGACCTGAAGTTCTTCCGGAGTCTTCAAACCTTTCTTTTTGCCATATAACTACGTATTGCCGGAGATGCTTTCCACTGATCGTATTTCACTTCATCCCCTCCGATATGGAATACCGGGCTTGGGAATAACGCTATTACTTCATTGGTTACATCATCCAGAAATTGCAACACTTTAGGATCGGAAACATTCAGCACTTCATAATGCACTCCAAATTTTCCAGGAACTTTGATCTGCTTTCCGCTTGTACCCAACCAGGGATAAGAAGCGATAGCCGCACACTGGCATGTCCTTACGATACTTACTTCCGGAACAATGGTAATATGGCGTTTAGAGGCATAATCAACAATTTCTTTTATATCTTCCTGTGTATAAATCCTCCATGCCGTTTCCCGTCATACACGTCACTACCAAAATGGTTGATTTCCGAAGAATCGCGGAAAGCGCCGATTTCAGTCAGTTTCGGATATTTTTTAATTTCAATCCTCCAACCCTGGTCATTAGTAAGATGCCAATGGAACGTGTTCATTTTCAGTTGTGACATTTCATCCAAAAGTTTCAGTACAACATCTTTTTTCCTTTTTAAAGTAACGTCCTTCATCCAACATAAAAGGCACGCCATAAAAAGCCGGATAGTCAGAAACAGAAGTTTTTCTGTATCATATATTTTCCATTTTTCTCCTTGATGATCTGCCGCAACGTCTGCACACCATTCAAAATACCGGCAGGAGTTCCGGCTTTTATCTCCACTTTTCCGGAAGATACTTCCAGTTGATATCCTTCCGGCTTATCCGGTAAAACTGCCGGATCAAGTATCAGGTTAATATCACCTTTACCTGTATCCTTTACACAGTAGCACTAAGTGAAAAATCAGAAGAAAGAGCCTTTTTTGCAACAACCCTGCCTCATTATTCAAATCCCCGGAATAAGAAATAACCGGATGATTCCCCATTTTGAAAAACCCAGGTGTATAGGTAATTTCCTGAGGCTGCGGGATGATTGCATACTCTTCGACCGGTGGAGCCTGGCAGGCACAAAAGGAAGACAAAACACAAAAAGTCAGAATGTTTGTTTTCATGTACTTTTAGATTTATTATTAGATATAAGATATTGTAAAAACACTCTACAAAGTAATAAGATAAAAACAGAATACACAAACTTAAACTAAAAAAACAACAAAAATGAAATTAACCGGACTCAGGAATAGTATCCCGAGTCCGGTTTCCAATAAAAAATAAATTCTAACCTAGATAATTATAGATCCCCCTTTTCTCAACTCGTTCCTAACTTCGTTACTTGAAACATCCCTAATTCTTTTTTTTGCTGTTGTAGTGCCAGATATGAAGTAACACCGGCAGCCTCACCTACCTGATTCATATTCACCATAACCCTTATGCCGGAATAAGCAATAATCGCAGCATCCAGCATTCTTCCGGCAACCATCAGATTATCATGTTTTTTCTGGTATGATCGAACGAAGCGGTATTTGATAGAAAGTTGGATCTACATCCATTTCTTTTCTCCACCGCCCTTTCTGATCTGCAAAACCCGGCCTTACATATACCTCAGAACCATCAAGATATCTAAAAAAAGTCAAACCTGGTTTATCCTGATGATGAATATCTAAACGATAATAGCTTCCATTCGCTATCGCATCATCAAAATGTTTTCCATACATTGCGTCTTCATCACTAATCTGATAAAGACATTTTATATGCCTTGTTTCCCGTATTCCAATGTATGACGGTAAAGCAACCAGACCGGGGAGATTTTCCTTCTTCCCATATTTCCTCAACATATCCATAATTGCACGAATTTGTCTTCTGCCTTCTATTTCCGCTCTCGTTAAATCATCTGCAACAGCGCAGTCCGCTTTATATACCCGTGTTCCGCAAGCATATAAACATTCGTCTCAGGCAGCGTTGCTCCCCAAACAAATCCATCCGGAATATTAAATTCTGCTCCATGCTTTTTTAATAGTCCGTCGAATTCTCCAGAATTCCAACCTTCAAAATAGTGCACAAGTCAGTGGGAGGTTGCAGTAATTCAAAAGCATAAGATTTTAGACCTAAACGATAACAAAGGTCTCCATCCCCCGTAGCATCTATAAAGTATTTTGCTTTTATGATGCCTCTGCCTGACTTATTATCTACAATTACACCCATCAGTTTACCATCTTCCCCAAATATGGCTCAGAAAACAATGTATGTAAATAAGGATGAATACCAGCTTCCAATACAAGTTCGTCCAATTCTATTTTTAAGTTCCTGAGAATTTAAAAGTGTATGCCGAACTTGGATTAGAACTGACATTTACTGCATCACGAACTGCCAGCCTGTCTATCACTTCTTTTTTGTCAGGCCTGCTATTATTTGCTGCTTCCCTTCCGTATCATACAATGAATGCCAAATATTCAACCAAAGAGCTTGTTGCGACTCCTCCAAATGCATTTTGTTTTTTCTACAACAGCAACGGAAGCGCCAAACGAGCAGCACGTACCCCGGCAAACACACCGGTACAACTTCCACCTAATATACATATATCAACCTCATCAATTATCGGTAAATTAACAGATGACGCTTTTTGTATTCGTTCCATATTCCACGCAAGAAGAGATAGATCCCAGCACCCGAGACCAACGCTTCCTACACAAATATTATTTAGAAATCTTCTTCTGGAATGTAGTTTCATATCAACATATTATTTATTATTTTTCTATTCATATCCATAAGCTATTACCGAACATTTTCCATATTCGTCAGAATCAATAACCACTGTTCTGAGTCAGATTTTTATTTACATCCCGTTCTGCCTGAGGAATTGGCCATAAATAATCGACATTTTCTCTAAAAAAAAGTTTCCTCACAAAAATAATAGCCATCTGCATTGACTGGAACTTTCGTATATCCCGGAGCTTTCTCTTTAGAACAGATTTTTCATACCATGAAAACGCCCTTTAAGTAATATATGAGCTGTACGCCACCGGAACAAATCAAACAATCTTAAACCTTCCCAAGCCAATTCTACACGCCTTTCACGTCTCAGAATAGTTGTCAACTTATCCGGATTTGTTTCCGTAACAGGAGGCATCTTTATTTCTTCGCGACCTCTGACACGGTTTTTATTGTCTCATCCAGTAAATTCTGCGTTATAGGAGTTCCGGACTCTATATTCGCTTCCAGATAGCTCAACAAGACCTCTGCATAACGGATCATTGGAAAATCGCATCCATATACATTCAGATTTCCATTGTAATCTTCATCGCAAAAATTTACGAACCATATAACCACTCCATTGACGTCTTGTCAATTGATCCTGATAAACTGTCGGAGACGAATCCGGATGGGCGATATATAATATATTCTTAAAGACGGATATATTATCTACAAATATTGTTTTTCAGCAATCTCGGATCACGATTTTCATAAAAGGTTTCTCCGGATCGAACAATGGAGATTCTTTAACAGGCAGACCATCTATACATTCAAAAATCTTCCACTAATTCATTATATGGACTGTAATGATGATATCCTCCCCAGGTAAATCCAAGGCAACTCAACAAAATGGAATTTCCATATATATCGGGCATTCTTTTACTTACCAACAAAAATTCTTTGCTGTTCTCACCTTTTTCAATAAAAAGATCACTAAAACGTGCATCTATATTATAGACACACAGATCCATAATCTGTTTATAAACATTTTTCGCATCTTCCCATCTTTTTCTGCCAAAAGACTCTTCCCAAAATAGCTAAAGCTGCCCTTTCGTTATTCTACCATAATCTTTATCCGGGCGTGTTACCGGTAAATTAGGAATTGCCGCCTGCAACTCCTCTATTACAAATTTGATCACATTTTCACGGCTATCACGAAACACACTATTAGCTTCATCCACCGTCAATACTTTAGTAACCAAAGGAACATCACTCCATAAAAACGCCAGCCAGAAATAATCGTAAGCTCTTATTGTTTTGACTTCAGCTTTCATTTCTTCCAGCTTACTTACATCCATTTCAACATTATCAATATTTTCAAGAAAATTGTTACACTTCGTTATTTTGATATAAGTTGTTGTCCACAAATCCATTACAGGCTGATAAGAGGCAGCCAAGTCACCATTATTAAAATCAGTTACGCCATTGTCCTTTTCAAAACCATTATCAGTGGTAGCCTCAAACAATCTTAAATAAGCATCCTGATTCCATAAATCAAACGATTGTTTTGCATTGGTTCCTGTCAGTTTATTTTGTTGATATACTCCTGTTAAGGCCAATAAGGCATCTCCCTCTGTTTGCCAAAAAGTACTATTAGACAAACTATCCAGCGGATATTTATTTAATAAACTATCACACCCTGTTAGTACAACAATAGAAAAAGCTTAAAAAGCTCCTACAAATATATATTTACTTACACAACTCTTTTTCATATTGTTTCAAATTAGAATGTTACACTAATACCTGCCATAAAATCTAACAGCCGGATACATAGAAGTTCTTTCCGGATCCCATCCTTCCAAAAAATTATGGAAAGTGGCCAGATTTTTAAACTTGCATAAACTCTCAGATTTGACATACCTAAAGATTGAATCATTGCAGAAGGGAATGTATATCCGATTTGTATATCATTAATCCTAAAAAGAAAGACGCATTAATAACTCTGTATGTAGATTTATAAAATTGTTGTTCTCCTCCTCCAACAACCAATAACCTAGGATAAGTCGCATCATGATTATCTTCAGTCCATCGTCCTTTATCATCCATTCCTGCGGATTTGAGCCTCGGTAAAAAGCATTTCCCTGATAACTTTCTTTTCCTCCGACAAAACGGTCCATTCCTCCTACTCCATTCATATTAAGTAAGAAATCGACATTTTTATACTGAGCATTGATATTAAAACCGAAATTAAACTTTGGAAACTGGGTTCCTATTATCTGCCTGTCATAATCAGCATTAACAATACCATCCGGTTTTTCGTCAGGACCGCTTATATCGACTAACTTTAAGTCCCCGGGTTTAGCAGTTCTAGGTTGTTTAGCATAACTATCAATCTCTTCCTGGCTATTGAAAAAACCATCAACAACATAGCCATAAATCGAATTTAAAGAATGACCGACAAAAAGTCCTCCGGCAATATCCTTTTCCACATTAGCCAGTTTATCCACACG
>VOFJ01000679.1_pt1 | contig 51924 bp, 74 predicted proteins | sample 5384081 | NCBI WGS metagenome assembly VOFJ01 (sample SAMN12384729, study PRJNA508395) | human gut metagenome | isolation source: healthy gut I | host: Homo sapiens
TTTTCTTTCTGGAAATGGGAGATAGCCGCGTCCCGGTCAGTGAGCATTTTAAGGGTCGGGGTCTGGACGCGCCCCACGTTCAAGGTCTTTCCATACAGGCATGAGAAAAGCCGGGTGGCGTTAATGCCGATAAGCCAGTCAGCCTTTGCGCGGCAGAGGGCAGACGCAAAGAGCGCGTCGTATTCCTGCCCGTCTTTGAGGGAAGCAAAGCCCGCCTTGATTGCCCCGTCCTCCATTGAGGAAATCCACAAGCGGCGCATGGGCTTCTTGCAGCCCGCCGCTTCGTAGACAAAGCGGAAAATCAATTCTCCCTCGCGCCCCGCGTCACACGCATTTACCACTTCGGAAACGTCGGCGCGGTGCATAAGCTCTTTTAGGGTTTTGAATTGCTTCCCCTTGTCCGGGTCAACGGCGTACTGCCATTCCTCCGGCAGAATGGGTAAGCTCTCAAAACTCCATTTTTTATATTGCTCCCCGTAGGCGGCAGCTTCCGCAAAGCTCGATAAATCCGTCTGTTTCTTCTTAACCCCAAGCGCCAAATGCCCGACGCACCATGAAAAGGTGCCGCCGCCCTCGATATATCCGTCCTGTTTTCCTTAACGCCAAGCGTTCCGGCTCACTTGCCTTTTTCTCCTGTACCTGTTTCAGACAGTAGCCCACACAAGGGAGCTGCCCTTTGTACGGACAGGAAGCGCAAGCCGGGGAATGGGGAACGGGCGGCGCATTGTCACGCCGCCCGCCCGGTCTTTGTATCATCATCTTTTCAAAGGGATTGTCGGTAAACAGGGTCATGCTTCCTCGTCCTCCTGTTCTTCATCAGAAAGCCCGTCCCCCTCGTCCGGCTCGTCCTCGCCGTAGTCGTCAAAGTCGAAATCTTCAAGGTCGGTATCGCCCTTGACGCTCTGCTTCGGCTTCATAAACTTAAAGTAGTAGAGTGCGCCCCCGCCGCCAAGAAGTGCCACGACAAGGAAAAGCACAAGCCCGCCCGCATTGCCTTTCTCTTTGGGCTGCTCCGGCGGTTCCTCGGTTTCCGGCTCCGCTTCCTTGCCGCTGCAAGCGGTCATGTTGTCCTTGCAGACGGGGCAGCTCACATTTACTTTCCCGGCTTCGCATTTCTCGGTACAACTGCAAACGGCGGGCGGGGCTGCTTCGGTGCTTCCGTCCTCCATAAGTGCCATAAGGTCGGCTTCGTCCACTTGATTAAGGAAATGTACGGTGTCCTCGCCCTCGTCGTCCCGGTCGATAAGGATATAAAAGTAATTGCCGTTTTTGGTCGTCACTGTGATAAGCTGCTTGTTGCCGCCGAAATCGTCTACAAGGGTCGCGTTCCCGTCCGGGGTAAGGGGTTCTTCCTTTGGGGTTCCTCGTAGACAACGCCGCTGTCGTTGGTGTCGTCCTCTCCCTCCGGGGTCTGTGCAAAAGCGGTGACGGAAAAGCCGCCCGAAAGCATAAGGGCGGCGCAAAGTGCGGTCAGTGTTCTAAGGATTTTCTTATTCATTCTCGGTGTCCTCCATTTCTTCGGTGTCGTGGTCTGCGGGTTCTGCGGGGTAGCCCGGCGCGGCTTCCATGCCCGGAATACCGCCCCCGGAAAGCATAGCGGAAAGCTCATGCGGGGAAAGGCGCATGGAGCGCACAAGCTGTACGATTTGCAGGTTTTCCGCTTCGGTTTTCTGCGCTTCAAGCCCCCTTAATTTATTCTGGTACTCGGTGATTTTCTCGCGGGTCTTTGCAATCTCCTTGTCGATACGTTCAATTTTGTTCATAGCCATCAATAAATTTCTCCTTTCAGATTTTCATTTTTTTGTTGTCAGTTCCAATTCATTAAGCCGTAGCCCTTGATACAGGAGTAATTGACGGGGTAGCTCTTTATCTTGCAGGCGTCGCCGGAATTGCCCTCGACGGTATAGACGCGCTCCCCGTCCGTCCCGATAACAAGCCCTACATGGTCTGCGCTCCCGTCCCCGTCCCAGTCGAAAAAGATAGCGTCGCCGGGGGCGATATTCTCATAGCCCCTCGCGCCCCATTGCCCGCGTGACTGGAACCAGGGTACGCCCTGTGACTGGCACCCGGCAAAGCGCGGCTCGCTTTTCCCGGCTTGATTGTAGCACCATGAAACAAAACAGGCGCACCATTCCACGCGGCTGTTAAATCCGTACCAGCTCCAAAAGGGTCGCCCGCCTACGTTGCCGACTTGCCGCTTCGCAAGGTCTACAACGGCGGTGTTGCCGGGGCGTGTGCCGTTTACAAGCTGTACGCCGCTTAAATCCTCGGACGCGCCCATATCGGGGGAGCCGCCGCCGAAAATCAGCGGCTTGTTTCCGCTTGTTTCCAGATAGACGCGGTACATTTCAAGCTGCTGTGGCGTTAGAAGTTCCTCCGCAATCTCGGAAATGGGCTTGTTCGTCAGCTTCACGTTGAGGATATGGTACTCGTAGGGTACTTCCTCGCTGGTCGTTTCCCCTGTTTCCGGGTCTGTGCTTGTTTCTGTGCGGTAGCGGATTTCCGTTTCTTCCGTCAGCGTCAAAGTGTACTGCATGGCAAAGACGCGGTTTAGTTCTGCCTGTGCGCTCTGCGGGGTGTAGGTCTGTAAAAGGGCGGTGAGGTAGGACGCTAACTCATGGGGGTTATGCCCGATACTGTCAAGGTCATAGCGGTATTCGTCATAGCCCGGATAATCGCGCTCGATATTGTCAATTTTCTGCTGAAGCTCGTTTTCCTTTGCGGCGTAGTTGTTTTCCGTCGCCACAAGGTCGCTGTCCTCCGACGTGTAGGAAGTCCCGACAATGCCGTTCATCAAGCCGGAGAACATAGAACCGCAAGAAGATAGCCCCGCCGAAATCATAATGAATAAGAGCAGCGCGGCAACGGCGATACATACGCCCGCCGGGTGCCGCCCTACAAAAGCGATTGCCTTTTTTGTTTCCTCGGCGGTCTTTTTTGCCGCCTTGCGGGTGTTCTCTGCGGCTTTCTGCGCCGTTTTTGCGCCGCCTTTCCTTGCCGCCTTTGCATACTGCCGCTTGATTTGCTGCTTCTGCATGAAGCGGGAAAGGGGATTGCCCGCAATCTGCGGATTGTCATGCAGGGCTTTATGGTACTGGAAATCCACATTCGCCTTGAACGCCGCTTTCTCTGCCTTTGCCGCCGCCCGGTAGGGTTTGAGCTTGTGGCTGCGGTAGCCCTCCTTGACTTTCCGCGCCCCGTACTTTGCGCCGCGCTCTGCCAGTTCTTCGGATTTGTGCGCCCCCTCAACGCCGGAATTGTCCTTTTCAACGGAATGTATCTTGTTGTGGACGAAAATACCCGCTTCCTGTGCGGGGCGGGATAGCGGGTTATTGTGGGGCTTATTCTTTCCTATGGGTTTTTCCCGTTCCTCAAAATGTAGGCGGGTCTTGCCTTTCCCGGTGGCTTCATCAAAGGTGCGCTCCCGTACAAGTTTCTTTTCTTTGGGGATAGCCGCCCTTGCCGCGTCCAGACGGTCGGCTGCTTTGTCCGATTTTCGGATATACCTTTCAAGCTCCGGCGTTGCCCGTTCCTCGTCGGTAACTGCAAGCGGGAAGATTTTTCTTTTGCTGTGGCTTCTGCCTGTGCTTTCCTCGCCGCCTTTTTGCTCGCCTTTCTGGTACGCGCCCCGTCGATACGCTCCAAGACGCGCTCGGCTGCGGCGGTGTCCTGTTCCCGTTCTGCCCCCGGCGCATGGGGAAGCGGCGGCGCGGCGGCTGTGGGCGCGGGAGCTGCGCCGCCCGGTATGGTCTGCGCTGCCTGTTCCGGCGGCTGCGGTGCTTCGGTCTTTGCAAAGTCCGCGTCCCTTATCCGCTTGCTGATACGTTTCTTTTTCCCGGTGGCGGCGTTTACCTCGACAGCCCCCTCGCGGGTCATTTTCTGCGTGACTTTTTCACGCGCCTTATATTGTTTTATGTGTCTGTCCCTCCAATCCGCGCCCTTGCAAGGGCGCAATACTCGGCGTTTATCTCAATGCCTATATAATGCCTGTCAAGCTGCTTTGCGGCTGCCCCCGTCGTGCCGCTGCCGAAAAAGGGGTCAAGCACAACGCCGCCTTTCGGACAGCCCGCCTTGATACAGGTTTCGGCAAGTTTTGGCGGGAACGCGGCGAAATGCCCGCCCTTGTAGGGTACGGTATTGATAAGCCACACGTCCCGCCTGTTCCGCATGGTCGGCATGAGGGCTTCGTCGTAGTAGCTGCCGCTTCTCGCCCGGTTAAGCCCCTGTACGTTCCCCTGTCCGGGTACTTCGTCCGCATATTTCTGTCCCGCGCTGCGCCCGGTGCGGTACCGCGCCGCCGTTGTGGGTGCTAACGGCTCGGCTATGGCGGCTGCGTCATAGAAATACTTCTTTGACTTTGTAAGCAGAAAGATATGTTCATAGCAGCGGGTAGGGCGGTCTTTCACGCTCTCCGGCATAGGGTTTTCTTTCTGCCAGATAATATCGCTCCGTAAATACCACCCGTCAGCGCGTAGGGCAAAGGCTAAAGCCAAGGGATACCGATTAAGTCCTTTTGTTTGCAGCCGGAAACGCGGTTGTTTTTTGCAATCTGCTGTCCGTTTCTGCCTTTCGGGTTCTTCGGGTCTGCATGGTAGCCTTTATTTCCTGTGCCGCAGTAGGTGTCCGCGATATTCAGCCAGAGAGTACCGTCAGAACGCAGTACCCGGCGCAGCTCGCGGAAAACCTCGGTCAGCCTGTCAATGTACTGCTCCGGCGTGTCCTCCCGCCCAATCTGCGCGTCAAGCCCGTAATCCCTAAGTGCATAGTAGGGCGGGCTTGTGACGCAACAGTGTACGCTTTCCTCTGGAAGCTCCCGCAAGGCATAGAGCGCGTCCCGGTTGATGATGGTGTCAGTTTTCAGCCCGTTCATGCTTCGCCCACTTCCTCCGGCTTCGTCGTCATTACCCGGTAAAGCTCGGTGTCTTTCGGGAAGCGGTCTACAAAGGGCAGCACCACGTTCCCGTAGAAGATAAGCCCCTCGCCCGCTTCGGTGTGGGTGACATACTTCATCTGCTGCGGGGAGATGTTGAGCTGCTTTGCAAGGATAGCCCGGTCGCCCGCCGCCTGATTGAGCATGAGGACAAAATCAGAGTTTTCAAAGATATTCTCCACTTCGCGGGAAGCAAGCAAATCTGACATTCTGCGTAATGGCTGTGGGTATGCCGCCCCATTTTCTGAAACGCTTCCAGATTTCAACGGAATAGGCGGCGGTCTGTTCCTCTTTCAAGAGAAGATGAAATTCGTCCATAAAATACCGGGTGGATTTCCTTTCTGCCCGGTTGACGGTGACGCGGTTCCATACCTGGTCCTGCACAATGAGCATACCTAACTTTTTGAGCTGCTTCCCAAGCTGCTTGATGTCAAAGCAGACAAGGCGGTTGTTCAGCTCCACGTTGGTACGGTGGTTGAATACGTTAAGGCTCCCGGAAACATACAGCTCCAACGCCGCCGCGATACGCGCCGCTTCCGGCTCCGGCTGCTTCAAAAGCTCGTCGTAGAGGTCGCCCAAAATAGGCATTTTCTCCGGGTCGGGGTCTGCAAGGAAAGGGCGGTACACGTTCCTAACGGCGCGGTCAATGACGGTCTTATCCACGGGCTGCAAGCCCTCCTTGCCGCCGATGACAAGCTCGCAGAGGGAAAGGATAAAGTCGGATTTCAGCGCAAGGGGGCTGTCGTCCTCGCTGTAATTGAGGTTAATATCCATAGGGTTCACATACTGGGGCTTCCCGTCAATGCCCTTGCCCGTAGGGGATAACCGTATCACTTGCCCGTCAAGCCGCTGCACAAGGGAAAAATACTCCGCTTCCGGGTCGCAGATGATAATATCGTCGTCGGTAATGAGGAAAGCGTTTGTCATTTCCCGTTTTGCCGCAAAGGATTTCCCGCTTCCCGGCGTACCCAAGATTAAGCCGTTGGGGTTCTTTAGCTGCTTGCGGTCGCAGAGTATCATGTTGTTACTAAGGGCGTTTAAGCCGTAGTACAAAGCCGCGCCCGTCTGGAAAAGCTCCTGTGTGATAAAGGGGATAAAGATAGCGGTGCTTGACGTGGTAAGCCCTCTTTGAATGGGGATAAGGTTCTCCCCAAGCGGTACAGAGGACATAAGCCCCGCTTCCTGTTGGTAGTCAAGGCGGGTCAAGGCGCAGTTGTTCTTCTGTGCAATGCCCGCCGCCGCGAACACGTCATTTTCCAGTTTCCGTTTTGTGTCTGCCATGTTCACCACAAGGAACGTCAAGAGGAACATTCTTTCATTCCGGCTCTGCAAATCCTGCAAGAGATTTTTCGCTTCGCTGCCGAAAGTGGCAAGGTCGGACGGGATTATATCCATGTCGTAGCCGCTGCGTACCGCTTTTTTCTGTTCCTCGATTTTCATTTTGTCAAGGTCGGTGATTTTCCGCTTGATTGTCTTGATGGCTTCGGTCTGGTCGATACTGTGGATATGCAGATTGACGATAACGCCCGTTTCCAAGTCCAGAATGTCCGATAAGATACGGTCGTTTAATTCCGGCGCAAGGATTTCAAGGAATGAAACCGCGCCGATTTTGCGCCCCATGCGGAAATAACGCCCCTCGCCAAAACGGAAAGAGGACGGGGCGATAAAGTCCTTGTGGAAAGCCCGGACGGGGCAAGCCATGAAAAATCAAAGGCAAACTGCCCGCCCTCCGGGTGGAAAATGCCATGCAGCATTTTAAGGCGTTCATAGCCTGTCATGGGGCGGGCAGACACGCCCAAGAGCTTAAAGTTGTTGAGTACGTCCGTTTCGATACGGGCAAGGCGGGATTTCGCCGCGCCCAGACTGTCGGCTTCAATGGCAAAGGTGATATATTTTGCTTTGACAAGCCCGTTGTTGCCCTTTGCAAGCTGGTTTTTCAGCATATCCCGGTATTCTGTGCGGATAGAATTGAAAGCGTCCTCCTGTGCCGGGATATTGACCGCCTTTTCCGCTTCGCCGCGCTGCGTCCCTTGATTGATGAAAGAAAGCTGCACCGAAACGGAAGCGTCAAAGTAGTTGAGGAAGTCGCACCAGTTCTCAAAAATGGCGGTCTTGTCGTCTGCCTGTGCAAGCTGATAGTTAATATCTTCAAAGGCGACGGTCTTTGAGTATTTCCGTCCCGTAACCTTGCAGATACCGTCCGGGTACATCTGGATATAGGGGATTGTCTGCTGCGCGGTGTGGGCTTTCCCGTCGCCCTTTGCCTGTCTGATGATTTCCGCAATCTGCTTTTTCTCGGCGCGGGTGAGCTTGCGGGGCGGGTTAGGCTTTGTGCTTCCCGCCGCGCTGTTTCTTCGTGTTTCCTTTTGCAATCGCTGATACCTCCTTTTCAAGTTTTCTCTGCCGTTCTAAGACGGAATAAAAGTTGTCTGTCCTGTATGGTCGTTCTTTGGGGGCTATGAATTTTGTCCGTATGATGTTCTTCACCACCACTTCAAGGGGCTGTCCATGCTTCTCATACATGGCAAAGAGGAAACAGGGCAGCATGACGGCAATCATAGCCATAGACGCAAGGCTTGTGCCTGTGCTGTCTTTGAGCAGAAAGAAAAGCGGCAAGCCGAACAGGAGAGCCGCCGCAAAACATACAATCTGCCGTTTGGTAAGGTTGAACGCTACTTTTGTCTTGACTTTGGATAAGTCTTTGGGTACGGGTACATACGCCAAGTGAAAACCTCCTTTCTCTGGGTTTGGTGTTGCTGTAATTTTCCATAAGGGTAATCAAGGCAAAGGTCAATCTATGCCCTTTGCCCGCCCGTATTATATGGGGGTTATCCGCGTCAAGGTCGGGTCGTATTTTCGCCGCTTCGCTCTGAAAATCTCCACCCTGCCCTTGACACGCCGCTAATGCGCGGAGAATATCGACTTCGCCAGTGCGCCGGATTTGAACAGGGAGAAACAGAGGATAACGGTATAGGCTGCAAGGGAGAATATCGCGCTGTGCAGATTGTCCGCTATTATCATGTTGTTTACCAGAACCGCGTAAATGCCGACGCATATCATAATGAGGAAGCCTTGAAAACCGATAGCGAACAGGGATTTTAGGTAGTTGTTTCCTATCTGCCCCCATTCCCGGTTCGTCATTGTTGCAAACGGGATAGGCGATACCGAACAGTAAAGGTAAATTTCTATCATGCGCCCGTAGAGGATAACGGTTATCAGTACGGACATGATTTTCATGCACAAGCTCACAAGGCTTGTTTCCATGACAAGTAAGAGCAGTTCGGGGATTTCCATAGCGTCAAGCCCGCTCTGCATGGAAGCAAGGGCGGCGGCAACATCAATCTCTGTGCTGCCGCCGATTACCCCCGCCGCGCCGGAAACAACGTGCTGCGCCATATCGAACACCGCCATAGTAATGTCAAAGGTGTGCGTCACAAGGTAGACTGCCACAAACGCCTTGAACACCCACTTGAAGAACATGGAAGTGTCAACGTCGTGCATATTGTTCTTTTCCGTTACCATGCTGATAAGCTCATAGCATAGGACGTAGGTAATGACAAGCCCCGCAATGGGTACGATTACATTTTCACTAAGGGTCTGTATCATGGAGAATATATTTGCGTTCCACCCTTGCGGGGTCTGCCCTACCTCTGCGGCGATAGTGCCGACTTTTTCGTTTACGTCCCCGAACATAGTTGACAGATTACCGTTAATGGCTCCTATGAGGATTTCCTTTATCCATTCGTTAATCGCGTCAAGTATGCTCTGCATAAGCCTTTACCCGCGCTTCTTAACCGAACAAGCCGGAAAGCAGCGGTACAAGGGTCATGCCGATAAGGGCAACGCCGCCGCCCGCCATAAGCTGCTTCATGCCCTGGCTCTTTGCGCCCGGATTGTCATTGCCGTAGCCCTCCATCAGATTGATTACGCCCCAGATACCAAGCCCGGCTCCAAGTGCTACAACAAGGGTCTGCAAAACGTCTACTGCGCTATTGAAAAATGCCATAAATATATCCTTTCTGCCGCGTCTGCGGCTGTCCGGCAAGCGGACAAAAGGCGGTCAGCGTATGGTCGCCGCCGCACAAAAAAACCGCCCTCTGGTAAAGGCGGCTGTCCCCGCGCTGCGTAAGTTCTGCGGCGCGGCGGTATTCAGTTGTAAGGGGTGCGGCTCCTGCCGCTGTGTACTGCGCCGGAAAGTAGGGGCGCGTATCATGTAGCCGGTATGGATAGATGTGATTGCTTCAATCGCTCCTTTCTGTGTTCCGCTGTGCTGCCGGACGTTTTTTTCAGACTTGCGGGAAGTGAATAGCTTGCGTAGCAAGGTGTTCGCTTCCCGCAAGTTCACAAAGGGGTAGCTGCCGCAAGGCAGCGTAGGGGAAGTGTAGCTTCCCCTGTCCCCCCCTCCCCGGCGGTCTGCCATGCTGTCACTGTTGCGGGATAAGCCCCCGGCGCGTGACATACTCCGTTGCAAAACGGCGGTGTTCCGCTTCCTTTTCCCGCCAATACTCCCATAATGCAGCGTCGGCGGCTTCCGCAACATTCATTAAAAACCGTTCAAGCTGCTTTTGTTTTTCCTCTGCGCTACGTTTCCTCATGGTCTGCGTCCTCCTGTAAGTCTGCCGCGTCAAGCTCGTAATAGTCAAAAACCTCGTCGGGCTTGACAATGGCGGGGCGGCGTTTAAGGTGCTTTTCCATGTCAAAGGCGTTCTTCGGGTCTGCGTCGGACAGGTACTTGTATTTCGGGTGCTTCGTTATGTCGAATTTGTCCGAAAAGAACGGGCGCACCCCGCGTAGCTGCAAGATACATTTCCCTCCGTCCATGACTGCAATTTCATCTTCCGTCATAAGCTGCTTTCCCAATTTCTGATAGTTCAGCCCATGCGAAAGCTCCCGCCCCCTTGTTTCGGACGTGTTAAAGCTGTCTATCGTTTCTTTTCCTAAAATTTCCGATATTTCTTTAAGGGTGGTTTTCTCCTTGCCGCCCAAGAAAAGCGTGGTGTCGCAGTTGCCGACTATGGTATCGGCGTTGTCTTGTAATGGCTTTTAGCTGTGACTGGCTCTGCAAGATGATTGACGCGGAGATTTCCCGGCTCCGTATCGTTGCAATGAGCTTTTCAAACTTTGGTATCTGCCCGATATTCGCAAATTCATCAAGTAAGCACCTAACATGGACGGGAAGCCGCCCGCCGTATTCATCATCTGCCTTGTCGCAAAGCAAGTTGAATAGCTGTGTGTAAAGGATTGAAACGACAAAGTTAAAAGTGTCGTCGGTGTCGCTGATGATGACGAAAAGGGCGGTCTTTCTGTCGCCTATGGTGTCAAGCTCCATTTCGTCGGTTTCCATAAGCTCCCGCAGCTCCTTAATGTCGAATGGGGCTAACCTCGCGCCGCATGAGATAAGTATGCTTTTTGCGGTCTTGCCAGAGACGAAAAGTCAAGGACTTTTTCATCAAATTCAAAAAGAAGTCACATTTTGCGGACTTCCTCACGGAGCAGACGCTTGATTTTGTCCTCCATCGTCTCCTTGGCGGTCTCGCTGAAATGCACACGGACGATATAGGTTGTCTTGCCAATCTGCTTTCTGACAGTCGCGGCAAGTGGGCGGTGTTGGTTGCGGTATTGTTCATTCAAAATCCTCCTGTAAATGAAAAATGCCCGGTGACGTTTCATCATCGGGCGGTGTCGGTATGAGGGAACAAGGCAAGGCGGCAACATTAAGGTATCTATAAAAACCTTGCCGTCTTTGCCATGCTTGCCGTGTTCCTGTTGTCAGTCTCGGAGATAGCAGACCCATGCTGTGCCGTCTTTCTCGGTCACAAGTCTGTCCCCGATACGGCTCTTTGCCGTCCTCATGGTGCGTGAGGAAATCCCACGCTCATTGACTGCCTTTTCCAGTTCTGCGCTCGGCATACGCTTTCCGTCCGCAAGCAGTTCCAGAATGAGCATTTGCGCCTGTGCGGTCTTGCTTTCGGTCTTGGCGGTGTCTGTTCCGGCAAGAAGCTCGTCAGCGGTAATGTCATAAGCCCCTATCCACGCAAACCCTTTCTCGTCTCCCAGAGAAAAGGCAAGGGACTGTCCCGGTGGGGCAAGGGGAGCTTTTTTCTCATGGATCAGCACCCTCGTTGTGGGGCTGTCCTTCAGCTTGCCGATAAAAAGCAGACTGCGGACTGCCGCCGTAATGTCGATAGACCCCAATCCCCGGTAGGTGCTTTGCGTTCCTGCGGCTTTGTTCAGGTGTCCAATCAGCACGATAGCGCACCCGGTAGCCTGTGCAATGTCTCCCAGACTGCGGAATATCGGGCGCACCTCGTTTGCCCTGTTCATGTCCACATCTGCGCCCAGAAACGCCTGTACCGGGTCAATGATAACCAGCCTTGCGTTGTTTTCCCGGATTGCCCTTGCTATGCGCTCATCGGCAAGGGTCAGCTGGTGTGTCTCTATCGTCAATGACAAGCACTCGTTCGAGGTCTGCGTCTGCTTCTATCAGTCGGGGCTTGACGGTATCACCCAGACCGTCCTCGGCGGTCTGATAGATGATATTGAAAGGCTCAAGTGTCTCCATACCGGGCAAAGGCTTTCGATTGGTGCAAGCCGCCGCAAGGCGCATGGCAAAGTAGGTCTTGCCCTCGCCGGGATTGCCCTGGATAATTGTCAGCTTTCCAAAGGGGATATACGGAAACCATAGCCAATCCACGCTCGTCAGCTCCACATCTGCCATACGGAGCATGGGGACAGGCTGGGCGGTGGGCAGCTCTCGCAGCGTGATTGTCTCGGCTATGAATTTGCGGCTGGGAATGTCCCCTTGCTGACGGAGAACATCGTTCCAGTCTTTCCTTACCGGGACAAGGCGAATGACGGCGATCTCGCCGGGAATGTCCTGTGCCAGCCGGGTGCAGGCTTCACTTCCTGCGGTGTCGCTGTCAAGGCAGAGGAACACTTTTCGGATGTCCTTGCGTTCAGAAAGAAAACGGTCAAGGGCTTTGCCTGAAACGCCGCCCAGGGCAAGGTAGCTCCTTGTCTGCCAGTCCTGCGGATAAAGGCAGATAAAGGACAAAGGTCAATCGGTGCTTCAAAGACAAAGAGCTGGTTGCCGTTTCCCTCATAGTGGAACGGATAGGATTTGTCAGACCCGGCAATGTCCTGTCTGAATGGGTCTGCCGTTCCTCGCACATGGGCGTATCTCGGCGTACCGCTTCGGTCTCTGCCGACAAACACAACATTGTGCCGCTTTGCGTCCTCGTAAATATCCCCGGAAAGAAGAAAAGCCTCAACAAGCGTTTTGTTGAGACCTCGGCTTTCTGTGAGATATTGGATTGCTCTGTCGGCTGTCCTGTTGTGCAAGGGCAAGTGAAACGCTGTGGGCGGTGCTGTGCTGGCTTCGCTCTGTCCCTCGGCGCTTTCGCCGGTTAAGAGCTGGACTGCTTCGGGAAAGGACTTGCCGTAAAACTCCATGACAAAATCAATAGGATAGCCGCCCTTGCTCTGGCTGTGGCGAAACCATTTGTTTCCCCGGACGGTCAGGCTGTCATGTTCTTTCCAGCGGTATTCCCGTCCGCTTTTGATAAGTGTCTCTCCCTGTGTGCGGAGAAAATCTTCCAGACTGACGGCGTTTGCCCGGTCGATCTGTGCTTGGGTGTACTGCATGGGCGTCCTCCTTACTTCTTGAAAACAGCGCATCGTCTGCAAATGCCATGCTCACGCTCGTCCAGCGTGTAGGGGCAGTTCGCACATTCCTCGCCGTACTGTCTCATGATAACAGGCAGATAGCCCAGCTCCTGCAACATATCAATCTGGCGGTCGGTGAGGGTGGCTTCAAAGGCAAGGCATTTCCGGGTGTGTTCGTCCAGCTCGATCAGGTCGGAAAGCGGTCTGCCATCGGTCAAAGCTTCTCCGCTCAAAAGGCGTTTTGCCGTTCTGCGGATGGGGTTGTACTCGTTCTTCCAGTCGTATTTTTTCATCGTGTCATATCCTCCTTTTTCTGTCGTGTTTGGGGTCGATTTTGGAGCTTTTGTTCCTCTGTACGCTCGTTAAATCGGGCGGCAGTATCTACACATGACTTGACCTTCCAAAGGCGGTGTAAATCGTCTCTGACGGTCTTAAACTCGCCATAGGTGGTGTTGTGCGCCTGTTCCAGCTCGTCATACTCGTCGGACAGCTTTTTCATATCCACCTTGCCGTCTGGGAACTCCCCGGTCAGCTTTCGTCTGGCGGCGTAGAACTGTATCAGTTCCGCTTCATGCTCTGCCTTGTACTTGGCTCTGGGCTTCTCAAGCTTGATTTTCTGCAAGCCGTCATAGACAGGCTTCAAGTTCTGGAAAGCGGCGGAGCTGTCATAGAGCCGCTTAATCGCTTTCATTCGTGCCGTCTGCTCATCCAGCGTTTTCTTCAAGCTCTCTGTGGCAGCACTGTGTTCGCTGACACGGCTTTCCAAATCTTCAAGGGAGTAAATGCCATTCCTCCGAAGATAATTGAAAGTCTCGTTCATCTCCTTTAGATTGCTGATTTTACCTTTCTGGGAATACGCCCCGGCTCTGCGCTGGGTGTAATAGGCGTTCAGCAGAGAAACAAGGTCGGGTGCCTGCGGCTTGGCAAGCTCCACCTTTGCTTCGGCAATCCAATCAAACAGGAGAGCGATTTTCTTCTTAATGTCCCGGATAACGGCATTGGTGGCTTTGATCCAGCGGTTGAACTCGCCTTTCTCGGTGCGTATGCCCTTCTTCTCCATTGCCCGGACGGTTGCGCCCTCATGGACGGTGGGAAGAAGCTCCACGCCCTGACGCTCATAGCTTCGGTGGTCGATACTAACGTCAAGCCCCTTTTCAGCAAACTTGGCGTTGCATAGCTCCGCCCATGTCTGCCGCCAGTATTCCAGCGTTTCGGGACTGCCCCAGTCGGTAGTGGGAACGGCGTTAAACACAAAGTTTCCATCTGCGTCCCGGATACGGTTGCCGTCCTCGTCCAGCTCGTAAACTCGGTGCTGCTTACAGCCCCATTTGCCGTTCTGCTCGATGGGACGGATGGGGCAAAGCACATGAAAATGGGGATTGGGTATGCCGCCGTCCTCTCTGTCTGGCTGGTGTACAGCGAAGTCAACCACCATGCCACGGCTCACAAACTGCTCCAATAAAAATTGCCTTGCAAGAGCGATGTTTTCCTCAAGGGAAAATTCATTCTGCAAAGCAATGTCAAAGCTGTATGCAAGCTGTGCCGTCTTTCCACGCTCGGCTTTTTCCACGGCGTTCCATAGGGTCTGACGGTCTGCGTATTCTTTCGGTGCATGGGACGGCAGGAGAATGTCGGAGCATATCACGCCGCCCTTGCGGGTGTAGTCGCTGTATTCGCCATAATACTCGCTATACAATCGCTCCCCGGCACGGTAGGCGGCAGAAGCAATAGCGGACTGTCCTGCGCTTCGCTTAGTCTGCGTGACGCTCAGATGAAATAGTGCCATCGGCTTTCTGCTCCTTTCCTCTGCTCGCTTGGTTGATGTGGGTAATCGCCATGTGACGGACGGCTCGCTGGACTTCGGGCAGAGAAAAGATGTACTCCATCAGCTCCGTCATTTCGGTGCGTGTGAGATCTTTGAACTCCGGGGCAAGGCTCTCAATCGTGCCGCCCAGATTGCAAAGACGGTGGGTGCGCTTTTGTCTCTCGCCTTTCTCCAGATACTTCTTTCTGTTCTCCAGACGCTCCAGCTTGTGCTGTTCCTGTGCAAGCTGTGTCTCGACCTGTTCCTTTTCGGCTCGGAGCTGTTCAAGGTTTTTCGGTTTTGCCATTTTTCGTGACCTCCTTTTTTGAAAATGGGGATAAAAAAAGACCGTCAACTTTTCGCAGATTGCGACCAGTCAACGGTCAGTTTTTCGGTATTCAGTTGTTGTGTTCAGTTCGGTAAATTCAAGTTTGCCGAAATGTCTTTCTAACTTTCCCTATTTTACAGGCTTTCCAGTCCATTCATTAGCGAAACGATATGTATTTTCCCTTATTTTTGCCCTTATGAGATAATCGTAAGGGAAATAAGGGAAAGTTTTATTGAGTCATTGCCTGCCACTTTATCAAGTAACCTTGCAGATTCCCGCTTGGCTTTTCTTGTAGAGTGTGCATAGACATTCATGGTGGTACTGACATCTGAGTGCCCTAAAAGTTCCTGCACATCCTTTGGTGCTGCTCCATTTGCCAGAAGGTTGCTTGTGTAGGTGTGCCGCAACTGGTGAAAATGAAATCCTTCAAATCCTTCCAGTTTCTGAGCAATCTTCCTGCAAATAGTTCCTAACGTGCTTGGCAGTTCCAGACTTCCATCCGGTCTTAAGCAGACAAAGGATATTTCCTTATAATCCTCTGGAACACTCTCTGTTCCGTCCAGATGATAGAACTCATAGTAAACTCTGTTTTTGTCTTTTACTTCTCTGTAGTAGTTTTTGTGATAAAGTTCTCCGTACTGCATCCGGTTTTTAAGCTGTCCCTTTCGGGCATTACGAAGAATCTCAGTCAGCGTATCTCCAAAATCAACAATCCTTACTTTCTTTCGCTTGGTCGGTCCGATGATATTCTTATGCCTTGAACCATCATAGCGGATACTGCGTCTGATTGTAAGGCACTGTTCTTCAAGATTTACATCCTGCCATGCCAGACCACAGGCTTCACCGATACGAAGTCCTGCATAATAAGCTATCTGGATTGGAAGAATTGCCGGTGGATTGTAATCCTGTAGAAATTCAATCAGTCTTTCATAATCCTCTCGTGGAATTGGCTGTATATCACCATCCATGTCATCATCAGAAAACAGGTCAACCTCATCCGTCTGGTATTTCAACTTAATATACTGCATCGGATTGAAAGTGATATATTGCTTTGGTGATACTGCAAATCGGAATGACTGCTGTAATACTGCCGAGAAAGAACGAATGTAATCTTTGCTGTAACCTTTTCTTTCTGAACCATCGGGATAAGTACCACCAAAGGAAAGCAGATCGAAGAAGGCTTGTAAATGCTCAGATGTTACATTTTTGAGCTTTCTCTCTGAAATTGGATGCTTCTTGATATTGGTAATGGCACCGAGGTAATTCTGGACTGTCCCATTACTGAGAGTACCGGTCTTTAATTCTTCCTCTGCCCATATATCAAGTAATTCTCCAACTGTAATATTTTCCGACTTTGCAATGAATTTCTTGCTTTCGTAATCGTCCATTGCCTGACGGAGCAGTTTTTCCGTTTCACTTTTACTTTCTGTTCCAGCGTATTCTTTCTGAACCAGATTGCCGCTTGCATCTTCTACATAGAAGCGGTAGTACCATTTCTTTCCTTTTTTTCTTACAGATCCTTTTGCCATAATCGTGTGTCTCCTTTCGATATCAGACAATCGGAACTGATGAAATGCTTCTTGCGTGTAAGTATATCATAACTCCGGTTGCCGTTCTATACCGAATCGGAATCCTCATACAAAACTTCTGATAAAAGATTTTCAAGCCTTTGTTCTGCCGCTTCCGGTTTCTTGGAATAGAGCCTTACAATATCTGCCATGTCATTAAAGGCATTAACAGTATGGGTGATCTCCCGGAGAAACATAATCTCATTATATTCATCATTCGATTCAAATCCCATTACCTTTGCAATATCAGCTTCATTCGTGTTACCCTTGTAATTCTTGCAGGCAAACTGGAACGATTCCAGAAACAGGTTATATTGCTTTAACATTAACAGCAGTAAATCTTTGGAAAAAGCATCTTCCTTTTTACTAAGGTCGAGAGGTAACTGTTTGAGAATATCGCCCATTGCATCACGAATCTGTAATTCTTTCTTATCCGTAATATCGGTTTCGTATTCATCGGTTTCCCCCTTGAGCCATTCAATAGATACATGAAGTGCTTCCGAAAGACCTTCCAGCACCATCTTTTTGGTATTGTCAATCGAACCATTCTCATAACGCAGGATTGTGGAAGCGGTAACTCCCATCTTCTCTGCAACATAAGGCTGTGTCAGATTTAATTCCAGACGACGCTGTTTTGCCCTGCTACCTATCAGCTTGCGTAGTTCTTTATCTTTCATGCTGATTGCCTCCTTTTTCGGTATGTATGAATTATAGCATGTACCTTCACATAATTGCAATATGCAATATAATAATTATTTTTAAAATTTCATAATGCTTGACAACACGATATAAAACAGTTATACTAACAGCACGGTAAAAATTGCATAATGCAATTTATAGGAGGTGACAAGATGACGGAAAGAAAGATTGCATTATCCATCGAGGAAGCAGCCGACTATACAGGAATTGGCAGAAACACTTTGAGAAAGCTGGTTGAATGGAAGAAGCTTCCGGTATTAAAGGTCGGAAGAAAAGTCCTTATTAAAACTGACATTCTGGAAAAGTTCATGGAAGCCAACGAGGGGGGCGTGATCTGAGGGATAAAGGAAATGTAAAAGCTGTCACAAGAAATGTGGCAACTTAAAAAGGCGGCTTCCTAAGAAACCGCCAAAGGTTCTATCAGACCGAAGCCATGATATACCTACACGCAAGAGGATTATACCATGTGCTTCTCCTGATATGCAACCGGGAACTGTTGTTTATCGGAAAAAGAAAGGATGAAGACGATATGGCGAAATCAACAAAGACTTATGAAGAAAGAATACGTGCATTAGAGAAAAAGGAACAGGAAAGCATTGAAGCATTAGAGAAAAAGGAAAAAAGCTCATAGCACAGCGGAAGGAACTGGAAAAGAGAAAGAAAGCGGAAGAAAGTAAAAAACGAACCCACAGGCTCTGTCAGATTGGAGGAGCGGTGGAATCGGTTCTTGGCTGTCCGATTGAGGAAGAAGATTTACCAAAACTGATCGGCTTCTTAAAAAGGCAGGAAACAAACGGGAAGTTTTTCTCAAAAGCGATGCAGAAAGAATTAGTTACAGACATGGAGGAAGTGTAATGGCGGAGGGAGTGGTTTTTCCATTCCCTTCATTGCCTTTGAATGAAGGGCGCACTTATGGACAACCAGAGGTCGTCCTTATAAGTTTGCCACAAGTGGCAACCGGTCTGCGCTTACGCTTGCCGGGCTCGTTCCGTCGGCGGGGCTTTCAGCCAGACCTGCTCATGCCGCAGGGGGCACTCTTGCGCAGAGGGCGTTCCGACAGCTTCACTTCTGCAAAACCAGAAGAAGATGCTGTCGGAAATCAATGCCGGATACGGCAGAAAGGGGGAATCGTATCATGGCGATATTTCACTTTACAGTAAAGATTGTCGGACGCAGTAAAGGAAAATCTGTCATATCCGCATCGGCATATCTTAATGGAGATGTGATGAAGAATGAGGAAACAGGCAGAATCAGTTACTATACTTCCAAAAAGGAAGTCGTCTACACCAGTCTGATGATGTGCGAAAATGCACCTCCTGAATGGCTGCATGTACCGGAAGAAAATATAAAAAGGTTTCAACAGTCTATCCGTTATAAAAGAGCGGATGATAAAGATGCCGCACTGGAAAAGTTTAAAATCACATTTCAGAAACAGCGGCTATGGAATGAGGTATTGAAGATATGAGAAAAATGCAGATGCACAGCTTGGACGCTCATTTGAATTTTCCTTACCGAAAGAATGGAGCAGACAGGAACAGATTGATTATACAACCGAATATATTCAAAAGACTTTCGTAGACGAGGGAATGTGTGCCGACTGGAGCATACACGATAAGAGCGACGGGAACCCACATGTGCATTTACTTGTAACCATGCGACCATTCAATCCAAACCACTCATGGGGCAGCAAGGAAGTCAAGGACTGGGATTTTGTCAGAGATACTGAGGGAAATATCGTAGTTGATGAATCCCACCCGGACTGGTGGCAGGATAAGAAAAATCCTGACCGTCATGGAATTCGTATTCCGGCACTTGATGAAAACGGAGTACAGAAAGTCGGGGCAAGAAACAGAAAACAATGGAAAAGGGTTCTGACTGACGCTACAGGATGGAACAATCCAAAGAATTGTGAGTTATGGCGAAGCGAATGGGCAAAGATGTGTAACCGGCATTTATCCATAGACAATCTGATTGACCACCGCTCTTATGAAAGACAGGGCAAATTGAAATCCCTACGATTCATGAGGGTGCAGATGCAAGGAAGATTGAGGAAAAATATCTCACCGGGCAGATAAGGAAAGGTTCATGGAAGGTTGAGGAAAACCAGATGATAAAAAAACAAAATGCACTGCTGCAAAAGGTAATTGCAACCTTTGGTAAGGTATCCGGTGCATTGTCGATGTGGAGGGAGTGTTTGAATGACATTAGAAGAAAGCAAAGAAGTAATTCCCATGATGGAAGCAATGATTACACAGATAGAGGGACAACAGAATATCATGGCAGAGATGCTTCAGGAGATACAGGAAAAGGACGAGAAGCTGATGTGCTTTCAGGAGCAGGAAGAACGATTGCAGCAATTAGAGAAAGAATTATCAGAGCTGCTACAAATCTTACCGGATACAGAAGAACTGTTGATGCTTCTGGAAGAAAAGACAGACCAGATACAGAAACTCACAGACGAAAATCAGCAATGGCAGGAATTGGCACAGAAATTAAACAGCGAGAACCGGCTATTGCAGAAACAGAACAGCGAATTACTGAACTTGAACAGCAATTAGAGAAAGGAAGGTTGATTGATGAACGAATTAAGAAACTCAAAGAACGACGATCAACTGGAAGAACTGCTAATGCTGACGGAGCAGATGCAGGAAGAACTCGACCAGAAAGACCGGACTATCAGGAAACTGAGAGTGCAGCTCGACGAATCGCTGACCTTGAACGAGAAGTTAAACAGCGAGAACAAAACATAGAACATTCAAGCCTTAAAGAACGACTTGAGGAAAACAAAAGAATTATTGCAGAGCGAGAAAAAGAAAACACACACCGTCCAAGCCATGATAGAGGAATGTCGAGATAAGCAGAGACAGGCAGAACAGGAACGGGATTATGCACTCTCCCATCAGAAAAAAGTAGAGATACCGGTTGAAAAGCCGGTACTCTATCAAAAGTGCGGGAATTGTAAACAGACAGCTTATCTGAGAGCTAAGGAAAAGTATGATATGCAGAGGGAAAAACTGGCAGGCAGATATAAAGCAAAAACAGCCATGTATGAAGCATTGATGTTTCTGCTGATATGGTATTCCGTATCGACTACTCTTTTTCAGATAATACGGTCAAAAATCTTTATTTCTGATTGCGTGGTATTCTTTGATACAATCGCAACTTTTATACAGAGCATTGCAGGGTGGATTATACTGACAGGAAAGAATGTGGCACAGATTAGTAATGGAATATCCAATCCTGTCATTACCGGAATTATATACTGGCTGATAAGATTATTGATTTGCGGTGGCTGTCTGGTGGGTGCAGAAATACTTTTAGCATTCACCGGGATAAAGATTGCCGGGCTATATAAGAAATACTGTTGGGATATGATTACCATACTGGTAACACTTATAAGCATGGAAATAGCAATCTATTTTGGAGATTGGATAAAGACAGTATTGCCGATCAATCTGCTATTTTTCTTATTATTCGTGCAACTGGTATATGTTGGAATCAGGTGGTATGTAAAAGGCTGGCGGGAAACAAGGGGATATTATTAAAAATCCGATTGTAAACACACAATTTTATATATGTGCTTAATCACACCTCTTTGTATTTTAATAAAATCCTACAAAAGCTTTGAAAACAAAGGATTCATTGTAATGTGTTCGCTTTATCCCTTTATATGATTTCACACTATGTTCCCCTTGCCCTGACTGTTCATAATGGTAAAAAGCAAGGGCTGGAAAAACGCATAACGCAATACAACAAAGTGTAGCAATTGGGATATTATGAACGAAGAAATCATCTTTTCATAAGCAGTCAATAAGGCTGAAGGAATTAATCTCTGCCGCCTTATTGACTTTCAGGTGGGCTTCAATTATAATTAAATCAGCTGATTTAAAACAAGCGATTTAGTAAAAGGAGAGATAAAGTATGCCACCAAAAGCCAAATTTACAAAAGCAGAAATTATTGAAGCCGCATTAAATATTGTTAGGGCAGACGGATATGAGGCTTTGACTTCAAGAGCGTTAGGAACATACCTCGGTAGTTCGGCAAGACCCATTTTTACTGTATTTAAAAATATGGAGGAGGTTCAGCAGGATATGATTAAATCTGCTAAAGCTCTGTATAAAGAATATGTCAATAAAGGACTAACAACAGAGCCCCCGTTTAAAGGGGTGGGTACACAATATATTCTCTTCGCTGTTAATGAGCCTAAGCTTTTTCAACTCCTCTTTATGACGGAGCAAAAACAAATTCCTGACTTATCTGGTGTACTTCCGCTGATAGATGAAAGTTATGAGCAAATTCTATTGTCAATTCAAGATGATTACAAAATTTGCAAGGCAGCTGGGAAAAAACTGTATCATCATCTTTGGATATATACACACGGAATTGCAACGCTTTGTGCCACAAAAATGTGCCGATTTACAGACGAAGAAATCAGTACAATGATTACTGAGGTATGTATGAGTATTTTGAAAAAGCTGAAGGAAGGAGAAAATAATGATTAAAGCGAGAAATATAATAAAATCCTACCAAAACGGAGAAAGCCGATTCCAAGTATTAAAGGACATCAGTCTTGATATTGAGGATAATGATTTTGTGGTTATTCTCGGCGCATCTGGTTCTGGCAAGTCAACCTTTTTGAATGTAATTTCAGGTCTTGAACGCCCTGACAGCGGTAAAGTGTTTTATGACGGAAAGGATATTACAGCACTTTCTGATAATGAATTAACTTCATTTCGTAAGGAAAATGTCGGATTTATTTTTCAGCAGTATTATTTGCTACCCAATATGAGCGTTGATAAAAATGTAAAAATGGGTGCTGATTTAGCAAATAATAAAGATTATAAAAAAACGTCATTAGAGCGGTTGGACTCGGAGAAAAACTACATAAATATCCCAGCGAACTTTCGGGTGGCGAACAGCAAAGAGTATCTATTGCAAGAGCTTTGGCAAAAAAAAGACCGAGAGTATTATTTCTTGACGAACCGACAGGAGCATTAGACGAACAAACAGGACGACAGGTTCTTGATTATATATGTAAACTTCAAAAGGAATATGGTTTTACGATTGTAATGGTAACGCACAATTTGAATATTGCGGAAATGGCAAACACAGTTATAAAAATGAATAGCGGAAAAATATCTGAAATTTACACAAATGAAGCACAAAAGACTGCTTATGAGATAGGGTGGTGATGGTATGCTCGTTGGAATAAAAAATGTTTCAAAACTCATCGGTATTTCCATTATAGCCTGTTGTGCTGTTCTTGTTTGTACAATGTTTCTGAACTTTTATTTTGATATTCGATTAATTGAGAGTGAAATTACATCTGAATTATCAATGTTTTTTTATAATGCTCAGGTTTCTACCGCAAAAGTCGTTTGCCTTGTAAGTGGCGGATGCTTGCTTTTAACTGCGATTGTTATGTTGTTGTTTTATATTAAGCATTATATTGACACGCATAAGAAGGAACTTGGGATATTAAAGGCGTTGGGATATTCAAATATCAAAATTGCAAAAAGCTTTTGGGTATTCGGAATTAGTATATTTATTGGAACTGTAACCGGATATGCAGGAGCATTTCTTATAATGCCGTGGTTTTACGCTCTACAAAATGAAGATAAAATGCTTCCTGAGATAACTATCAATTTTCATCCAAGCATTTTATTTTATTTTGTGGTATTGCCGACTGTGTGTTTTTCGGCACTTTCAGTTTATTATGCCTGGTACAAATTCAAAAAACCTGTGTTGCTGCTTTTGAAAGATAATATGCAAACTGCTTCTAAAACACCAAATCATAGAATCGAAAAAAGCAGTGAAGTGTCGTTTGTAGAGTATTTGAAAAGGAATACCTTGAAATCTAAAAAGGCACTTGTATTCTTCATTGTTTTTGCTTCGTTTTGCTTTTCAGCTATGACACAAATGTCGTTTAGTATGAAAGATTTATCAAGTGAAATGAATTGGGTGTGATGATGTTGGTCATCGGACTTGTATTAGCGTTTACAACTCTGTTTCTTGCTATAACTACAGTAATAAACGGAAATACAAAAACTATTGCTATGATGAGAGTATTCGGCTATTCACAGAAAGAATGTTGCAGGGCAATTTTAGGAGGATACAGACCGCTGTCCTATATTGGTTTTATAATCGGAACAGTATATCAGTATGGATTGCTTCGGCTTATGGTGGATATTGTATTTAAGGATGTCGAGGGTGTACCTACGTATAAATTTGACTTTCCTACTATGCTTATTTCTCTTGCTTGTTTTATCACGATTTATGAAATTATGATGTATATATATTCTGAAAAAATTAAGAAGATTTCTATCAAGGAAATTATGATTGAGTAACAGGGGAAAATACATACAAACAATATGGATACAGTGCCCTGTCTGGTGAAAAAAACTGAACAATGATACTGGAAAATACCAAATTTAAAAGTTTCATCTGCATTGTCAGAAGTGAAAAAATATAGAATAATAGGGACAAATAAATCTAAAAGGGTTATTTGTCCCTTATTTATCTTTGAATTAAATTTCTAAGGAATCTTCCGCATCTACCCACATTTGCATCGTTCCATCAAGATACAATCTTGCATATTCAAGTGGTTCATCAATAGCAAGTGCATTTAATGCACAATCTGATCCAGGTGTTGTTTTTAAATTCTTTTCTGCTTCCCAGCAGTCAATGCGGAGCATATAGCCAGCACTGGTATATACATCAATGCTGTTTCTGTGTGGATTGTATTCTGCAAATATCGTTCTCATCGTATCAAATCTCCTTATCGTTCAATCAATCATTTGTTAAAAAAATAGAAGCATTTCAATCAGTTCACCATGTCGTTTTAATTTTGTGTTATACTGTTTTATAGGATTTTCTTGCCCTTGTATTTGCCCTTATCAGAGTTCGTAAACACTGGTGGGACAATATAATACAAGGGAAACAATAAGGGAAAGCTCACCTGCGATAAACTTAGTGTTTTCAAGGGCTTGAGAGATATTTGATAATAAAATATAACAATTATTAAATTCCTTGAAATACATGAAATCTCAATTCAAGTTTGGAGAATTGAAAAAACGGAATTTACCTATTAAGACATATAAACTCTTGACAATAAAGCTCCTATATAGTATGTTTTTGGTAAACTACTATATAGGAGCTTTTGCATGGAAATGAATGGAGGATTTCTTGTCACCAAAATAAAACAGCTTGGAGACCGGATTTTCGAGAAGATTCTCAGTGAAAAGAATATTGATGCGTTTAATGGAGCCCAGGGACGTATTCTTTATGTGCTGTGGCAGGAGGATGGTATCTCAATCAGGTCACTCTCGACTAAATGCGGATTAGCGATAACATCTCTTACTACGATGCTGGAAAGAATGGAAAATCAAGGGCTGATAAGCCGTGTTCAGTCTGAAACGGACAAAAGGAAAACACTCCTGTTTCTGACTGAGAAAGCACATGCCTTAAAGGGTGAGTATGATTCTGTATCTGATGAGATGGGCAAGTATTTACTACAAAGGTTTTTCAAAGGAAGAAATTACCCGGTTTGAGGAATGCCTCGACCGCATCAGAAAGAATCTTGAGGAGTGGCAGAAGTCGTGAGTATTTGTATCAAAGATCAGATTCAGAACATGAATATCGTCATCGGCTGTACAGTGGGGTGTACATATTGTTATGCCCGCAACAACGTGAAACGCTGGCATATGATTGATGACTTCGCTGACCCTGAATTCTTTCCGGGTAAGCTCAAGATGATGGAAAAGAAACGTCCGCAGAACTTTCTTCTTACCGGGATGAGCGATCTCTCCGGATGGAAGCCGGAATGGAGAGACGAGGTGTTTGCAAAGATCCGTGAAAATCCACAGCATCAGTTCCTGTTCCTTACCAAGCGACCTGATTTGCTGGATTTTGATACCAATCTGGAAAACGCATGGTTTGGCGTCTACGGTGACGAGGAAAGCAGAACTGTGGCGTATCGATGCCCTTCGGAAAAACGTCAGAGCAAAAAACATTACCATGTTACCTTTGAGCCGTTATTCGATGATCCCGGCACAGTTGACCTTTCGGAATCAATTGGATCGTTGTCGGCACCATGACCGGAGCGCAGAGAAGGAAGATTCATACGGAGCCGGAATGGGCATGGTCTCTGACGGACCAGGCACATAAGCTCAGCATTCCGGTGTTTATGAAGGAAGACCTTGTCCCTATCATAGGGGATGAAAATATGATTCAGGAAATGCCGGAAGAATTCAACAAAGTGTTAGAGGTACAGAAATCATGGAAGAAGTAATAAATGGAATCCTCATTCGTGAGGTGGAAACAAAGAATATCATGACCAAGTCCAGTCTGCCGGTAGGCGGTTACTCGGTCAATCCCTATGTGGGCTGTACACATGCCTGCAAGTATTGCTATGCTTCTTTTATGAAGCGCTTTACCGGGACACATGGAGGAATGGGGCACTTTCCTTGATGTGAAGCATTGGCCGGAAATTAAAAATCCGAAGAGATATGCTGGACAGCGGGTGGTCATCGGTTCTGTGACAGATGGCTACAATCCACAGGAGGAGCAATTCGGGAATACCAGAAAACTTCTGGAGCAGCTGATCGGCAGTGACGCAGATATTCTGATCTGCACAAAGTCGGATCTTGTGGTACGGGATATTGATCTGTTGAAGAAGCTTGGACGTGTAACCGTTTCATGGTCGATCAACACACTGGATGAAAATTTCAAGAACGATATGGATTCTGCTTCGAGCATTGAGCACCGTATCGCTGCTATGAAGCAGGTATATGAGGCAGGTATTCGTACAGCCTGTTTCGTATCCCCGGTATTCCCCGGTATCACGGATTTTGAAGCAATCTTTGAGCGGGTAAAGGATCAGTGCGATCTGTTCTGGCTCGAAAATCTCAATCTTCGAGGCGGTTTCAAAAAGACAATTATGGATTATATCGCCGGAAAATATCCTGATCTTGTACCACTTTACGACGAGATCTATAACAAGCATAACCGCAGCTACTTTGAAGCACTTGAAGTAAAAGCTGAGAAAATGGCTAAGAAGTATGATTGTGCCTTTGTGGATAATGAAATGCCTTATGGCAGAGTCCCGCAGGGGCATCCGGTGATCGTAGATTATTTCTATCATGAGGAAATCCGTGGGACAGAGAATACCGGAAAAAAAGAAATCGCTAACTTCAAGTTTGCAGAACTAATAGAGAAGTAACATATAAAGCAATAAATATGGTCAAAAAAACATCGACATCCGACCTACAGCACGTTATAATATAGTTAATCTAATAAGAAAAACCGAGTGATCATTGTTACGAAGCTGAATCGTAATGGTGGCCAACTGAGTGAACTCGATGGAACGGAATGGTTATATCCTCCGGGTGCCCGAGCACCGGACGAGCACCGAAAGGTGCTTTACAGAGATGAAAACAGGTTTTCTTATTTTGACAGGGAGTAACAGAATAGTTAGGAAAACCAAGGATTTCCTTGACTTAGGTTGACTAATCATTGTATGTATTTACAGTGGTATCTCGAGCTCCTAACACTCTATTGTAGGTTCGATTCCTATAGGGAACGCTCTATTTTAAGCGGTAATGAGAGAAAAATCATTGCCGTTTTTTTTTGTTGTTTTTCTGCTAACAGCAAATCAAAAAAATGAGCATTTTTGCTAACAGAAAATGCAAATTGCTAACAGTAAAATTATTGTAGATTTGCTAACAGGAATGAAAAGCTATAATGCAGCTGGTGTAAAAGGTTGTAAATTCTTGTAGCTAACAAAAGGGTGATGATAAAAAATATTTCTGCTTGGAAAATATCAAGCCTGAATGAGTATTCCGTTCAGATTAGATTAGGTTCTAATCTGGGCGGATTTTTTTTATTTCAGGAAGAAGGAGGATGCCTATGGCAGAAAAAGTGGATCAGATGGATCCAAATGAAAAGATCGTTGAAATAGCGATTGAACGGCTAAGAGTATTTGAAAACCATCCGTTTCGAGTGGAAATGGATAGCCAGATGAAAGATCTTCAGGACAGTATCAAGAAATATGGAATAATAACTCCGGTAATAGTAAGACCACGAAAGGAAGGATATTACGAAATCATATCAGGTCATAGAAGAATATTTGCAGCGGAAAAACTGGGATATAGAAAAGTACCTACGATAATCCGCTACATGACAGATGATCAGGCAGTTATCGCAATGGTAGATTCAAACTTGCAAAGGGAGAGAATCCAACCGAGTGAAAAAAGCATTTGCCTATAAGATGAAATATGATGTGCTCAAAAGAAAATCAGGAAGAAGGAAAGCTGGCCAAGTTGACCACAATTCAGGGAAAAAGGGATTGGAGATTATTAGTGAGGAAACTGGAGACAGTCCTAAGCAGGTACAGAGATATATCAAGATGGCTGATCTGATTCCTGAATTATTATTGGGAAAAGGTAGATGATGGTTCAATGGGATTTACTCCGGCTGTGCAGATAGCATATCTAAAGAAAAAAAAGAGCAGAAGGATGTACTTGATGCTATGGAATTAACATTATGCACGCCATCGTTATCGCAGGCAATGCGTATGAAAAAAGCTGAGTGCTGATGGGAAACTAACAACCCAGAGAGTTGAAGATATTCTAAGCGAAATAAAGCAGAAAGAAACGGACCGGGTAGTGTTTAAGAATGATCAGCTTCATAAGTATTTTCCAAAGAATTATTCTACGGAACAGATGAAGAGAGAAATAATTGAACTTTTGAAATTGTATGTACTGAATTATTAAAAACAGGAGGAAAGGTTATGTGTAAGGTTATTGCAGTATCAAATCAAAAAGGTGGAGTCGGAAAGACCGTATCATGTGTGAATCTGGGGATAGGTCTGGCTCAGGAAGGAAAGTTCTGCTGATAGACGGAGATCCACAGGGAAGTCTGACAATCAGCCTTTTGGATATGAGGAGCCGGATGAAATGGAGTATTCTCTGGCAACACTCATGATGAATATTGTAAATGATGAAAAACTGAATATTGAAAAACAATCCTTCATCATAAGGAAGGCATCATTCATTATAGAAATTACACTTTGCTGAGTTACATTAGAAAGGTTCGGATAATTTTTCAATGGGTCAGTACAGAATACAGGCATAAATTCTTTAATGGGATTTACTAATAGAAAAGGTCAGCAAGAAGGGTACAGGATGAAGGGTGCAGATGCTGGTCAGACAGCAAACACGGTGGCTGTTCCGGAAGGTGTGGATGCGGAACTTTTGATGAAGGTTCTGAGAAATCCGGAGATGACGGCTTTGCTGACGAGCCTGGCGAAGAGATTGAATTAAAAACAGGTCAGAGATTCGATTCTGCATTAGTGGCGGGATCATGATGCTGTATAAATTAGCTATCAACAGGGTAAGATATTATTACAGTTGCCAACGATCAAGTAAAAAACTGAATTCTACTTGACATATCGGAAAGTTGACATATAATGAGATTGAGGAGGTGTCGTATGAATAGCTATGCAAAGTATATTAAAACTGTGATCGAACAGGAGCCTGAGAACAAGCTTTTGGAAGCAAGCATTTTATATCAAAAATCGTTCGGCACTGTTCCTGAAATGACCTACTATAAAACATTGGAAAGAATGAGCAAACAAGGTTCCCTTTGTACATCTTACCAAGGGTCTTTATTACAGACCAAAGAAATCTCGCTTTGGAACAATTCCAATCAGTGAAAAAAGAGATTATTGGTCACTATACGAACAATGGCCGGGGAATTGTAATTGGCTACAGACTTTACAATCAAAAGGGCTTAACAACACAGATAAGCAAACGGGTTGAGGTTCTTTCTTCTGCTGTTACAGAACAAAAGAAAAATATCAAAAATATTTGTGTGACAAACAGTGGGATTGATTTGACGCAGGAGACGATTCCGGTAATTGAAACTATGGAGATTCTTCAGAACTATAAGTCCATTGAAGATATCAGAAAATCTGCATTAGCAGCATATATGAGAGAATTTGCGACGGAATACTCTGATACTGCGGCGGTGTTTGTCCTGAAAAATCGGAAGTATAAGAAATCTACGATTGCATTTCTGGAGCGCTTTCTGAATTATCTTGGTGTTGAAAACACATTGCACCAGTTTTTATCAGCCCTCTCATCGTATGCAATTCCAGAAATGGAGGAATTCTATGAACCTGCACGAGCATAAAGAAGAATTTGAACAACTGATTGCCATTGTAGCAGATTATATAGGAGTTCCTGCTGATGCGGTTCGCAGGGATTACTATATTGTTCAAATGATGCAAAACCTTCAAAACAGCGAATACGCCGAAGTTTGTGTGTTTAAGGGAGGAACTTCTCTCAGCAAATGTTATCCAGGATCTATCAATCGTTTTTCCGAAGATATTGATCTGACATTCATACCTGTAGAAGATATGACTAATAAGAAATACAGCAAGGCTTTGAAACGAGTTGAAGATACTATCTCAGCCGGTTTTTTGATGGAGAAAATTGAAGATGAACGTAATGACCGAAACAAAAGTGCATTTGTTTGGCCTGAAAATGAAAGCAAGGAAACCTGCCGGGTAAAACTGGAGATTGGTTCCAGTGTAAGACCGGATCCTTTTTCAAAGAGAAGCATGAAAACTTATATTCAGGAATATCTCGAAGAGAAAGGCATGCAGGATGTCGTGACCGAATTTGATCTGCAGGAAGTCAAGGTAAATACACTTGATATCACACGAACGTTCCTGGATAAGGTAATGTCAGTCAAGAGGCATGCAATCTGCGGAACTCTTCCAAGAAAAGTGCGTCACATATATGATGTTACGGTACTTTTGGATCGCAGTGACATTCAGGATTTCCTGAATAATACCGAACGGCTGAAGCAGCTTCTAAAGCTCACAAAAAGAAACGGACAGCTTCTATCTTCAGAAACGTTAATATTTCTGAAGATTATGATCCGTTGGGGGCATATGCCTTTGAAAACTGGAAACAGTATTTCAACGATGAAATTCGTGGAAGATATGAAACTCTTCATGAAGATCTGCTCTACACATCCAATCGGCAGAGCTTTGAAAAAGCAATTCAGGCATTTGAATTTATCAGTCACCTGTTTGCTTCTATAGGTGAATAGGTTATTAAAAATCTACAATAAAAAACCAGATACTGAAAAGCAGTGTCTGGCTTTTTTTCCTTGGTTCTCCTATCGGAGAAAGCCACCTGCGTGATCAAATGCAGAAGGTTATTGATGAACAGGGACTGCCTGATGTGGTATTTCATGTTTTATTCTGCTTTGGATATACTAATATTGGAATAGAAAAGTGCGAAGGGTTGCAAAAATCTATTTCAAAGTCCATCCATCAGGTCTTATTGGTCTGCTCTCCAATGGAAAGGTAGCGCATATAATGGCTTTCATCCTGTATTTCTTCCGGGGTCAAAAAGTGCGTCAGGATAAAATGCCCAGCCGGATACCAGAAAGCGCACCGATGACTTTTGAAGTTCTATCCGGCAGGGAGTTGAGCACAGTTCCATTGATGGAAAACGAAAAAGAAAAACCGCCATCCGTATCCTTTTGGATGATGACATCAATTTGATCTTCGTTTTGGATACCCTCCGGCAAGGCGTCTTTGGGTATGCTGATAGTGATTCCCTGTTTGGAAAAGATGGCTCTTTGCTCCCCTGTTTGCAGCATCATCAAAAAGCGCGTGCCGGAAATCCGGTCAGTGGTTTCATCGAAGAACTCTGAAAAAGCAGAGTTTTGGGAATCTGCGACTTCCTGGGGAACGGTTATAGCGCTTTGCACCGGCTCTTTCCTGTTTTCCGAAAGCTTCCGGGCAGGAGCGGTAAGCTCTGAAGCGCCGGCAATCGTCTGCACTTCAGGGGGGTAGCTGCAAAGCGGTATCTTCCCCTGTATCACCGTTTGCCTGTTCCGATGGGAAATCGTCTTTATCGATATCCATGGAATCATCCTTTCCAACCCGGGATGGCTCGGAAGGCTTGTGATCCGTAGGATCATTTATTAGTATAATATAAAACCGCAGGAAAAAACTTGCGTCTTAAACAGGAAACCTGCGTCTTAAACAAAGTCGGTTGCATTTCCCTTGACAAGATGCTGTCCTAATTATAGTACCAGACTTTCCGATGAGAAGGTCTGGTTTTTTTATTTTTCTTTTCAGGAAAGGAGGCTCAGCATGAAAATCGCACTTTGTACGGAGCTGAGAAATGTGGAATGGTTTGAAAGCAGGCTGCGCTCCCTTTTTGATGGGGATGGGCAGCTTGCGATTGACGAATTGTGGAATGAGAACCAGCTTGCTCAGGCACTCCGGCGAAGCCGCTACCATGCGGTTGTCATCGCCATGACCGGGGCAAGGGGATTGGAGGCTGCCATTCAGGCAAAGCAGCTGGCACCGGAAGTACCGCTTGTCTGGTGGAGCGATGATGAAAACTTTGCCCTGATTGCGTATCAACTGCGTATCCCTGCGTTCCTTCCGACAGACTGCTCCGATCAGGAGTTATATGAGGCGATAAAACCCATCATGAAATGGAGGTGCGAACATGCGAATTGCGCTATGCAGTTATAGCCAGAAAGAAAAAGAAACCGCTTTGCTGATGAAGCTGGGCAAAGTAGACCGCTTTGATAACGGTGTGTTTTGTACCTATGCCATGCAGCGGGATGGGCCTTATGATGCTGTGGTGGTCATGGAGGACGGAGCCAGGGGAATGAATTTCTGCATGAGCATACGAGGGTACAGCAAGGATGTCCCGCTCCTGTGGATCAGCGACCAGGCAGCGTTTGAACCCCAAAGCCGCAGGATGCAGGCGGACACCTTTTTGGTAAAGCCTGTGACGGAATATCAGCTGCGGGAGGCAGTATCCCGGCTGCTTCAGGGAAAAGGGTAAAAGAGAGGAGTTTACATGAAAAAGAAAAACACCATGCCAGAGAAGGATTGGCAGCAGACCCATGAAAAAATCAGGTGGAGGGAGCTGCGTAAGCGCATACTTGTGATGGGCTTGACCGTTGCGATGGTTGCCAATACTGTAGACCTGTCCGCACTCTCGGTTTCTGCAAAAACCGATGAAAGTGAGACAGGTAAAACGACTATTGTTTCCTTTGAGGAGCTTTCAAAGGACATCATAGAGCAGACCCTGCCCATCGGTGCGCTTGAGAGCGACATCAAGTTTCCGACTAGCCTGACCGTTACGGTAGAAAAGACCACGCAGGCGGATGAAAAGGAAGCCGACGATGAAGAAGATGCTTCCGAGACGGGAGATACAGAGAAAGACGATGCGCAGAAGGATGACAGTAATGGAGATACTGCGTCCTCTGATGATAAGAAGGATACAGAATCCTCAGATGAAAAGGATGGCGATTCCGGCAATGCGGATGCTTCCGATAAGTCTGGTACTTCTGACAATGGAAATGCAGATACAAAGGATTCGGATACATCAAAGGATTCTGGAAATTCTGACAAATCAAACAACCCAAATGGCTCTAGCAGCTCTGATACAGAGGATACACAGGCACGTGCCGACCTACCCTCTGCTTTTGGTGCGCTTATTGACCAGATGGCGGATGCCCTTCTGCCGCATAAACTCATAGTACACGCGGCAGAGAAGGACGATGCCTCTGACACAGCAGCCACATCCGACGGTGCAGACAATGCAAAGAAAACCGACACAGCATCTACATCCGATAATGCAGACAGTGTAAAGACGACAGGCAGTTCTGACGCAGCAGCTTCCTCTGAGACAGAGACAACGACGGAGAAAATCCGTCTGGAAAACATCAAGTGGGAGCTGAATGTGGAAGAGAGCGACGCAGAAGAATTTGACAGCAGTGAAGCGTCAAACGGCTTCTGCTATGCCTATACGCCGGTACTGCCGGATGGGGATGGCGACGGCAACCAGCTCGTATTGGGTAAAGACGTGGAGCTTCCGACCATCTATGTGCTCGTAGGCGAATATGGGATTGCACTGCTGGCTGATGGAACGATTGAAGTAACAGAAATGAAAGCTGACGGGACTGTACAAAAAAATACAACGCTCAGGACCTTGCAACATGGATTGGCGAACATAGAAGCGCATACCTGGAAAAAGTTTCCATTAAACTGTTGAATGATGATGCCTCCATAACAAGTGCGCTTACCATTGGTACCGGTTTGGCAAAAGAGATAGAGCTGGATTTGAATGGCCATACATTGAAACTGGCTGACAATGCGCGTTTATATTTTAAAAGAGCAAATATAACAATTACCTCGTCCGGCTCGAATGAGGGAACAATTACAGGCAACTATCAATATGGGCAAAATAGATTCAAAGGAGATGGACTGATAACTGTAGATAGCGTGCTGAAAATTGAGCATGTCACAATCAAAAATGCTGGAACCGGTTCCACAGTTGCGATGTGGGGAGGTGCGACCTGTACCATTGACGAAGCAAATATTAGTGGAAGTAATGGTAGTCAGGAAGGCGTCATTACTATTTGTGACAGTAACGCCTGTACAATTACCAATACGAAGGTGACCGGAAACGTTAAGCTTAAATATGGCGCTATTATGTTTATGGGCAGCTGCTCCGACTGTATCATTGGCGGCGGCGCAGTTATTGAAAACAATAACAAGGATTCTCGCTGCATCGGTGTTTACGAAAATAGTAGCATTAAAATTACAGTTAAAAAAAGGCGCTACTTTAACAGCGAATGCTGGCAACCGTATTATAATGGATAACGAATATAAAAAGTTAGCTGTAAACATTGAGGGTGGAACCTTTAATGGACGTCTTAGATTACCCGACAACAGCCAGATTGCAGAGGGAACCTTTACCCCTGCCCAAGCCTCAGGCAATGCGATTTGGGTTAATAATCCTAAGAAAAACCCTGCAGGACCTTCTGAAGGTCGGCTATACCTTAAAAGTATGAGGATGGTACCCTATGCAGACCTAACAGCCAGGTGGACAGACGAAGGGAAAAAGGTAACGGCTGTTAAAAGTCCGCTCTATTTCACGACGCATCCTACGATTTCAAGCGGAGCGGAAACTGTGATGGAAAACTATACCGCTGCCGAGGCGCCTGAGCTAACCGTAAAAGCGGTATCTGGCAGTGGCAGTATCTCCTACCAGTGGTATGCTGATAAAACAATAAATGGAACAACAACCAAAGTAGAACAAACGGGGCAGGATGCAAAAACTGCGACCTACAGGATTCCTACAGGACTTTTGGCAGGCACCTATCAATACTACTGTGTAGCGACCTGCGGTGAATATACGGAGACCTCCAAAAAGGCTGTCTTTACGGTAGAAGAAGGTGTTGCGGAAGTTACGGTAGGTGGGAATACAACACGTTATGCAACACTTACGAAAGCATTCGATGCAGTTAAAGCTACAGTAAATACTGCTGATGCAGACCTTGAAATTACGTTGAAAATCCTGAAAAATATTTCTGAGCCAGAAAGCGAGTGGAAAATAGATGGGGGTACAAAAAAGGTCAGCTTTTGTATGGATCTTAATGGCTGTACCGTTACAGGAAAGGGTCTTTATATCACTGGCGAAGGTGTGGAGGCAGTCTTTAAAGACGCAGGCACGGGACAGAATGGAACACTGATCGCCCCAGTTTCTATTCAGAACAAAGCAAAGCTTACGGTAGAGAATGGTAATTATAAGGGTGTCTTGAGGTTTTTTGGGTGGTGCGGCTGCAAAGCTAAAAGATGGTTATTACAGCAACAGTATTTATATTGGAAAAGCTAGTGAGATGCACAATACTGATATTTCCTGTACAATTACCGGAGGTACGTATGAGGGAGAAGAGGTTCTGGTATGTGGAGGTGCCACCCTTAGCGTATCCGGAGATACTGCAAAGATAAAGGCTCTGCATATAGACCACAGAGAGTTTAGCCAGATAAAACGTGCAAAAGTAATGCTTTCAGGTGGTGAGTATGGAGAGATTGCTCTGAGCAATTTTGGTAAAAATGATGATTCTCTGCTTGATAAAACGCAGGGTTATGCTATTGCGGATACGCTGGAAGAAGGCTATGCTTTTTATTCAGCCGGTATTAAGACCGATATAAGCAGAACGGATAGAAGTCAGGGCAGTGTAAAAAGAAGTGCTTCGCGCTGACACGCTGGAGGATACATCTCAGGCCGTTGTAAAGTTTCAGATAGAAAAAAATAGCGGTGAGACAAAAACGATGTATTTCCTGACATGGGATGCAGCCATGTTCTATCTGGAAGGATCGGAAGAGCATCAAGAAAGAATAAAGAATACAAGTTATGGGAAAAGCTGGAAATCCTGCTGCTGAAGGATACGACAGCAGATAAGAGTATAAACAGGATGCTCAATAAAGTATATTTGCCGGCTGAGATAACACTGCGTTCAGAGGGTAATAAGCCACATACCTTGACGGGTAAGGGAAACTACCTGTTTATGACAGGGGAGACAGGATGTTACCATAGAAAATATAAACGTGGTCGGAAACATAAGCTTTCCTGGTGATACCGCTGTACTGCGGCTGGGCAAGGGTGTAGCTGGACTAAAGGATGTAAAGGTTCCTTCTGGCAAGGCTGAGATAGTTATAGAGAAAGGAGCAGAAATACCTAAAACGTTTACAGGAGGTGGAGGTAATCTGAATGTCAGCATCTACTGTAATCATGACTCTGCTGATATTGCCAGCAGAATAAAGCAAGGAGCCAGCGCATTTAAGGTATGGTTTCCGATAGAGCTGGGTGGTATCGCTCTGCCCACAGATGGAGAAAATGACACAAATGTCACACAGAGGGACGGTGTAACCTACGGACTGTACAGCAATGGAGGTACGACGGACCAGAAAATTAAGGTCACGGGTGAGGTCTGCTCTTATGAGCCTTATGGCGGCAATGCAGTAACGATAAAAACGACAGACCTTTCCTTCACGATGCCGTCTTCTAAGGCAACCCTTAAGGCACATACGAAGGATGACTATGGCTATTGCAGCAACTGCAAAAGGACTGACCTTGTGGAAGCCTATAAGAAAAGCAGACTGATAATTGAGGGTCTGGAGGGACGTATTTACGATGGCTATCCGCAGGTAATGACGGGCATTACACTGATGACTGCAAACGGAGATGTAAAGCTTACCGGACCAGAATACAAATCTGGAAAAGAGCTGGCACAGAACTCCACAGACTCTGCCAATGCAGACATTACAAATGCAGATTATACGGTAGTCTATGAAAACAACATTAAATGTAATGAAAATAAAGAGTCAACTGATGCGCCTACAGCGATAATTACCGGATGCGGCGCTTACTATGGTACGGTTGCATTTAAGTTTGCAATCGGACAGGGTGAGATGCAGGTAACAGGCGCTACGGCAGCTGCGACAGAGTATGATGGAACGGCACATACGGCATTGGCTGGCAGTGATGCAATAAGCGTAACACTTAAAGCGCGGGATAAGTATGATGCGAATGCACATATTCCGGTAACGGACGGCTATATTGCGCCCTGTGTGGGTAAGACGCTTGCAAAGGATGGGTTTGACAGTGAGTATATGGATACATTTCCGCTGCAAATAACTTGCAAAGGGGCAGATGGAAAGGCGTATGGGGACGCGAATACCTATACGGTTACCAATGCAGGCAGCTATCCTTTTACGATTATGGTCATGGCGGAAAATAATAGTTGTCCGTCTGTTGAGATGTCGCTGACAGCGGAGATTACGCCGAGAGATTTAAGTAAGTTATCAATTCCTTCTACCTCGCTTAGTGGCTGTGCTTACTACACCGGAAAGCCGTATTCTTTTGATGACCTTGTCTGGGAAGCTGCAGACCTTAAAAAAGATCCTGACAGACAGCGGCGTTACAGGTGCGGATGGCGGCAGCTATGTTCTGGTAAAGGACACAGACTTTACGGTAACGGAGGAAGACACGACCGGACCCACTACAGATGCAAAGCCGGCAAAGCTTAACCTTACCGGCAAGGGCAATTATACGGGAAATGCGGCGATACGCTTTGAGATTCCGTATGCCTTTACGCTGGCGCAGACTCCGGTTTCTGGCACTGATAAATGGTACAGGGCGGATGTGCCTGTAAGCTTTGCGATTGATGACCAAAATGACGCATCTCAGATTTTATACAGAAACAGTAAAGCTGCTGCTTCAGATTCCTGTCTAAACGGCAGCGTGGAGATTTATGAAGGTCTTGAGGCGGCGGTTGCAGGCAAAAATCCGGGCTATACCTTCACGCAGGAGGGTAAAAATACGGTAACGCTCTATGGAAAGGATACGGCAAAGGGCTGTCTTTCCGAGCCGGTGGAGGTAACTATCTGCATTGATAAGAGCGCGCCGACCTGGGCGGATAAGGATGGCGTGGCGGATGGTTATGGTATCCAGATTAAGGAAAACTGGTTTCGGTCGCTTTTGAACACCATCAGCTTTGGCTATCTTTATATAATGATACAACACTGGATATTAAGATACAGGCAAATGATAAGAAAGCCGATGTGGCTGAGGTCAGCGGCATTTCCAGGTATTGCTATTATGTTGAGAAGGTTTCAGATACGGCGTTGGCATCAGTAAAGACAAAGGATGAACTGGATGCGCTGGCAGCAGGCGGTAAGTTTTCGGAAGTAGCCGCAGGAACAGGCACTATTCTTCCATCATCAGACGGCGCAACCATTTCGGGCGGCCTGAGCAGCGAAGGAAATTACGTGGTCTATGCCTATGCAGTGGATGGTGCGGGAAATCAGAGTGATTATATCTGTACCGATGGCATTGTGGTGGATGCACAGGCTCCTGTAGTAAAAATAACTGACCCGAAAAAAGAAGACGGTACTCTGAAGGATACAGAGGCGATACTCAAGGTTAATTTAAGCGAAGATGCAACGCTGATGTGGTTCTTTGTATCCGAAGGAGTATTTGACGGGGTTACTGACTACACCTACGACGAGACACAAAAGAGATATTGAAAGTTATATGAAAGGTGAGCCAAAGTACCCACAGTTCGCTGTCGAAAACGATGGAAAATGGGCGCCCCGCAATGGGTGGATTTTTAAACCGGACGAAAATCTTTATTGTGGACAATGGGAAGTTCGTACGGAGGGACTTAAGTATAGTAATGCTAACCAAAACTTTGTTGCGAGTTGGACACCTTCAATCTTCAAAACGACAGGAACAAAAGGTGATAATAAAATTGAAATAGGTAATTTTGGAAAGCCGGACGTTTATTTTCCATTGTATCCAAGTAAGAAAACTGCAGTCTGGATAGCAGCCATTGACAAGGCAGGCAATATAACGGCATTAACGGAGCCTGCTATTGAATTTACCACTGCAAAGCCGACTCCGTATGTAAAGACTGCACCGGTTCTTTCCGGTACTTATGGAGATATGGTATCTGCCATGCTTGAAAAAGCAGATATGACAAAGGCAAGCGTGACAGCAGGACTAAACAGTGACACGAAGGTTGAGGGTACATGGACTCCGGCAGTTGAGGATGCAGATAAGCTTCCAACAGTCGGTACAAGTGAGAAATACACGCTTGTCTTTACACCTACAGGAAGTGATGCAGATACTTATGATTCTGTAACCTGTGAAGTGATACCGGAAGTTTCAAGAAACAGATTACCGTAGTGATTGCTGATAAAGAAAAATTCTATGGGGAAGCAAACCCTGCACTTACATGGAGTCTTGCCACAGGTGATGCCTACGCAGACAATGTTTTGGTAGCAGATGATACCGAAGAAGCACTTGGCATCAGCTTATCAACTACTGCGAAAGACAATTCAGATGTTGGAACCTATGCAATTACAGGAACATCAAATAGTGCCAATTATGAAGTATCCTTTAGCGGAAGCGGTTCAGATGGCAAGAGTGGTGTTATTACAGTAAAACAGGCAGCAAATAGTTTTACTACAGAACTTAGCTGTTCTGATTATGCTTATGCGAAGGATAGAGACACCAAAACCAAATGCAGCAGCAAAATTCGGCACAGTAACTTATAAGTATGCAACAGCAGCTTCAGATGGTACTGCATATACGGCACCTTCAGACGAATCTGCATATACAGATGCCATACCTGTAAATGCAGGAATCTATGCCGTAAAGGCTTATATTGCAGAGACAGGGAACTATGCAGGACTTGCAAGTGATCCGGTCGTATTTACGATTAACAAAGCAGCTGAGCCGACCATAGCTGGTGAGGAAAGGAGTTATGCATATTCAGCCGGTTCAGACGGCAAGACAATCGGTGTGGATATTGCAGGAAAGCTCCCGACAGATGGGGGAACTACAGCATACGCATTAACAAATACGTATAACGAGCAGCTTTTGAGTGATGTAGCAGTAGATCAAGACGGAAAACTGACCTATAAAGTGAAAGAGGCAGATGAATCTCAGGTTGGAGCTACAGCTACAATCACAGTGACAGCTTCTATGCTAAATTACGAAGATGCTGTATATACTATGACAATCAAGATTACGGATAAGAAGCTTGTTACATTAAAGAGCGGAAATACGGTATCTGTAAATGGAAGCAATGCACTTACATATGGAGACAAGCTTTCTAAGCTTAGCTTTAGCAGTGTTACCTTTGTGGAAGCAGATACAGACACCGAAGTAAAAAAGGAACACTCAAATGGGCTGATCCGGATTGCATACCGACTGCAGGAACGACACAGGCGGGCTGGGTATTCAAGCCTGATGACAGCAAATATTACGAGGAACTTACCGGAACAGCAGCCATCACAGTAGCCAAGGCAACACCGATAGTAGTAACAGTTCCAACTGTAGCAGAGCGTGAATACAATCCTGCTGTTGCACTAGCTGATTCAGATATGACAGGCGGCAGTGTGACCGGGGCAGATGGCAATTCACTTGCCGGAACATGGAGCTTTACAGGAAAGAATATCATTCCGACTGTAAATAATAAAGGCTATCAGGCAGTATTCACACCCTGATGACGCTGACAACTACAATACAGTAACAAGAACAATAACAGTTAAAGTAACTAAAGCAACACCGGTAATTGCACAGAAGCCGACAGCAGGCGCACTTACCTACGGACAGAAACTTTCGGACAGTACCCTGACCGGAGGAAAAGCGGCTTATCAGACAGCAGATGGAACTGAAATCACAGGAACATTTGCATGGAAGAACAGCAGCAGCACGCCTACAGCAGCAGACAGCAAAAAGACAGAGTATGATGTAACATTTACACCATCAGACAAGGATAATTATAATGCTGTTGATACAAAGCTTACAATCACTGTAAATAAGGCAGCTCAGGCACCGAACATGCCGCAAGCCGCAATGGCTCCGGCACACAGCACAAAGAAGGTTGGCGATATTATGCTTCCGGATGGATGGAGTTGGCAGGAGGCTGATAAGGACACGGCACTTGTAGTTGGTGTGGCAGTGACAGCGAATGCAATTTATACAGGAACTGACAAGGGCAACTACGAGACAGAAAGTGTAAGCATTACGATTACAAGAAGCGAATGCGATCACACACATACTGAAATACGGAATCAGCGGGAAGCAACCTGTACGCAGACCGGATACGCAGGAGATACCTATTGTACGGACTGTGATAAACTTCTGAGTACCGGAAAAGAGCTGGCAGCATTGGGACATGATTATAAAGCAACCGTAACAAAGCAGCCAACGACAACCGAGGAAGGAGTCAGGACCTACACCTGCACCAGATGCAACAGCAGCTACACAGAGAGTATTGCGAAGCTGCCGGAGGAACAGCACACTCATAACTATACGGGAAGCATTACGAAGGAAGCAACCTGTACAGAGGCAGGGGTAAGGACTTATACCTGTTCTTGTGGAAACAGCTACACGGAGAATATTCCGGCAACAGGACACAGCTATGTATCAAAAGTGACGAAGGCTGCAACGACAACAGAGGAAGGCATCATGACCTACATCTGCTCCAAGTGCGGACACAGTTACACACAGCCGATCGCTAAGATTAAGTCCGATGACAGCAACAAGGATAATGGCAGCCAAAACCAGAAACCGCAGTCTGGCACAGACAATGGTAATCAGAATCAGAAGCCACAGCCTGATACGGATAATGGTAATGAAAAAGGAGATTCAATTAAGCCATACATCAAGGACGACAGCGGCAAGGAAGGCTGGGATGTTATCAAGCCACAGCTTGAAGAAGCTAAGTCAGGCGATACGGTAACGGTTGCAATGAATGGAACAACTGTAGTACCGAAAGATGTAATTGACAGTATCAAGGGCAAAGATACAACACTTGTTCTGGATATGGGAAATGGTCTTTCCTGGAAGATTTATGGAAAGGATATTACTGATGCATCTGGAGATATTGATTTTGATGTGACAGTCGGAGCCGACGCCGGAAAATCCATTCCTGTGGATGTGATCAATAACGTGACCGGGGAACGGTATTCCATGAACCTGACATTTGCCTATGACGGAGAGTTTGGATTTACAGCCACACTGACCGTCAACATGGAATCAAAGAATGCAGGACTGTATGCGAACCTGTTCTACTACAATGAACAGACCGGAGAACTGGAATTTATCAGTGCCGGACAGATTGATCCGGATGGAAATGCGGAACTTGTATTTACCCATGCATCAGATTACACGATTGTTGTTGATACCAGGATTATGAGTGATAACGGTCAGGCAGACAACAAATCTGATGAAACCATTCCTGCGTCTAAGACAGATGACAGCACTTCAAAATATACATGGAATAATACGATAATCATTATTATAGGTATCTGTATTATACTGATTGTTTTTGGAGCCGTATTCTATGTAAGAAAAAAAAAAGAGTGGTTCTGAGGAAGAATAAGTATCTGACATAGTAATTGAATAAAAGTGGGAATGTGGGAGCGTACTGGCAAAGGGTGTAACAGTATAAACATGACAAGCGGTGTATGTCTTGATGAAGAGACGTATGCCCGCTTATTTGCGTCAAAAATGATAGAAAATAATTTCAAAAAAATTTGTAAGATTTTGTCGAAAACTGTCACGTATACAGTGAAGGGAGATTTTAAGCATGAGTAAGAGTAAGGAAATCAGATTGCTGAATGACAGACTTGATTATTACACAATGGAGGCTGAGGATGATCAGTTTGACGCAGAGGAAGTGATAAGATTATTGAAAAGACTGGATGAACTGGAGCCATTACCAGAACCGGATATGAGTGCCGAGGAATCGTTGGAAGCATTCTGGGAATATGTGAAGGAGCGAGAGCGTGAAGAAAAAAAATTATAGCTGGAAGATAAAGTGTGGGTAAGTTACCTGACTTTTGAGATAGGAAAAAAAAAGGTCAAAAAACTTATCGACAACCGACCTACCACATGATATAATCCCATCTTTGACACTTTGTAGAGTGAAAAACAGCCATAATCGAGACCGTTTCAAGTTTTGTGTAAACGTTAAAAACTGATATAAGATTTTTGTGAATAGTTACAAATAGGCAGAGCCGATTTTCCGGATTCTGCCCATATATCTGCATTATACAGTAGTTTTTAGGCATGTCAATAAAACCTGCCTAAAATTGACTGTTTTACAGGTTCCGTCCTGCCAGACGTTCTTCAAAATAAATTTCAAGCTGGGAATGGATCTGTCCCCAGTCCTGCCTGTGACCGGTCCATTTTTTCGTGATATCCATGGTTGCCAAATACAGCATTTTCAAAAGGCTGTCATCCGACGGAAAAACCGTTTTGCTTTTGGTCACTTTCCGGAGCTGACGGTTGAAGCCTTCAATGGCATTTGTGGTGTAAATCAGGCGTCTTACTGCCTCTGGATATTTAAAATAAGTGGACAGAGTTGCCCAGTTATCATTCCAGGATTTATGGATTTTCGGGTACTTGGAATCCCATTTATCTTTGAACAATTCTAACTCATTTAAAGCTGTTTCTTCCGTTGGAGCTGCATATACAAGCTTCAGATCAGCCATCAGTTTTTTTTGATGTCTTTGTATGAAACAAACTTTGTTGAATTACGGATCTGATGGATGATACACTGCTGAATCTCTGTTTTTGGATAAACAGCCTCGATTGCCTGTGGAAATCCATTTAAACCATCAACGCATGCGATCAGGATATCCTCAACGCCTCAGTTTTTTAATCCATTCATGATAGAAAGCCAGAACTTCGCACTTTCGTTCTCTCCAACATACATTCCAAGGACATCTTTTTTTCCGCTCATGTCGATACCAAGAGCAATGTAAACCGCACGTTTTACGATACGTCCTTCGCTGCGGACATGATAGTGGATCGCATCCATAAATACTACAGCATACACTTCTTCCAGAGGACGTTCCTGCCATTCTTTTACAATCGGCAGGATTTTGTCTGTGATCCGGCTGATTGTGCTGTCAGAAATATCAATATCGTATAATTCACGCATGTGGGATTCAATATCTCCGGTGGTCATTCCTTTGGCATACATGGAAAGTATTTTTTCTTCCATGTCCTGAGTTACGGTATTTTGATATTTTTTAATCAGCTGTGGTTCGTAATCACCGTTACGATCCCTTGGGATCGCCACATCCATATCTCCATAACTGGTGTGCATGGTTTTGCTGGAATGACCGTTTCTGCTGTTGTCTGTTTCTTTGTTACGATAATCATACTTGGAATATCCTAATTCTTCATCCAGTTCCTCGTCCAAAGCACCTTCCAATAGGACAGACATCATGTCACGCATGATGCCATTTACATCGGTGCCGTCTTTGATGCTGATATCATTATTTTTTTCAGATAATCACGCATCATTTCTCTCATTGCTGCTTTTTTGTGGGCTGTCTTTTTCTTCTTGCCATAAAAATAACCTCCAAACTGAGTAATTTTATCTTACATCAGTTTGGAGGTTTACACAAACTTTGGGATACTCCCCCATAATCCCAGTATTTATGGGGAATGTGGCTGTTTTCGTTTTTGCATCGATATGTACTATTTTTTGAAATTGTGCTATTTTTTCTGCTTCGTTTCCTTGATAATTGTCCGCATATCTGCCTTAGAGATGAATTCGTAATCCGTCCTAAAGCCAAAGGCTGTATGCAGGGCATCTGTCAGTTTCGTTCGTTTGTAGGAAGGAATGTAGCCGCTGTCTTTGGACAGCAGGGTCATATTCATTTCCCGGAGTGTCTTCAAAATTTCGCTGCAGGTGAATTCTTCCCCCAGCTTCTTTTCCAATAGCCGGTATACCAGAAGGCTGATGTAACAGGTTAAAAAGTGGGCTTTTATGCTGTCTTCCCGTCTTACAAAAACAGGTCTTGCTTCGAATTCTGTTTTCATGATCCGGAAGTTTTCTTCGATCTCCCAGCGGCGTTTGTTGATGTTGATGATTTCACGGATATCTCCTTCCAGATTCGTTACAACTGCGTAAAAGCCATCATATATGGATTCTTCCTGTATGCGTTCTTCATCTAATTCATAAAGCTGTTGCTGGGGCAATCTCGCCCTCATCGGTAACTGCTGTTTTCTGAATGAAACGGGAAGGGTCGTTTGGATTTTTTCCCTTTTCTGGCTTTGCCCGGAGACCGCATGATCTTTTAAGGCACGTTCGATCTGGCCTGCCCGGATCCTCTGCTGGTATGCTTTTGTATTTGGGAGAGTATGTGATAATGACGGTTTCGTCCATATCTCCTGTGACAATGGGGTGTTCTTTGTAATAAACAGTGTTGTACACTTCGGGGTCTGTCTCATCCAGCGTGGAAATGTCTATGAACTTCTGGGATCCAGGAACCTTGAACTGTGTTGGAAGGAGCGCCAGTTCACGTTCCTCTTTTTTCTCATTTTTTTCAAAGAATACGTGATCACATAAGACCTGTTTCCAAAGCTGTTAAAAAACGATTGCTCTTACTGCCAAGCCCGGCATCGGAGCAGAAGATAAACTCGCTGCAGTTAAAATCCCGGATCACTTTGGTCTCTAGCGGTTTCAAGGTAAGCTGTTTTCGTTCTGATTTCCTGGATACAGTTCAAAGGAAAGGGGGATGCCGTCTGCATCCATGAACAGTCCCATGGTCACGATGGGATTGGGTCTGTGTTTTTGCTTTTGCCATACTTTTTCATGCCATCTTCGGCTTCAATCTCAAAATAATAGTTGGTACAGTCATAGTAAAGGATTTTTGAGTTACGAGGATAGACAAAGTTGGAGTTTTGGTAAAGCTCCTCCTGAATGTAATCGGATTCCTCTGCGAGAACAGAAAGGGAACGATAAAGATTCTGCAAGGAATACTTTTGGCGGTTCCAGCAAGGACTGGCAGTAAGAGAAACTGCTGAGCTTGCTGGAAGGGGAAAGAATCCTGGCATAGATCAGATCCGTAAGGATGGCATGGAAATCGTAAGTAAACCGGTGGTGGTTACGGATATTTCTGCAGATGTTGTCGAGGCGCAGTTCGGTGCATAGCTGTTGCAGGAACAGATAGCCGACGTTGAAGAGACGTTCTTCGTCCAGTGGAATACGGGCAAGAGGGGAAAAAGAGACCGTGATTCTTTCCTTACGCTGGTTGTAGAGCAGAGTTTCTTTTTTCCGCTTCTTTTTTTGCCCAGTCCATCATGGCAGTCTCGTCACCGGAGAACTGAGCCAGAAGATCATTATACTTCCCAAGTTTTTTGTAGATACGGGAAGAAGTTTTACCGTTATCTTTGCGGTAGGATTGTTTGATGTAGACATCCTGATTGCCTTTATTTCCAGTAATAGATACGTACATAACGCTTTTCTCCTGTAATAAAATCCGTTTTCTTTATTATACCATAAAGCGTACAAAGTAGCACTATAAAAATCATAAAATTTGACAAAAAAAGAAGCCACAAACGGATTAAACAAAGGATTTATATTACAATGATAAAAAAAGAAGTGTCAAACTCCCGATTTAGATATATAATATAATGTTACCAGATAGAAACAAAATGCATATTAGTAGATAAAGATTATTATGCATACAGTTTTTTTTAACAGAAGATGCCGATAGTTTGACAATAATAAAAAGATTTTTATTTAGAGTGATAATATGTAATTGGCATTATGTTGGATAAGCGTATATTGTGTTATAGCGGTTATCAAAAATAAAGATGTTATAGAGCGTGGAGTAATAGTACAGTTCATGGCTTGAATGAATTGTTGTATACATATATTTGTTATGAAAGAGATAGAGAATTTATTGTAAAGGAGATAGGTATGAAGAAACTATGTATAGGCGTTGTTGGGGTATTAGTATTTTTAACCTGTTCTTGTGCAAATAATAGCACTATAAATGAAGAACAGGTTGCAAAAAGTTCTGAAAAAAACATTAGTTATTCAAAGTGAAGAAATAAATCAAGAGAATACTGCAGCGGAGGTTTTTTTTTTGTAAATTGGGAACAAACAGTTGAAGAATTTGAAATGTCTAATTCTTCAGGCATAATAAAAAATATATTAGATTTGGCGTGGCTTGCACCAAGAAATGGATTAAATATTGAGGAAATTTCTGGAAATGCGACAGAAAAAAATAATGCATACATTTTAGAAAGTAATACAGTTGTAAATGACGAAGAGAAAAGGAATGAAAATTATACGGATAATATTTGGTTGCGAATTGTCCGATATCCTGTTGAGAAAGACGTAGGGACAAGCGTTTTGGAATATAAAGATATTCTGATTTATGCAGAAGGTGAAGATGCGTATATAGCGATGCAGTCTTTAGAAAATACTGAATTATGGACATTATGGAAGATTCCTACATATGGAGATTGGCTATATAAGGAAATTGCACTTTTTATGCGAATAAGGACAGGCTTATAATGTGAGAGTTTTGTTTACAAATTGCCATTTGTGTTCTTTTTTTAATTATTAGATTTGCGCAAATCTAATAAAAATTAGGAGGAATACAAAATGGCAAAAGTAGCATTAGCATTAACTAAAGTAACATGTGCGGATGGAACAACAGATTATAACGTTGGTCTTTAATCCGAACACAAATGCAGATGACAAGGTTCAGTCATTTGTCGATGCATTTAAGAGCGTAGGAAATACTGCAAGCAGTACATGTCATGGCTTACCGCTTAAATTAATTCTGGCAATGTGGGGTGGTGAGTCTGGATGGGCAACTGGCAGCACACAGAATTCAAATCAGAATTGGTCAAATATGATATACACCAGTTCTGAAAATCCAGTTGGAAACATTGGAAAAGGGAAAAATGGTTGGGCGAAATTTGAAGGTAGAAAGAAGCATGCGGTTGGCTTTGCAATATTTTTTTATAAACAATTCTCGCTATTCAGATTTGATTAAATATTTAAAAATACAAAAACCCCGGATGTTGATACTTGTATTTCATACATTGCAAATGCCGGATATGGAGGAGCTGATCATGATGCATATGCAGAAACTGTGAAAAGTTGGGTTTCAACATTAGTTAAAAGATCGGATATAGATTGATTGTTTAAGAATCTATAATTCATAATTTGTGGTTACAAAAACAAGGTGGGAAGGAATTTTTAAGAAAACCTACCCACCTTGTTTTGTTTATGGGCTTTAGCCTGTTGAGTGCATCGGAGTTTCTCCCAACGGAGAAATGGAGATGTGCGAAACAATAAACCACCTGCTATGCGGGTGGTGGGCAGGTGCTTATAGCACAATCACCTTTCCAAGATATAATAGAGGTGTCCAAGCCACTACTACAGAAAGGAAAGGTGATTAAAATGGCCAATAAGACCAACGATTTAGCACACACAAAGTGGATGTGTAAAGTACCATATCGTCTTCACTCCAAAGTATAGACGAAAAAATAATTTATAATCAATACAAAGAGAGCATAGATCGGTAATCTTTACATATGAAAGAAGATTAGCTATTTAAGATGTATGATAATTTTGATAAAGTTTAAGAACAATGAAAAGTAGTATAGAATATAAAACTGCAGAATAATTTACACAAAACAATTGATGAGACAGACACAGTGAAAAAATATCTGAAAAATCTTTTGTAAGTAAGAAGATGGAACCGTGAAAAGAGATAATGGATGAATATTAAAAGACACCGAATGGTAAGAGTGATTAAAAATACATGGAAAATATAACATATAGTCTTTGAAGAGGGGCTATAAAAAACTACTATTTTATAACACAAGGAAGGTTGAAATTTATGAAGAAAAAAAAAATTTGTATAGTTATGATAATATGCTTGGTAATACTAGTGTCTGCTTGTGGGTATAACGAGAATGATGAAGCAGATGAAGATATGTCCATACAAGTTAATGCAGTAAGAAAGTCTGAGGATGCAAATAGTATTGAAATGAACCAGATGAAAAAATGCAAACTTGGCAGAGTGCGTATCTAGAAATTCTTTACCACTTGCCAGAGAATCTTGCACCGCAATATGAGCCGGATGGTACTAATTCCAGAAGCAGTTATTATTATAATCCCTTGGATATTCAGATTTATTTAGGTCTTCATGATTTTGATGATGATGGTATTTTGGAACTTATTGTTGGTGATCTTGAAGGTATGGCAGTATTTACTTACAAGGATGGTCAGGTAGAAAAAATTGCGGATTTATATTTTCCAGATATAATATGGTGTATTAATGGAGTAGATTTTAAGGACAACAGTATCAGCATAATTTGTAGTGGCGCTGGAGGAAATGACTATATAAATTTCGGCTATCTGGAGGGTGAATATGTGCTAGGGCTTTATGGTGGACTTAATGTGGATTATGGTGTAACGATTAACGGAGTCGAGGGCACACTAGAGGAAATGAATAGAATTTATACGCTGAATTATGAAGAAAGGGGTAAAGGTGAGCATAAAGAGAGATTGCGTCTTGTGTGGGAGAATGAGACATGGGTATTGAAGTATACATCAGGAAAAGAGGTTGTTTTGAATAGTAACTTTGATTTTGATTCCATTTTGTGGTAAATATAAGAAAAAAGTTTACATTTTGCTAGTGTTTTTCTTTTTTATTATTGAATTTGCAAGTTCAATAAACAGAAAAAGGAGAAAAATATGGCAAGTTATGACAATTCAAGGTACACCTATGCACAGGTATTAAGTGGAACTGGATACTACAAGCAGGATTCCAATCTTAAATACAGTTTGGGTGTGAAAACGATGCAGACAAAGTTGAACAATGCAGGTTTCTGGTGCGGTACACCGGACGGAAAATTTGGTGCAGACACGGATGCGATGGTACGAAATTTCCAAGATGCCTACGGTCTTACTGTGGATGGAGCAACTGGACAGTCTACTCTTGCTAAGCTTGACGCAGTAAGCCCTAGTAGTTCAAGTTTCAGTAAAACCAGTGGAACATATGGCGTATATTTTGATAGCGCAAACAAACGTTTCTTGCATAATCAGCAAATCGTGTATGAGCGTTTGAAAAATGCTGGCTTGAGAGATATTGCTATTGCTGGATTTATGGGGAACTTTGAAGCTGAACATGAATTCAAGACATCCATGTCTGGAACTGGGCGGTGCCGTAGGTCTTGTCCAGTGGGCAGACTCCAGAAAAACCAACCTTCAGAAATATGCCAGTGCGCTTAACAAGGATATACTTCTTATTACAGTGCAGGCAGGATTTATTTTGGAGGAGCGTAAGCAAGGTGGCACATACGCAGATAGTGTTGCAGTAAGTTGCCTTAAAAATCTTAAAAATACGTCTACAGTTAAAACGGTTCGTAATGCAGCGGATTATGTTACAGCACAGTATGAAAGATGTCACAATCATGCATCATGGACAGCTGTGCAGAACTGTAGCAGTTGTACTACTTCTCGGCACTCAGAGTCAGCAAATGATTACAACGGAAAATATTATCTTGATACTCCGAAGAGACGAGGATATGCACAGGCATATTATGATAGCATGTATTAATGATTTTGTTGGTTCTTAATGACGAAAGAAGATGTACTGTTGAACAGATTGTTGAGTTGACAAATCTGGGAGAAAATAAGATCAGATCGGCAATCGAGGTTTATGATTGAATCTGGATTGGTTGACGCATCCGGAAAAGGAAAAAATCGCACTTGCATTCTGGGAAAAAAAGATTTATCGTGAGAATAAGAAAGCAATACAGTATGTTAGACAAACAGACATAGACAGTATTAGATATCCTGAATTAGTAATGAAGCTGGCAAATACTCAGAACGGAATTATCACAAAGCAAGATGTAATTGAATTGTTGAAAGTATCTCCTTCACAGGCATATACAGTTATAAAAAAACTTCAAGGAGAAGGTCGTTTGAAATTGTTATGTGGGGGAAAATATTCTAAGTACAAAGTTGTTAATTCTTAACTCGTTTTAACTCAAAAAAAAAGAAACGAGTTAAAAACGAGTTAGAATTGAATTAAAAATAATGGATGTACTGTAAAAGCAAGAAAAAATTAATGCATTTGCGGTCAATTTGTTATCGACAGTTGACCGCAGACACGATATAATAAACATAGATCTAATAAGAAAACCAAATAATCATTACTGTAAAATGTCAGGTAATGGTAGTCATCATTTATAATTGGAAGGAACAGGTTGGCTTTACCCTAATGGTGGAAAATCCACCATTTATCCCCCAAACTATAATCTCTCAGATGAAAATAGGTTTTCTTATCTTTTCAGAAATTGACAGAAAAAGCAGTAAAATCAAGGCTTTGAATGACTTTGATTGACATAGAATGCAAGCTGTTTTCTGTACCAGGATGAACTCCTAAGCACTAGTTGAGGGTTCGATTCCCCCTGGGAACGTGCATTTTTGCAGCAATGATCGTAAAAGCTCATTGCTGCTTTTTTTTTTCGGTGCTCATGAGCACCGAAGAACACTTAAACGCAGATATCGAGCACCGAAATTTCTTAACGGGCACCAATGCAATAATTCAATCCTGGCACCGAACGGAGATAACTACAGCGTGGAATAAGGATTGGGGTGTCAATGAATGTAAATATGGTTTTCTTGCCTGAACAAAACAGGCCTGACGGATCTATCCGCTCAGATTAGATTAAGAATCTATTCTGGGCGGATTTTTTTTCGTTACAGATATTTTAGAGGAGGATAGCTTATGGATAAAAAAAAAACGGATGTAAGCACAAAAAGTTTATCTTCATGGAATATCATGCGATAGAAGATGCTGAAGCTTGGCATAAGATTCAAGATGTTCTGGAAGAGAGAGTAAAAGCCGGTGTGGAAATTAAAAATGATCTGATAAGAACGATGGGAGAATGTCGTGATGTAACAGATCAATATAGTGAAACGACCTTGGGAATCAAAAAATAGTTGATTTTGAGAGGTCGTTTTTGTTATGTCTGATTGCCGGTACAGGAAATTTACATGGATAAAATTAATTCTGTTGAGGTAAAATTGAGGCTGACTTTGTATTGTATAGACATAGGATGAAAAAAGTCAGGTGATGTGCGATGGGAAAACGTAAGATATTTAAAATTGTTTTTGCTATACTGTCGATTTTTTTTATGTGTGGTTTTTTATGAATTATTTGGAATCTGTATTGCATATAAAAAACAGCCGGAAGTGTCTAATACCATCAAAAAAAGAAACACAAAATGATTCGTGGAACGAACGCAGCGAGAATATGGAACGAGCAGTGATCATAGAAAAAAAATCCAGAAGCACTTTTTACAAAGAGTGCGTTTGATCCGAAATGCAAAAAAGAAGACATTATTCTTTCTACTTTTGCATTTCAATCCGATGAAAGTGGAAAATTGATCTTAGGAGCACTGCATGATGCGGCAGACAGAGGTGTGCATGTTCGTCTGTTAGTAGATGGGATGGAGAGCTGGGTTGATATGGAAGGCAATCCGTATTTCTATGGATTATCTTCCCATGAGAATGTTGAAATTAAACTGTATAATAAGGCCAATCCGTTGAAACCATGGAAGATGATGGGGAGAATGCATGATAAATATTTGATTGCAGATGGTAAGACATATATTCTTGGTGGAAGAAATACATACAATTATTTCCTGGTGATTTTCCGGGACATAAGAACTATGACAG
>VOFJ01001662.1_pt1 | contig 51892 bp, 51 predicted proteins | sample 5384081 | NCBI WGS metagenome assembly VOFJ01 (sample SAMN12384729, study PRJNA508395) | human gut metagenome | isolation source: healthy gut I | host: Homo sapiens
CTTCGTTCAGACATTGCTGGCGTCGCTGATGTCCAGGTCACTGGCGGCCCTGTACGAAGGTCACGCCAAAGACGGTGCAAGGGTCTCCAACGGTTTCGGCTCGGCAGGCGACGTCGATCTGCACGATGGCGTAGTTGCCTTCTTTTTTTGCCGCGCCAGCACTTCCAGCGCGTCAGCATCGTAACCGGGGCGATAATGCCGTCAGGCTTCGTGCTGAATGAAGCTTGGCGGTGGAGAGGTCCTGCCAGACATCCGGACAGCACGATCCGGTCATAAAAGCTGGACATGCGGTCCGCACCGGGCATAAAGCGCAGGCCAGGGGGAGAAAGCTCAGCCTCTGCACTAATATGATACATCTTTCTCAGCGTTTCGTCCAGTGGCAGGCCAATAGCGGCACCGGCGGGGGAAACATGCTTAAAGCTGGCAGCAAGCAGGCTGGCCCAGGGCTTTTTTCAGGTCGCGCACCAGCTGGTAGCTGTTGAACGCATCCAGAAAAAGTTGATGTAGCCCGGCTTGCCATTCAAAATGGTAACGGGAAGATCAGAACCGTCTGCCATAAAAATGCGGGCAGGCTTCTGGTTGGGGTTGGTGCCGTATTTCAGCTGGAATTCGTTCATAAGTTCAGCCCTCCACCGTGTTGTATTTGTTCAGGATCACATCTTCATAATCGCCGGTTTCCAGCGTGATGGCACGCACAAACAGGCTGACCTTATTATCTTCGTTCAGGGCTTCCCACAACTTTCCGGCAAATTCGTCGGCATCGTTCTGGTCCAGTGTCACGCGCAGCGGCTCACCGGCAAAGCTGGGGATGGGGGAGCCGTTTTTCTGGTAGGTGGTAATCAGCTGGCCTTCGCCTGCAACGGGCTGCGGATAGTCAAAGGTCTGGCGCTGCACGCTGGCGGGGTTGCCATCGCAGCTTTTCAGGATGCTCAGCTTGTAGCCGCCGCGACGCATATCCACAACGCCGGAAATGCGGGGGGTAAAGTTGGGGGCATCGTCCTCAAAAGTGCGGGTGGCAAGGGCTGCTTCAAAGCCGTAACCAGGGAACAGGTTATCCCGCATGTAGCGGTAAATGGTATCCGTCTGGTCACCGTTGGTCACAATGGTGGTATCGTTCAGGGTCAGAACCGGGTTATAGATGATCAGGTGGGGATCTTCCAGCTTGGCGGGGTCTGCGGCTACCGTGCGGATGCCGCCGGGGATGGCGTCAAACACGCGGTTGCGGCTGTTGGCGCTGCGGCCCATGATCCAGTAAGCAATCATGGCCTTGGTGCCGTCCGGCGAACGGCCGATGCAGATGCCGCGGCCGGGATATTCGTTACCGGCCAGATAAGTATAAAGATTCTTTTTCATGCGGGAATCCTCCTTGTTCGGTCAGGCTTCGCCATTGCACACCATGGCAATGGCCTGGGGCAGCAACTTCCATTCGGCTTCCACCATCACGCGCTTCTGCAGCACTTCGGGGGTATCACCGGGCTGCACTTCCACGGCTTTTTGCAGCAGGATGGGCCCGCCGTCACACACTTCGTTGACAAAGTGGACGGTAGCGCCGGTCACTTTCACGCCGCGCTTCAGCGCTTCCTCATGCACTTTCAGGCCATAGTAGCCAGGGCCGCAAAAGCTGGGAATCAGGCTGGGGTGGATGTTCAGGATGCGGTTGGGGTAAGCGGCAATCACGCTGGGGCCCAGCACGCTCAAAAATCCTGCCAGAACCACCAGCTCAATGCCATGGTCTTTCAGCACACTCAGCAGGGCAGTGTCAAACTCCTCGCTGGTGGCGTAATCCTTGCGGCGCACCACGGCGGTTTCCACGCCGAAGTTTGCAGCGCGTTCCAACGCATACACACCAGGTTTGCTGGCAACCACCAGGGTAACCTTACCGTTGGGGTTCTCCCCGCGGCGTTCGCTTTCCAGGATGGCCTGCAGGTTGGTGCCGCCGCCGGAAACCAGCACAGCAATCTTCATCATACCAGCTGCACCCCGCTGCCTTCGCCAATCACACCAAGGCGGTAAGCATCCTCGCCGTTGGCTTTCAGGATCTCAATGGCCTTGTCGGCATCCTCGGCAGCCACGGTCAAAATCATACCAACGCCCATGTTGAAGGTGTTGAACATATCGCGCTCCGGAATGTTGCCTTCTTTAGCCAGCACATCAAACAGCACGGGGGTGCGCACATCGCTCTTCTTGATCACAGCGCAGCAGCCGGCTTTCAGGCTGCGGGGAATGTTCTCGTAAAAGCCGCCGCCGGTAATGTGGGAAACGCCCTTGACGGTAACTTCCTTCATCACGGCCAGCACAGGCTTGACATAAATCTTGGTGGGGGCCAGCAGGGCTTCGCCCAGGGTCTTGTCCATGCCGTCAAAGGTCTTTTTCAGCACATCGGGGTTGTTCTCCAGGTCAAAGATCTTGCGCACCAGGGAGAACCCGTTGGAGTGTACGCCGGTGGAAGGCAGGGCGATGATCACATCGCCGGGCTGCATGGTGGAGTTGTCCAGGATCTTGCTCTTGTCCACAGCGCCAACGGTAAAGCCGGCCAGGTCGTACTCGTCCTCCGGGTAAAAACCGGGCATCTCGGCGGTCTCACCGCCAACCAGGGCACAGCCAGCCTGCACGCAGCCTTCGGCTACACCGGCAACCAGCTCGGCAATGCGCTCCGGCACGTTTTTGCCGCAGGCAATGTAATCCAGGAACACCAGCGGCTTGGCACCGGCGCAGATGACATCGTTCACGCACATGGCAACGCAATCAATGCCAACGGTGTCATGTTTGTTCATGTACTGGGCAATGCGCAGCTTGGTACCAACGCCGTCCGTGCCGGAAATCAGCACGGGGTGGGGCATATCGGTGCAGTCCAGCTCAAACAGGCCGCCAAAGCCGCCCAGGCCGCCAATGCAGTGCTCGTTCATGGTGCGGGCAACGTGCTGCTTCATCAGGTCAACTGCCTTGTAACCGGCGGTAATATCCACACCAGCGGCAGCGTAGCTTGCAGAATAGCTTTTTTCCATTATGTTTCTCTCCTTATCAGCTTACAGGCGTTTTTTGGTCTGGGACTGGCTCAGGGGTTTATCGTATACAATGTCCATCGTCTCGTTGGGGGCGGGCACCGGGTAATGGCCGGTAAAGCAGCCGGTGCAGAACCCGCACTTGCTGTGGATGGCCAGCTGGGTCACATGTTCAATGCTCAGGTAGCCCAGGGAATCGGCCCCCACGATCTGGCGGATCTCCTCCACCGTATGGCCGGTGGCAATCAGGTCTTTTTCGTCCGGGATGTCGGTGCCGAAATAGCAGGGGTGGGCAAACGGCGGGGCCGAAATGCGGTAGTGTACTTCCTTGGCACCGGCGTCGCGCAGCAGCTTGATGGTGCGGGCGCTGGTGGTGCCGCGCACGATGGAGTCATCCACAAGCACAACGCGCTTGCCCGCAACGGTGGAGGAAATTGCGTTCAATTTGATGCGCACACTGCTTTCACGCTGGGCCTGGGAGCCCTGGATGAAGGTGCGGCCCACATATTTGTTTTTAATAAAGCCCACGCCATAGGGAATACCGCTTTCCTGCGCATAGCCAAGGGCGGCATCCAGGCCGGAATCCGGCGCACCGATGACGACATCGGCTTCCACCGGATGCTCCTGTGCCAGAAAGCGCCCGGCCTGCAGGCGGGCATCATGCACGCAGGTGCCCTCGATGATGGAATCGGGGCGGGCAAAATAAATGTACTCAAACACGCACATCGTGTGCGGCGCGGTGCCGCAGTGGGTGCGGATGGTGCGCAGGCCGGTGTAGTCTGCCACCACGATCTCGCCGGGCAGTACATCGCGCACAAAGCGGGCGCCTACAGCATCCAGCGCACAGGATTCCGAAGCAAAGCCCAGCCGGAGCCATCCGGCAGCTGGCCAATGCAGAGAGGGCGGAAGCCGTTAGGATCGCGCGCGGCGATCAGTTTGGTGTGGGTCATAATGACCAGGCTGTAAGCACCCACGATCTGCTCCATCGTGCGGCAGACAGCTGTTTCAATATCCGGGCTGATCAGGCGGTTCTGGGTCAGCAGATAGCCGATGACCTCGGTGTCCGAAGTGCCGTGGAAGATCGAACCGTTCATTTCCAGCTTGTGGCGCAGCTGGGGGGCATTGGTCAGGTTGCCGTTGTGGCAGATGGCCATAGTGCCCTTGCAGTGGTGCAGAACCATGGGCTGGGCGTTGGCGCGGGTGCGCTGGCCGCTGGTGGCATAGCGTACATGGCCGGTGGCCATCTTGGCATCCTGCGGCAGGTCAGCCAGCACGCGCGGGGTAAATACCTCGCTGACCAGGCCAAGATCGCGGTAGCCGGTCAGCACACCGTCCACGTTCAGGGCAATGCCGCAGCTTTCCTGGCCGCGGTGCTGCAGGGCATACAGCGCACTGTACACGGCGCTGACCATGTTGGTTTTGCCGGTGGAATCATAAATACCGAACACGCCGCATTCTTCATGCAGTGCTTCGGCGGGACAAAGCTCCTTCATTCAGTTCTCCGTTTCCTGTTTCAAACGATGGCAGGGTGCACCGGAAGAGCGAACGGCGGTTCCAGTACACCCTGAACATTGGCTGGACTAAGCTTGGTTCAATCAGCCCAGCAGGCGCTTCATAACTTCCTGGTAGGCATCGGCCTCACCGCCAAGGCTGCGGCGGAACAGGTCTTTATCCAGGTGGGCACCGGTGGTGGCATCCCAGAAGCGGCAGGTATCCGGGCTGATTTCGTCAGCCAGAATGATGGTGCCGTCAGACAGGCGGCCAAACTCCAGTTTGAAGTCAATCAGGCGGATGTTGGCATCCAGCATGATCTTCTTCAGCACTTCGTTGACCTTGAAGGCGTACTTGGCAATGGTGTCCAGCTCTTCCTGGGTGGCAAGGTCAAGGGCCAAGGCGTAATAATGGTTGATGAACGGGTCATGCAGGTCGTCGTTCTTGTAGCTGTACTCCAGGATGGGGGTCTTGAACACCTTGCCCTCGGGCACGCCCATGCGCAGGCTGAAGTGGCCGGCGGCAACATTGCGGATGATGACTTCCAGAGGAACGATTTGAACTTTCTTGACCAGGGTATCGCGGTCGTTCAGCTCCTCAACATAATGGGTGGGGATGCCTTCTTTTTCCAGCTTCTGCATCAGAGCGTTGGACAGCTTGTTGTTGACAATGCCCTTATCGCGGATGGTGCCCTTCTTTTCGCCGTCGCCAGCGGTGGCATCGTCCTTGTAATGAACCATAACGATTTCGGGGTCAGAAGTTGCGAATACCTGCTTAGCTTTGCCTTCGTACATCTGTTCTTTAATTTCAACGTTCATTGTAATGCGCTCCTTTATATTCTTTCATGAATTGATTTATGGAATCCTTTTTATAAAAAGGGATAAAACAACAGCAAATAAACCGGGATTTGAAGTTACATAGCTGCGGCTTCGGCAGCGATGGCGGCGTCCTTTTTGGCAATGGCGGCGGCGGTGTCGGCACGGAACTGATCCAGCTTAGCGGCAAGCTCATCATCGGCAACAGCCAGGATGGCAACGGCCAGGTAAGCGGCGTTCTTGGCACCGTTCAGGGCAACCGTGGCAACCGGGAAGCCGGAAGGCATCTGCACGGTAGCAAGCAGAGCATCCAGACCGTCCATGGCACCGCCCTTCATCGGGATGCCGACCACCGGCAAAGTGGTGTTGGCGGCAAAGGCACCTGCCAGGTGGGCCGCCATACCGGCAGCGCACAGGATAACACCGTAACCATTGACGCGGGCAGATTTGGCAAAGGCAGCGGCGGCTTCCGGCGTACGGTGGGCGGAAAGAATGTGCGCCTCAAACGGTACATCGAAATCTTTCAGCACCCCGCAGGCACTTTTTACAACCGGCCAGTCACTGTCAGACCCCATGATGATGGCAACCTTTTTACGGTTCGGCATGTTACAGATCCTCCTTCAAAAAATAAGAGCGCGGTGTACACGGGTACACTGCGCTTATACAAAGGCTATTATTATGCTTATAATACACCGCATGAAGAACACAGCTGCGCAAACCGACCGGGAATGGTCCGAAAAGATTCGTGTAATGCACAAAGTCGCCCTCCATCCTTTAATGTATGGCTGGATCCCCCGGCGGGCTGTGTACAGAATAACACACAAAAACACCCGTACGGAAAATCTCTGTAATTAAAGTGTAAAGCGTGCAGCGCAAAAAAGCAAGAGCCAAAACTTTTTTTGGCGCACTTCCTATTGTGTTTAAAATAAGATAGGGCTTTTTGTCAAAGTTGATGGAGAAAAAAACGGGGTGAAGTATGACTTTTTTGATAAGGATTTTTGTGCTATAATAACCATACCAGAAAATACTGCCATAAGGCAGGATGGGGAAAGGGGTATCGCAATGAAATTGTTCCACACAGCCCTTGTGCTTGGCAAGGGGGGCTTTGGCACACAGCTGGGAGAAATGCTGGCGGAAGCCGGCGGCTATTCCCGTATTTTTGTACCTGGATGACCAGGCACCGGACGCTGCGGGCAAACTGGCAGATTACCTGGATCCCACCATCAGAGAACGCTGCACCGCGGCTTTTGTGGGCCTTGGCAACAATGAGCTGCGGCTGCAATGGCTGCAAAAGCTGGTGGCTGCGGGCTACCAGACACCGGTGTTTGAACACCCGGCGGCAGAAGTATGCAGCAGCGCAGCCCTGGGGGCAGGGACCGTGGTGCTGCCATTTGCCTTTGTGGGCGCAGGAACCAAAGTGGGGGCAGGGTGCATCATCAATGCCGGTGCCATTGTGGACCATAACGCCGTGCTGGAAGACGGTGTGCATGCCGCCCCCCGTGCAACCATCAAAGCCGGGGCAACCGTGGAGCGCTGTATGAAAGTGGACAGCGGCGAAATTATCCGCAGCCCATGGGAAAAATAATGCAGCTGCGCGGAACCGGCAGCCAAACAATACAGGCAGAATTTTGAAAAAAGCGGCCCCGCAATTTGGGTATATTGCGGTGTTGCCCTTAATAATAAACGAACGTAAAAACCAGCCGCCTGCCGTGCAAATGCACAAAGCAGGCGACTGGTTTTATAAGTCGTAAGCAAAAGGCGAAAATCAAGCAGGGAACAACCTGCCAAAAGAAGCAAAGCGCTTACCCGACGTTTTCAACATTCTCCTCACCATCCACCGGCAGGGTGGTGCGCGGGGTCACGCTGAGGGGGTCGGGCAGGGTGTTGTTTTCAACATCCTGCAACACCTGCGGCACACCGGGGAAGAACTTGGCGATGCCGCAGCCCTTGCAGTGCAGGCCATCGAAAAAGTCGGTCTCATCCAACCCCTTAATGCAGGTGGGGTCATAACTGCCGTACAGCGGAATATTGTAGTCATGCGCATACTGGCGGATCCAGTTTTCGGTTTCAAAAAAGCCCTGGTGCTGGTCGGTTTCCGTCAGCAGAAAGTCATACAGGTACGGGTGCCAGGGGGAGAGGGCCAAAATCACCGTGGTGCCCTGGTTTCGCGCATACTGGATAAACTTGTCAAACGCTTCTTCCTGCTTGGGGGAAAGCGAGTCGAACCCTTCCATATGTACGCTGTTGAACGTGGGGCAGGCTTCGGCGGCAAGGGCACGCACCTGGTCGGGGTTGGCATCCCGGAATGCGGGGTCATACAGCACACTGCCGTCAGAGCGCTTGATGGTGGTGGGCTGCTCGTAAGGGTCGCCATCCACCGGGTTAAAGTCAATGGGGTTGCCATCGTCATCCGTCACAACGCTCTGGCCGCGGTTCTTTAAGTAATAGTCTACGTTGCCCTGAAAATAAGCCGGTTCCACCAGCGCTTTCCACAGCGCCACGCGGTCCTCTTCCTCATAGTCGGTTTCAACACCGAGAACCTTAGTCAAAAATTCGTTGTACAGCTCCACATCGGCGCGCTTGTCAAAGGCGGCTTCGTCCCCATACAGCACCCAGGGATCCACGCTCCAAATCAGCACCTTGGGCGCTTTGCCGTAACAGACCATCTTATAATAGCTGGTCATGTTATCGCGCACATCCGCACCGGTAACGCCCATGTTGAAAAAACTTTCGGTTCCGACAAGTTCCCGTGTGAACTGTAATACGCGGCTGGAGCCAATGCCGATCACTTCCGGGGTGTCCGGAACATCCTGTGCAAACAGCTGGACAACCTCGCGCTCAATTTCGTTCATCTGCTCAAAGTTGCTCACATCATAGCCCTGCAGCATCAAGTCCACAATGCGGCGGGGGGCAAGCTCACCCTGGAACAGGCCACTGCGGTCTACCGTATAGCTGAACCAGACCATGAAAACCAGAATGGGAATGAACAGGGCAAACTTGAACAACGTTTTGCTGCCAAAGTATAACCGGCGGACCAAACCATGCAAAAAGCGAACGAAGATATTTGGCTTTTTGGGGCGTCTGCGCGGTGAGGGAGCGGATTTTTTTTGCTTTGTGGTGGGCTTGCGGGCCGGGGCGGCAACAGCACTGCGGCTGACCTTTTGGGTGCCGCGCGGGGCGGAAGCAGGGGTCTGTGTTGGCATAATTGATCTCCCTCCCCCGTTAAAATTGCTGGTAAATGAACGCCGACTGCCCGAACGCGGCAAAGAACAAGATGGATACCGCAGCGGCATAATAGACCGTCCAACGCAGCACAAAGCACTGCTTGCGGATCCAGCGGGCAACATTGTTGCCGTTGTGCTCCATGGCCAGCACAATGGCGGTACCGCAGGTCAACACCACCGGCAGGCGGCCGTCAATGCCGCTGCTGGTGGCCAGATTGGTAACGCTTTCCCATCCAGCCGCAAAGCCGCCCTGCCAGCCCTGCAGTATTCCGGCGAATACCTCGCCGGGGGCAGCGTTGTAAATGGCAGAAGCAAAAAACACCATTGTAAAACTGAACAGCAGGTAGGTGATGCAGCGCTGGAGGAATGTCTGCACGGCAGGCTCGCGGTACAGCGGGTTATAGCGCCACAGCACTTTGCGTGGAGCTTTGCTCAGCTGGGCAATGACTGAAATCACGCCGCAGGCAATGCCCCATTCCAGATAGCGCAGGTCAGCCCCGTGCCATAGGCCGCTGACGGCAAACACGATCAGCGTGTTCAGCATATGGCGCACCACGTTGCAGCGGCTGCCGCCAAGAGGAATGTAGATATAATCCCGCAGCCAGCCAGTCAGGCTCATGTGCCAGCGCTGCCACAACCCGGCAAAGCTGGTAGCCTCGAACGGGCTGTGAAAGTTTTCCAGCAGGTCATACCCCAAAATGCGGGCAGCACCGATGGCGATATCGCAACAGCCGGAAAAATCTAGGTAGAGCCGCAGGCTGAACAGCAGGGTGGCGGCCACCAGGTTGGGGCCATTCATCTCAGCGGGGGTATCGTACACCATCTTGATGTACAGGTTCATGTTGTCCGCCAGGACCATCTTTTTGGTGTAGCCCCACAGCATGCGGAACGCACCGCCCGCACACCGGGTGTAGCTGAACCGGCGGGATTTGTGGATCTGTGGCCGAAAATGGGGGTAGCGCTCAATTGGGCCGGTGGTCATGGTGGGAAAAAAGCTGACGAACAGCGCATAATGCAGCGGGTTCAGCTCAACCTTGCAGCGGCGCTTGTATACATCAATGGTGTAGCTGAGCGCAGCAAGGGTAAAGTAGCCCAGGCCCAGCGGGGTAACCATATCCGTGCGGGGCTGCAATACCGTGCCGCTCAGGATATCTGCCGCCAACAGGTTCCAGTATTTGTAATAGAACAAAAGCCCCACACAGGTGAACACCGCCAAAAGCAGGAAAATCACCCGCACGGGACCTATCCGGCATTTGCCGATCACCAGCCCGCAGCCCCATGTGACCAGTGTTGCCGCAACCAAAACCGGTACCAGCAGGCGGTCGTTGGCCCCCCAACAGTAAAACAGGTAGCTGGCAGCCAGCAGACAGTAAGGGCGCAGAACACGGGGCAGGGTATAGTTCAAAAGCGCCACTGCCGCAAAAAAGCCAAGAAATAGCAGTGTTGTCAGTTCCATCCTCAAACTCCTTTGGCGGGATTATTTGCCGCTGAGTTTTTTCTCCAAATCCCGCACGCGCTTTTCCAGGATAGCGTTTTCCTGGGTAAGGCGCTTGCACTTATCCGCAAGCTGGCTGACGCCGATGCTTAAACTGAGCAGCACCAGCAGCACAAAGCAGAACATGAGCATAAATACCAGGTTGACCGGCATTTGTACATCCAGCAGATCACGCAGGACGTAAACAACATAGGGGAATACCGCAAAGATGACAAGAACCACGGCCAGTGCCAGCCAGAGAAGGCTGTATTTTACGCTCATTTGGCCCTTTTTCAGCAGCGCAAAAATAATCAGCAGCAGGATGGCCGCACCCAAAATCATAAAAAACTGGAAATGTGCCGTCATGGGCGTTGTGCCTCCTTATTTGCTTTTCGGCTGGTGGATTTTCTTGATAGAAAGGCGGTCAATGATCAAAGACAGGGAAACCTTGATCATGTAATACGCGCTTTTAAAACTGCGAATGCTGGAAACGCCGCCCTGACGTTCTTTCATGACGACCGGGGCTTCGCCTACGCGGAACCCGGCCAGCGTGGCAGCCAGAATGGCTTCCGGCTCCGGATAATCCGAAGCATAATGCTCCGCAAAATAGGCGGTTAGCTGGGGACCGGTGGCACGGAAACCACTGGTGACATCCAGAATGTGCTGACCACAGAGAATATGGATGAGCCAGCTTAAAAAGCGGATGCCGACCCGGCGCATAAAGCTTGTCTGGAAGCCTTCGCACTTGATAAAGCGGCTGCCGATGCACATATCCAGCTTGCCGTCCAATACCGGCTGAACGACCTGCATCAGATAAGCGGGGTCGTGCTGGCCGTCACCGTCCATCTGTACAGCAACATCATAAACCATTGGCGCGGGCATAGCGATAACCGCACTGCACGCCGCCGCCAATGCCAAGGTTGACCGGCAGATCCAAAAACGGGTAGCCATGCTCCGCCAGCAATTCAGCTGAGCGGTCGGTGGAACAATCGTTGATGATCAAAAAGTCAACCTGCGGGCAGGTGGCACGCAGGCGTTCCACGGTGCTGACGATGTTGGCTTCCTCATTATAACAGGGAATGATAACAAGAATTTTGGCTGGGTGATTCAAAAGGGCACCTCACATCAGGGGAACGGCCGGTTTGGCATCAAACGCGGCCTTCCAAAATAAAATGTTCCAGTTTGCGCAGCAGCTCGCTGCGGCGGTAATGCGCAAGATAATATTCTTTGGCGCTCTGGCCCATGGCGGCGCGCTGGGCGGCGTCCATGCGGGTCAGTGCCAGCAGGTTGTCTGCCAGGGCAGCGGCATCACAGGCAGGGGAGCTTAACCCGCCTGCCGCGGCAACCGCCGCATTGCCGGCACCGTCCATACTGGCCAGGACCGGCTTGCCGGCGGCCATATAACTGGCAACCTTGGCCGGTACGGTCAGCCCCAAGTCCGGCGAATCCGACAGGCAGACGATCAAAGCATCCGCCAGCGCGGTGAACTTGGGGATATCCGTTGCCGGAACACTGCCGTAAAACGTAACGGCGTCCTCGGCGTGCAGATCTTTCACTTTGACTTCCAGCGCGGCGCGGCTCATGCCATCGCCCACCAGCAACAGGTGCAACATATCCGCCCCGCGGCTGCGCGCATCCTGCACCGCCGTGATGACGGTCTCCAGGCTTTGGGCGGGGGTAAAAGTGCCGGTAAACACCAGGTTGAACTGCCCGCCGAACTGCGTCTGCAAAGCGGCATCCAGCTGAGGAACGGCGTAAAAATCCTCGCAGTACTGCGGGATCACAGCAATTTTTTGCGGCGGCATACCGGTGCGCTGGCACAGCCGCTGCTGCAGCGGCTCACTCATGGCAATCAGTCGGTCGGCCTTCTTATATAAAGCGTCGCTTACACCCTGGGCAATCGCGCGCAGGGCTTTGTTTTTCACATTCAGCACGCTGTACAGGTTTTCGGGCCAGATATCCAGCACATAGTTGGTAAAGGGAATGTGGTGCTTTTTGGCATAGCGGATGGCGGGCCAGCACATCAGTACCGGGCTGGTGTTAAAGCAGAACACCGCATCGTACCCGCCCGGCAGGCGGTGCAGCGCATGGGCGGCGTACCACGGCCAGCTGACATAGTTCAAAAAAATGTTGACCGAGGTGTTGCCCCTGCGCGGAACCTCTTTGCAGCGGTACAGGCGGGCACCGTGCCATTCTTCTTCAAAAGGGCCGGCGGCGCTGTAACCGGGGAACCATTCGCCTTTTGGGTAATTGGGCAGCCCGCAAAGCACATCCACCGCAATGCCATCCTGCAAAAAACCTTCCACAATATCATTGATGCGGAAATTTTCCGGCCAGAAATGCTGCGTAACAACAAGAATCTTTTTTTGAGAGGGCAAAGGGCACACACCTTTCGAAAGTTAGGAGTTAGGAAGTAGGAGTTAGGAGTTGAAGAACGGCTGCTAGACTTGAGGTCTTTTGCAATCTATAAAATGCTCTGTAGGGAACGATCTTGAACGTTCCAAAGCATTCAGCTTGTTGCAGCCTCAAAAAACTCCCAACTCCTCACTCCTACCTCCTACCTCCTAACTAAAAACTCAGTTTTTCTCCACACCATCTTATTAACCACCCCGGTGTAGCTCTGGATGATCTTGACGACCTTGGTGGAAACGTCTTCAGTGTAGTAGGGGACGGGGATGCCGTTGTCGCCGTTGGCGTTCATGGCAACGGCGGTGGCAACCGCCTGTTCCACGCCGCCCTCGCTGATGCCGGCCAGCACAAAGCAGCCTTTGTCCAGTGCTTCAGGTCGCTCGGTGGAGGTACGGATGCAGACAGCCGGGAACGGATGTCCCACGCTGGTAAAGAAGCTGGATTCCTCCGGCAGGGTGCCGGAATCGCTGACCACGGCAAACGCGTTCATCTGCAGATGGTTGTAATCATGGAAGCCCAGGGGCTCATGCAGCTTTACGCGCTCGTCCAGCTGGAAGCCCATGGCGTCCAGCCGCTTTTTGCTGCGCGGATGGCAGGAATACAGAATGGGCATATCATAGGTCTGGGCCAGGTGATTGATGGAGGTGAACAGGTCGATAAAGTTCTTTTCAGTATCAATGTTCTCCTCGCGGTGGGCGGAAAGCAGCATGTATTTGTGCGGCTCCAGCCCCAGGCGCTCCAGCACATCGCTGGCTTCGATCTTGGCCAGGTTGGCGTGCAGCACTTCCGCCATGGGGGAACCGGTCACAAAGGTGCGCTCCTTGGCGGTGCCTTCGGCATTCAGGTAACGGCGGGCATGCTCGGAATAGCACATGTTCACATCGGAAATGTGGTCCACAATGCGGCGGTTGGTTTCCTCAGGCAGGCACTCGTCAAAGCAGCGGTTGCCGGCTTCCATGTGGAAGATGGGAATGTGCAGCCGCTTGGCCGCAATGGCGGAAAGGCAGCTGTTGGTATCGCCCAGAATCAGCAGGGCATCGGGCTTCTGTTCCACCATCAGGGAGTAGGACTTGGCAATAATGTTGCCGATGGTTTCACCCAGGTCCTTGCCGACGGCATCCAGATAGAAATCCGGCGCACGCAGGCCCAGGTCCTCAAAGAATACCTGATTCAGGTTATAATCATAGTTCTGGCCGGTGTGGACTAGAATCTGGTCAAAATACACATCACACTTTTTAATCACAGCCGACAGCCGAATGATCTCCGGCCGCGTGCCGATAATGGTCATAAGTTTGAGCTTGTTCATTGTAAAACACCCGATACAGTTAGGAGGTAGGAGTGAGGAGTTAGGCGTTGAAGAACGACTGCTGGTTTTATTGTCTTCCGCAAACGATAAAGAGTTTCGCAGGGAACGGCTTTGAAGGTTCTGAGACATTTACCTTGCCCAGGTTTCAAAACTCCTAACTCCTACTTCCTAACTCCTACCTGAGTATATACGTTTAAAATGTTACACTTTCAAAAAAAGAACGTGTCCGGCTTGGCGGGGTTAAACGGTTCGTTGGCCCACATCAGGGTCACAAGGTTTTCAGTATCACTTAAGTTGATGATGTTATGGGTGCAGCCGGGCAGCATCTGCACGGCGGTGGGCTTATCGCCCCACACCTCAAACTCCATCACTTCGTCACAGCCAACTTTGCGCTCCTGGATCAGCCCGTGGCCGGAAACCACAATAAAAAATTCCCACTTGGTGTTGTGCCAGTGCTGGCCCTTGGTAATGCCGGGCTTGGAAATGTTCACGCTGAACTGGCCGCAGTTTTCGGTTTTCAGCAGCTCGGTAAAGCTGCCGCGCTCGTCTGCGTTGACTTTTAAGGGGAAGGCAATCCGCTCTTTGGGCAGGTAGGAAAGATAGGTGGAATACAGCTTTTTGGCAAAGCTGCCCGCCGGGATCTCCGGCACCACCAGCGTGGCAGGCTGGGCGTGGAACTGTTCCAACAGATCCACAATCTCCCCCAAGGGTCACTTTGTGGGTGACGGGAGCAAAGCAGTAACGGCCATCCACGGCAGGCACCGGGGTAAGGCCGTCATAATTGCAGCGGTGGGGCGCAGCTTCCAGCGCATCCAGCATCTCTTCTACCAGATCGTCAATGTACAGCAGTTCCAGCTCAGTTGCGCGGTCATTGACGGTGATGGGCAGGCCGTTGGCAATGTTGTGGCAGAAAGTAGCCACGGCGCTGTTGTAGTTGGGGCGGCACCATTTGCCAAACAGGTTGGGAAAGCGGTAAACCAGCACCGGGGCGCCGGTGGTTTTGCTGTATTCAAAGAACAGTTCTTCTCCGGCCAGCTTGCTTTTGCCGTAATCGCTTTTGCCATAGCGGCCGATCAGCGTGGCCTGAATGGAGCTGGACAGCATCACCGGGCAGGTGTTGCCGTGGGCTTTCAGCGTATCCAGCAGGGTGGAGGCAAAGCCGAAATTGCCCGCCATGAACTCGCTTTCCACTTTGGGGCGGTTGACCCCGGCCAGGTTGAATACAAAGTCTGCCTTTAGCGCAGTATTCATCCAGCAGCGCCGGAGCCGTGTCCAGGTCATACTCAAAAATATCAGTAATATTCAGGGCCGGGCGGGTGCGGTTTTTGCCATCGCGGATATTTTTCAGGTTTTCACACAGATTGCGCCCGACAAACCCCTTTGCCCCGGTGACAAGAATGTTCATGCCTTGCCTGCCTCTTTCAGTGCTTCCTGGATGTACTCGGTGGTCATGATCTTTTTGATGGTGCCCTCCACATCCAGGCGGCGGGTGTTGTGGCTGGTATAATCTTCATCGGCCTGGGTGTGAACCTGGCCCTTGATGAAGTACTTGTCATAGTTCAAGTCGCGGTTGTCGGCGGCAACGCGGTAATAGTTGCCCATATCCTCGCTGCGCATCCGCTCTTCCTTGGTCATCAGGGTCTCGTACAGCTTTTCGCCGTGGCGGGTGCCGATCACGCGGGTGCCGGTGTCGCCAAACAGCTGCTGCACGGCTTTGGCCAGATCGCCAATGGTGGGAAGCATCGGATTTCTGGATGAACAGATCGCCCGGATTGGCGTGCTCAAAGGCAAACATGACAAGGTCAACGGCCTCATCCAGGTTCATCAAAAAGCGGGTCATGTTGGGATCGGTGATGGTAATGGGGTTGCCGGCCTTGATCTGCTCCACAAACAGCGGAATCACGCTGCCGCGGCTGCACATCACGTTGCCGTAACGGGTGCAGCAGATGACCGGGCCGCCGCGCTGTGCGCTGACACGCGCGTTGGCAGTGATAACATGCTCCATCATGGCCTTGGAGATGCCCATGGCATTGATGGGGTAAGCGGCTTTATCGGTAGAAAGGCAGACCACGCGCTCCACGCCTGCTTCAATGGCGGCATGCAGCATGTTGTCGGTGCCCTCAATGTTGGTGCGCACGGCCTCCATGGGGAAAAACTCGCAGGAAGGAACCTGCTTGAGCGCAGCGGCATGGAAGATAAAGTTGACGCCGGGCATCACATCGCGCAGGCTCTGGATGTTGCGCACATCGCCGATGTAGAACTTGACTTTATTGTAATAGTCAGGATAGTTGGCCTGCAGCTCATGGCGCATGTCGTCCTGCTTTTTCTCGTCACGGCTGAAAATGCGGATCTCGCCGATATCAGTCGTCAAAAAATGCTTGAGCACGGTGTGGCCAAAGCTGCCGGTGCCGCCGGTGATCAACAAGGTTTTATCTTTGAAAATGGTATCTGCCATGGTTTCCTCCTGTCAGGGGACGAACTTTTGGTGGTAGGCGCAGCAGCGTCGGGCATCTTCCAATGCCCATAAAGCCAACACTTCCCCTATATACAACCAATTCTAACATAAAAGTTACAGATTGAAAAGGGCCTGACCTTGGAAAATGCTGTTTTTTGTGGTACAATACCCCCAGTGCAACCATTATACAATAAAGGAGAATCAGATTTTATGCGCGCTTATGAACGTTTGCTGAATTACGTTAAGGTGTATACCACCTCGGACCCCGTAAGCGATACCCACCCCACCACCGCCCGCCAGTTTGACCTGGCCCGCATGCTGGTCAAGGAGCTGCAGGACCTTGGCCTTGCGGATGCCCATGTGGATGAGCACTGCTATGTTTACGCCACGCTGCCCGCCACCCCCGGCCACGAAGCTGCCAAGGGCCTTGGATTTATTGCCCATATGGATACTTCCCCCGATGCACCGGGCGAGAATGTGAAGCCCCAGATCCATGAAAATTATGACGGCGGCGATGTTGTCCTGCCCGGTACCGGCGCAGTTCTCAGCACCAGGCAGTTCCCATTCCTGGCAAAGCTCAAGGGCCAAACCCTGATCACCACCGATGGCACCACCCTGCTGGGTGCGGATGACAAAGCCGGTGTGGCTGAGATTATGACCATGCTGGAAACCCTGCAGAAAGAAAACCGCCCCCACGGCAAGATCTGCGTGGGCTTTACCCCCCGATGAGGAGGTTGGCCAGGGTGCTGACCTGTTTGATGTGGAGCATTTTGGCGCAGCCTATGCCTACACGGTGGACGGCGACGAAGCGGGCGAAATCAGCTATGAAAACTTTAACGCTGCCGCTGCTTTTGTCACGGTACACGGCTTCTCGGTCCATCCGGGCAGCGCAAAGAACGCCATGAAGAATGCGCAGAACATTGCCATTGAGTTCCACAACGCCCTGCCGTATTACGACCGCCCCGAATACACGGAGAACCGCGAGGGTTTCTACCACCTGTGCAGCATGGAAGGCGATGTGACCGGCGCCAAACTGGGCTACATTGTGCGTGACCACAGTGCCGAAAGCTTTGCCGCCCGCAAGGAGACCATGCGCCACATTGCCAAGCTGCTGAACGAAAAGTATGGCGAAGGCACCGTGGAGCTGGAGCTGAAGGACAGCTATTTCAGCATGCTGGAAAGATCAAGCCGCATTTCCATCTGGTGGAAAATGCCCGCGCCGCCATCCGCAAAGGCTGGCCTGGAGCCGCTGGAAACGCCCATTCGCGGCGGCACGGACGGCGCAACCCTGTCTTACATGGGCCTGCCCTGCCCGAACCTTGGTACCGGCGGCTTTAACTACCATGGCCCGTGCGAAGGCATCACGGTAGAGTCTATGGATAAGGCAACCGAGATTCTGCTGAACCTGGCCGATATTTATAAGGATGTCCAGTAACCAGCGCGGCCTTTTTGAAAAAAGGCCTGGCGAAAAAACTTTAATTGGCTTCGCATAAAAAAGAGTAATAGTCGTGTGGTGCCCACGGTGTTGCCTTTATTCATTATTATTTATTATTTCATTCCTGATAGAAAAAATAGCGCCCGACGGTTTAAGCGTACCTGTCGGGCGCTGTTTGTTTATTTGCTTATTTATCCGGTTCACAGTCCAGAATGGAGGGAATATTGGCCCATTTATCCGGTTCGGCTTCGTACCGTTCGTGCAGCCAGGCAACGGCGGCATCGAGCCCCTCCTGATTGCCGGGGAACTCTGCCATCTCCTGCTTTTCATCGGCGGTGTGTTCCAAGCTCCATGGGCCGGGCCAGATGGTGGCGGTCAGATATTCGATCTTCCGCTTGCCGCTTTCATCGGCGGGGTCAGCTTTTTTGGCGGGGGTTACCAGATAGCGCATGCCGCCCTGTGCGCCGGAATACGGGTTGCCGCAGTGGAACCAATGGTAGATGGGCAGGCAGTCCAGCATAAAATCTCCTCACTTTCAGGTTTTGCTGCGGTTCAGTTCCGCGCGTAGTTGGATCAGGCGGGCAATATCTTCCTTATCGGCCTGGGTCAGTTGGTCTTTCAGGTTCTGGTAGGCGGCAATGGGTTCGTCCTGAATCAAAGCGTCCAGTTCCGCCCCGGCAGGGGAGCCCTGCCACCCGGCCAGGTAGCCGGGCGCCACGCCAAGGCAGGCGGCAATGCTTTCCAGCTTATCCAGCGGAATATTGGTTACAATGCCGGTCTCGTATTTATAAACCGCTTGTTTGGTCACATGCACCTGTTCGGCCAGCTGCTCCTGTGTCAGCCCTTTGGCGGTGCGTGCTTCGCGGATGCGTTCCCCAATGGTCATGTGGATCACCTCCCAAAAAGTATAGCAAAAAACCTGCGGGTTTACAAGATGATAAAAATAACTTGACAAGTTACAGCAAGGATGCTATCCTGTGAGTAACCTGATAAGTTTCAAGAAGGAATGTTCTCTTTCGGCTGCAAAGCAGGCAAAGGCAGAGAAAACAACAGCAAAGCGGCGGCAGCAGGGCCGCTTTCATTTGAAACACAAGTAACTTATCAGGTTTCAAATGGATCATAAGGAGGAATGGAATGACCCACGAAATTGAACTGGAAGGATATTACCCTAAAATTCTTGGCAGTCCCATGCGTATGCTGTGCCTTGGCACCAAAGCCAGCTATGGCATGGAGGTTCTGCATTTCCAGCGCGGCACCGGATGGGATGGCCTTGCGCTGGATGTCACGTTTACCCCGGACCCCCAGGCGGAGGGGACAACGGTGCTGGCGGATGCAGGGGACACCGTAGCGGTGCCGCCCGCCGCCACAGCGCAGGCAACCAACAGCGGCAGCGTTACGGTGCGCGGCGTGCGGGATGGCGTGCAGTGCATCAGCTGCAACATCCCATACCTGGTGCTGAACCACGCCCCGGTGCCCGGCCAGCAGACCGACCCGGCGGAAAGTGTGTGGAAACAGTATGCCGATAAGCTGATCCCCGCGGGCGGCAGTACCGGGCAGGTGCTGGCCAAGGCGTCCGCGCAGGATATGGACCTGTACTGGGCCGACGGCACCACCACCCAAACCGAAACCACACCCCACATGCTGACCAACGCGGGCCGCAGCAAAAAGAAAGCCATTGTATCGTTTGTGGATGACGACTGCCGCAGCGAAGCGTACACCGTGCTGTTCCCGCTGGTGCAGGAGCTTGGTATGCCTTATACCGTGGCTTGCCCGGCGGGGCTTATGGGCAAAACCGGCCGCATGACGGTGGAACAGCTGCAGGAAATGGCGCGCAGCGGCGTGACGGTGGCATGTCATACGATGACCGAAACCGATATGGAGCAGGATACCCCCGAAACGCTGGAAGCCACCCTGCAGCAGTTTGAAGCAGCGATGCGCCGCTGGGGCATCCGCGGGGTGCGCAGCTATGCCTATGTGAACGGGCGCTATAAGGCGAACTGCCTGAACACCGTAAAAAAGCATTTTGACCTGGGCCTTACGGTGGAAAAAGGCATCAACCAGATCCCGTATGAAAGCTGCCGCATGAAGCGCGTGGAAGTGTTCCCAAAGAACAAAAGCTACACGCTGGAGGATGTAAAAGCGTGGGTAGACAAAGCCGTGCAGGATGGCGGCTGGCTGATTTTGATGACCCACGCATGGTACACGACCTTTGATGCAGCACAGCTCAAAGAGCTGGTGGGTTATATCCGGGCCAGCGGTGCGGAGCTGATGGACCTGTACGATGCACTGGATGCCACCGGCAACGTGGTGGAAGCGGGCGACTACCAAAAGCCGGGCGCGGATGCAGCGGAACCGTTTTTTGTGGTGGATGCGGATGGCCGCGCCTGGACCAACGCGCTGGAAAACTTACGCCCGGCAGATGGCATCACCAATGTGGGGGCAGCCCTGCAAAGTGGATATGTGATCTCCACCGCCACCGGCAAGGCAATCAAAACATCAGATACCGGGTTCCGGGTCACCCAGCCGGTGGATGTGACAAGCGCGGCCCAGGTGTTGGTAACGGCCTGGGCGTATACGGGTTTTGCGCTCTATTCTTTCTTTGATGCGGCGGGTACCTGCCTTGCCGTAAAAGCGGCCGATGCCGATTATGCTGCGGGCGGCAATACCCTGACCCGGCAGGCAGTGGCCGTGCCGCAGGGGGCAGCCACTTTGATCGTGGCGGGCAATTTGTACCAGGCGCTGCCCGCCGTCAGGCTGGTCAGCGCGGCAAACCTGGTGCAGCAGGTAAAAAGCATGACGGTTGCCTGGCACGCCAACTATGTGCTCAAAATTTCCGGCTCGACCGTCAACTATGCAAACGAGAATCGGCGCATCAGCGAAAGTTGCCGCTGCGGCAGGGGATACCTACCGCCTGAGCTGTTCGGCCAACTGGAACAACGCGCTGTATGTGATCTATGCGGCAGACAACAGCGTGCTGGCCTGCCGCCAGGCCCCCAACAATGCCGCCGGTGAGGTACTGACCGACTTTGCGGTGACAATGCCGGAAAACACTGCCTATTTCCGCGTGGCAGCAAACCTGGAAATCCAGCCGGAATCCTACGCGGTGGCCCAATACACCACCCGCATTGCGGCCAAAGCCCCGGTGCTTACGGTTGCAGCGGTGCGCACCCTGCTGGATATTTTGCGGGCGGGGACCTATACCCAAAGCCAGCAAAGCGCCATCCAGAATCTGGAAAATGCACTGCTGATCGTAGACTGACAATACAGCGCGGTTTTTCAACAAAAAATCCAAAGGCTGTTGAATAAAAAGAAAAAGCGCAGAACCACTTTAGGTTCTGCGCTTTTTTGGAGCGGGATACGAGTCTCGAACTCGCCACCTACTGCTTGGGAAGCAGTCACTCTACCGGATGAGCTAATCCCGCATCGGTAGCTTTTATTATACTTCCCAAGTTCCGGTTTGTCAAGCCCCGGTCGAAGGTATCAGCCGTCAACGGATTCAATCGCGCCAACGGGGCAGGTCTGCATGGCATCGGTGGCGGCGGCTTCATCGGGGCCGGTTACATCGGCAGGGGCAGCGGCTGCGGTGCCGCCGTCCGTCATGGTAAAAACTTCGGGGCAGGTGCTCACGCACAAACCGCAGCCGATGCAGTCGGCATTTACATGGAACTTCATGGGCAGTCATCCTTTCACGATGTGTTATCAACAGTATGCCCAATCAGCGGCAATCAATCCATGCTTTCTGCGTTTTCTGCGGCGGCTTCCCCGGCGGCATAGGTTTCGTTGGTATGGCCTGCAAAGGGGTAGGTACGGGTTTCGGTGGCGGTAATGCTGGTTACGCCGAACCAGCGGGCGCGGCCCAAAGCGAGGGAATCCTCACCGTTTTCGCGGATATCCGGCAGGCCGTATGCGCCGCACCATTTGGTGTAGGGTTCGATACCATAGCTAATAATGTTAGCCGCGGCGGGCTCATCCAGCTCGCTAATCTCCTGCCGCAGCGTCTGGGTGCGCACATGGTCCATCATCCAGTAGCTGGCAATGTCATACCCGGCTTCCAGCATGTGGATGCCGCAGACGATCCCCACGCAGGCGCTCAGGCAGGCAAGGCCCCGGCGGAACGCTTTGCTGTTCAGCTGTACCAGGCAGGCGGCGCAGGCGGCAGCCAGCAGAGCAAACACACCGTGGGTGGAGCGGGGATAGTAGTCATGGCTGCCGATCATGGCAAAGTTTGCCCCCAGCGCCCCGGCCAGCAGAATCAGCGGCCACAGCAGGTCAGCTTTTACAGCATCCTGCCGGGCAAAGCAGAGCAGCAAAAACAAAATCGCAAAGGAAAACAGCAGGGGCAGGGCATAGTCTTTGAGCATATTCAGACAGGCAAAAAAGCGCATGGCGTACCGGGTCAGCAGACTGTCGTAATCGCTGAAGCCGCTGGCACGGTTAAAGTTGCCGCGCGCGGTGATGAGCAAAGCAAACCCAACCAGCGCCCCCGCCAGGCCGGTCGCCATCCAGGCGGGCAGCCGGCGCTCCCGCTTGAACACAACAGCGCTGGCCAGCACCAAACAAACCAGCATTCCGGCGCTGGTATTCTCGCTTAACCAACCAGCCAGCAGCCCGGCCAACGCCATGCCGGCCGCCATGCGCGCCGTACTGGCAAACGGCTGCTGCAAATAATACCGCCAGGGCAGCAAAAAGGCGCAGCATCCCACCGTGGCCCACAGGTAGTTGCAGGCGCCGCACATCCACAAATTGGTCTGGCCAAATACAGGGCTGATCTCCCACAGCGCGGCATAAATCAGGGCCAAAGCCAGCCAGTCCGCTTTTTGGCTGCGCCGCCCAACGGCCAGCTTGTACAAAACCAGACCCAGCGCCATAAACATCCCAGCATTGCACACATTAAATAGAAGCTTGGGAAACATGGTGAACCCCTGGGCAAAAAATTTGACGATGACCCGGCCGCTCCATTCGTGATAGTGGAACACCAGGCTGGAAATCAACTGCGGCAGGCTGTGCAGCCGTTCGCCGGTATCAAAGGCATAAGCGAACGTGTAATCATCGGCCAGGTAGGGCGTTAAGAAGTTCAGCAGCAGCATCCAGCAGAACACCAGCCCGGCCACAAGCCGGAACATGCGGCTGCTGAGGGGCTTTTTTGTTTGTGCCATGGGCAACCTCCAAAACAAAAACGGGCCCCCTGCCGAACAGGGGAGCCCGTAAGATCAACATTATCTTTATTATATCGGTTGTGCTGCCAAAGTGCAAGGTCAGTCCTTTTTGTTGCGGGCGATGCCTGCAACAACGCCGGAAAGCGCCAGCAGCGCCAGCAGGTTGGGAACCGCCATCAGACCGTTAAAGAAGTCCGCCAGCGCCCAAACCAGATCCACTTTCAGGGAAGAACCGATCAGGATGAACAGAACAACAATCAGGCTGTACACCTTGGTGTACTTGGAGCCGAACAGAGCGTTGAAGTTGACCTGGCCGAAGAAGTACCAGCCCAAAATGGTGGAGAACGCAAAGAACAGCATGCAGATGGCAATGAACACCTTGCCGAAGGAACCAAACGTCAGGCTGAATGCGGCCTGGGTCAGGGCGGTGCCGGTCATGCCTTCCGGAATCAGGCCGGAGGTGATCAGTACCAGGGCGGTCAGAGTCAGGATGACAAAGGTATCAACGAATACGCCGATGATGGCCAGCGCACCCTGGTCCTGCGGCTGCTTGACCTTGGCCAGTGCGTGGGCGTGCGGGGTGGAGCCAAGGCCGGCTTCGTTGGAGAACAGGCCGCGGGCAACGCCGTAACGCATGGCCTGCTGCACGGTAACGCCAGCCACGCCGCCGGCAATGGCCTGCGGCTGGAAAGCCAGGGTGAAGATCTGAACAAATGCGTTGGGAATGGCGGATGCGTTCATGACCAGGATGATGACGCAGCCGATAATGTAAAACAGTGCCATGATGGGAACCAGCTTTTCGGTAACAGCGGCAATGCGCTTAACACCGCCCAGGAAGATGAAAGCTGCCAGAACGGCGATCACAACGCCAACCACCACGCGGTTAACGGCGAACGCATTGTGGAACGCATCACCAATGGAGTTGGACTGCACCATGTTGCCCATAAAGCCGAGGGCAAGGATCAAAGCAACGGAGAAGAAAGTGGCCAGGAACTTGCCAAACTTGCCCTTGAATGCCGCGCGGATGTAATACGCCGGGCCGCCGGTCACCTGGCCGTCCACCGTGGTGCGGTAGGTCTGGGCCAGAACGGCTTCGGCGTAAATGGTAGCCATGCCGAAAAAGGCAGAAACCCAGGTCCAGAACAATGCGCCGGGGCCGCCGCTGACCAGGGCGGTGGCGCAGCCGGTAATGTTGCCGGTGCCAACCTGTGCGGCAATGGCGGTGGCCAATGCCTGAAAAGAGCTCATGCCGTCTTTATCAGCTGCCTTGCCGTGCAGGCTGAAACCTTTGAACAAGTGACGCACACCATCTGCAAAACTGCTCAACTGAACAAAGTGCAGCTTGATAGTAAAGAAGATGCCGGTGCCCACTAGCAGGAACAGCAACAGATAATTCCACAAAATGTCGCTGGCCTGCTCTACGATCTGCGTAAATGCTGCCATGATTAAAATTCCCCCTAATACAATATCCCATATCTTACACATCCGGCAGCGCCCGGTATGGGCAGCTGCCACGAAGCGACCTAATAACAATACCATGCCCGTTAGATAAAGTCAAGTGTATTTATACCGAAAACACTCTGGCGTGACAAAGTATGACTTTTTCTGGAACATGACGCGGAAATTGAGAAAACAAAAAATGATTCGCAAATTCGAGAAAACGCCGGGACAGTACGCCGGAAAATCCGTCCGCGTTGGGGGAAACACAGGAAAAGAAAAGGCAACACCGCACAATTCCCGCCTTACGGCTTAAGCACCGCTCCGGCGGCTGCGGCACGGCATCTGCGTTGCCAAAATGCTCGATAATGTCGGGTTGCGGTACCCGCATCGTGCTTCGGGGGCAAAAGCCCCTCGCACTCTGCGGCCGCTGCCCCTGCTTCGGTTCGCTGTTTCCGCCACTGGCGGCGCTCACCTTTGCAGCATCCAGTATTATCTGCGCTTTTGGTTTGGCATCTGCCGCACCTCGCTCGCCGTATCGGCACTTAGAATTATGCGGTATTGCCAAAAATCTTGGGTCGTATTTTGCTTTTGTAAGCACAGGAAGCAAAAAAGCCCCGGCAGGGGCGGCAGCGCCGCACCCCACCGGGGCAGAAAGTTAAAATTCAGGAAATCAGGATTCAGAGGATTGCTCTTGGGGCAGGTTCTTTTTCAGCAGGCTCAGGATCAACCCGCCCAGAATGCTGCCAACGGCCAAAGCAATGCAGTACATCGGGGCGTTGGTGGCAACGGGGAACACGAAGATGCCGCCGTGGGGGGCGCGCAGGCCGCAGTGGAACGCCATGGAAAGCGCACCGGCGGTGGCTGCACCAATGGCGCAGCTGGGGATAACGTGCAGCGGGTCAGAGGCTGCATAGGAGATAGCGCCCTCAGTAACAAAGCAGAGGCCCATTACATAGTTGATCACACCGTTGCGGCGCTCGTCCGGGGTCCACTTTTTGGGGAAGAAGGTGGTGGATAATGCAATGGCGATCGGAGGAACCATGCCGCCGACCATAACGGAAGCCATGACCTCATAGTTGCCGGAAGCAAGGGCTGCAGTGCCGAACAGGTAACCAGCTTTGTTGAAGGGGCCGCCCATATCAATGCTCATCATAACAGCAGAGACAGCGCCCAGCAGGATGGCAGAGGTGCCGCCCAGGGAGTTCAGCCAGTTGGTGATAAAGTCGTTGATGATGCCCATGACCGGGTTGATGCCGCACATGAACACGCCCATCACAAACACACCGCCCAGCGGGTAGATCAGCATGGGGCGCAGGCCGCTGACGCTTTTTGGGAGCTTTTCGGTGATCTTTTTCAGGAAAAGGACTACATAACCGGCCACAAAGCCAGCCAGCAAGGCAGCCAGGAAACCACCGGAAACGCCATCCACCTGGCAGTTCAGCAGGCCGGTAAAGTTAGTGCCGTTCATAGCCAGCACACCGCCGGCAAAGCCGACAGCCAAAGCGGGTTCACCGGCAATGGAAATGGCAACGTAAGAAGCCAGGATGGGCAACATGTAGTTGAATACAGCGGAGCCGACCGTCTTAAAGAATGCGGCAGCCGGGGTGTTCATGCCAAAGTTGGCGGGGTCAATGCTGTAATCATCCAGCAGGTAAGCAATGGCAATCATGATGCCGCCGCCCACAACAAAGGGGATCATGTGGGAGATGCCATACATCAGGTGCTTGTACAGGGTGTGGCCAAGGCTGTCCTTTGCGGAACCGCCCCGGTTCTGCTCCAGCAGGTTCTTGTCAGATTCGCGCACGGTGGAATGGAACACCGGAACTTTGCCGTCCAAAACGCTCTGCAGCAGCTGCTCCGGCTTATGGATGCCATCATCCACATGGGCGAACAGCACCGGCTTGCCGTCAAAACGGTCGGTTTCCACATTTTTGTCAGCTGCCACAATAATGCCATCGCAGGCGGCAATCTCATCGGCGGTCAGCACATTCTGGGGGCCATCAGAGCCATTGGTTTCAACCTTGCAGGGAATGCCAAGCTTCTGAGCGGCCTTGTTCAGTGCTTCGGCGGCCATGTAGGTGTGGGCAATGCCGTTGGGGCAGGCGGTAACGGCCAACACGCGGTAGGTGGCAGGCAGCTCTTCCTGAGTAAAGCTCTCGTTGCCGAACTGGGCTTCCTCCTGGGCGTCAATCGTATCCAAAAATTCTTTGGGCGTTTTGGCGGCGCGCAGCTTTGCCACAAAGTTTTCATTCATTAGCATCTGCATCAGGCGGGCCAGCATATCAATGTGCAGACTGCCGTTTTCCGGTGCGGCAATCATAAACAGCAGATCCGTCTTGCCGTCATCGTCAGCATTGTACTGCACGGGGGTCTTCAGGCGCAGGGCAGCCAGGCTGGGGCGGGTCACGCAGGCGGCGCGTGCATGCGGCACCGTAATGCCGTTATCCACATAGGTGGAAGCCTCCGCTTCACGCGCATAAATGGCAGCTTTGTACGCGGCTTTGTCGGTCAGGTTGCCGTGGGTGGCCTGTAGCTCCACCAGTTTGTCAATGATCTGCGCCTGGTCTGCTGCGGCAGAATCCAGCGCAATGGATTGGATGTTGAATAGTTCCGTGATACGCATCTTTCCTTCTCCTTCTACATGTTTTGCATTTACTGGGGTGGTTTTAAAAACAAAGGCAATACCGCATAATTCTAAGTGCCGATACGGCGGAGCGAGGTGCGGCAGCTGCTAAGCCAAAAGCGCAGATAATACTGGATGTCTTATCGAGCATTTTGGCAACGCAGATGCCGTGCCGCAGCCGCCGAAGCGGTGCTTAAGCCGCTAGGCGGGAATTGTGCGGTGTTGCCCAAAGAAATAGACTGAATTTTTGACTTTTCAGATCAGCCTGAATCATTCAATGGTTTTCAGCAGGGCATCAATATCGCGGCGCTCGGCAAGCCCCAGGCTGAATGCCGTTGCGCTGCCGCAGGCGGTGCCAAGGCGCAGGGCGTAAGAGTAGCTCCCGCTTTGCAGGTAACCGGCAATAAAACCGGCTACCATGCTGTCCCCAGCGCCAACGCTGTTTACCACTTTGCCTTTTGGGGTGCCAATGCGGTGCACCGCACCGGTTTCATCCAGCAGCAGGGCACCATCGCCCGCCATGCTTACCAGAACATTGCGTGCACCACGCTGCTGCAATTTCCGGGCAGCCTGGGTAATCTCTTCATCACGATTGAGCTCTTTGCCAAAGATCTCACCCAGTTCATGGTTGTTGGGTTTGATCAAAAACGGGTGGTAGGGCAGTACCTTTACCAGCAACTCACGGGTGGCATCCACCACAAAGCGGATGCCGCGGCCATCCAGCCGAGCCAGAATCTGCTGGTAAACATCCTGCGGCATGCTGGAAGGAATGCTGCCGGCAAGTACCAGAATGTCACCCTCGCCCAGTTCTTCCAGATTGTCCCACAGGGCCTGCATGGCTTCGGGAGTAATGTTCGGGCCGGAACCGTTGATCTCGGTCTCTTTTGCGCCCTTTACCTTAACGTTGATTCGGGTCATGCCGTCCGGCAGGCGGATGAAGCGGGTTTTCAGGCCGGAAAGCTGCAAGCCGCGCTCCAGCCAGGCACCAGTTTCGCCAGCTGTAAAGCCAAGGGCGATGCTTTCGCACCCAAGCTCCCGCAAAACGCCGGAAACATTGATGCCCTTGCCGCCAAACTGGCAGGCTTCGTCTGAGGTGCGGTTGATCTCGCCAACCGCCAGGGGGGCAGTCAGATGCAGAACGTAGTCGATCGCAGGATTAAATGTGACGGTGTAGATCATACGGAACACTCCTTTACAAAGGTAAGCTGTGCGTACCGGGGGTCCGGGCAGTGGTTGGTCAAAATGGCCCCGCAGCCAATATCCCCGATCACGGCGGAATATACCATATCAAACTTTGTGTTATCCACCAGAAACCAGCGTTCCCGCGCGCGCTGCAATGCGGCGGTTTTGATGCTGGCTTCCTCCGGGTCCGGCGTGGTAAAGCCCTCCGCAGGGCTTACGCCGTTGGCACCCATAAACGCTTTGGTAAAGTTGTAGTGCTGTAAAGCGGCCAGCGTTTCCGGCCCGGTAATGGCTTCCGTGATGGGGCGTATCTGCCCGCCGGGCAGGTAGGTGCGGCAGCCCTTTTGCACCAGCATGCGCGCATGGGCAATGCCGTTGGTCACATAGGCAGCCTGCAGGGCAGGGCCCTCCAGCGCGGCGGCCAGCGCCAGCGTGGTGCTGCCGGCATCCAGAAAGACAAAGTCTTTCTCGGTGATCATTGCGGCGGCGGCGCGGGCAATCAGACGCTTTTCTTCCACAGACTGTTCCTCGCGGGCCGCCATGGGGGGCTCATCCGCCAAAACGGTGCGCCCAACCAGCGTGGCACCGCCGTGTACCTTTTTTAGCAGGCCCTGCCGGTCCAGCTGGGTCAGGTCGCGGCGGATGGTGGATTCGCTTGCATCCAGGGCATCACACAGCTCCAGCACGGTGGCCGAGCGCTTTTGTGCCAGCAAATCTAATATCATAGCAAAACGTTCTTCGGCAAGCAAGACAATATCCTCCTTAAAACCGGACAATACTTCAGGTGATTCCCCTGGCAATTCTTGAAGCTTTTTTGCTTTACGCCTGTATTATACACGCACAAACAGTCAAAAGCAATCATGAAACGCCAAAACAAAACATAAAATTTGCGGACTACTTTTTGTGCAATTTGACAACGATAAACGCTCTGCATTTGGAAAACAAGCACATAAAAAGCCGGGCACTGCGCAGCGGCAGTGCCCGGCCGAGAAATATGTATCGTAAGGATCGTCAAAAAATGGAAAGTAAAAATCAGATTCCGTCAAAAAGCGTCAATCCTGAAAGGAGCGTTCAAAGCGGTCGATTTTTTCGCTTTTCCCAATCACCAAAATGGTGTCCCCGTTCTGGAACCGAGACTCCGGCGAAAACTCCACATCGGTACGGTGGTCGCGTTCGATGGCAATAATGTTAATGCCGTATAGCCGGCGGATATCCAGCTCCCGGATGCTTTTGTTCAGCATCTTGCCGTTTACCTGGATGCGCTGTACCTCCACACCGTCCTCCAGGGCAATGTAGTCCAGCAGGTTGCCGGAGATTAGGCGCTTGCCAATGCGCACTGCCATATCGGCTTCGGGATAAACAACGTTCACGCCCAGCCGCTTGAGAACCTCGCCATGTCCAACGCTGCTGGCTTTGGCAATCACATGCGGCACCCCCATGTTCAGCACCAGCATGGAGGTCAGAATGCTGATGTCGATCTGCTCGCCAATACAGATGCCTACCGTACCGCAGTTCTGAATGCCGACTTCGGTCAGAGCCTCTTCGCTCAAATCATCTACCACAAAGGCATAGTCAGTATATTTGCGAATAGCCTTGACCTTCTGTTCATCGCAGTCAACGGCAATTACCTCTTTGCCGGCTTCGGCAAGGGTGCGGGCCAGCGCAGAACCAAAGCGCCCTAGCCCGATAACGCCGAACAAAGCGGAAGAATCCTGTTTTTTCATAATGCACCTATCCAATCGTAATGGCTTCTTCAGTAAAGTGCGCGTTGGGTTCCGGGCGTTCCACCCAGAGGGAAAGCAGGGTAAAAAGCCCCAACGCGGCCCGTGTACATGGTAAAAATCAGCACCAGCTTGGCGGCCAGGCAAAGCTGCGCTGTAATGCCGGTGGAAAGCCCGGCAGTGCTGTAGGCGGAGACCGCTTCAAACAGCAGGCTGATGAACGGCAGGCCGGGTTCCAGGATGCAGAGCAGAAATGTGGTGCAGCATACCACCAGCATGCCCAGCAGCCCAATGGTGGAAGCCTTGGCAATGGCGTTGGCAGGCAATGCACGGCGGAATGCACCCGGCCGCTGCTTGCTGAAAATGCAGCGAATCTCTTGCGCCAGAACAAAAATGGTGGTGGTTTTGATGCCGCCGCCGGTGGACCCCGGCGAAGCGCCAATGAACATCAGGATAAGAATCGTAAACAACCCGGCGTTGCTCAGTTTGCCCAGATCCAGCGTGGCAAAGCCGGCCGTGCGGGCTGATACGCTCAGGAAAAATGCTGTCAGCCAGCTGAGAGGATCGGTGAACTTTAATAACAGGGCACCTGCTGCCAGCAAAAAATGCCGTGGTGGTTACCACAACCTTGGAATGCAGGGTGAATTTGCGGAAGCGGAACCGACACTTGACCACATCCACCATGACCAGAAAACCGATACCACCCGAAATGATCAGAAAACAGGTGCTCAAATTCAGCAGCACATTATCCCGATAGGGGGCCAGGCTGCGCCCGCCACCTAAAATATCGATGCCAGCGTTGTTGAAGGATGAGATGGAGTGGAACACACTCAAACCCAGCGCCTTCAATGGTGGATAATCCTGCGCAAACACTGCAAAGATGGGGATGACCCCGGCCAGCTCAAAGGCAAGGGTCAGCTTAATGATGGCGCGTACCAGCCGCACCATGCCCTCCAGACTGCCCACATTCATGGCTTCCCGGATCAGGGTACGCTCCCGCAGGCTGATGCGCCGTCCCGCAGCCAAGGCAAGCCCCATGCCGATGGAGGTAATGCCCAAACCGCCGATCTGGATCAGCACCGCCATCACAGCCTGCCCCACGGGGGTAAAGGTATCGGCGGTATCCACGGTCAGCAGGCCGGTTACACAGACGGCGCTTGTGGCGGAAAACAGAGCGTCCACCGGCTGTACGGTAATGCCCGACCGGATGGAAAATGGCATGAGCAACAAAAGCGTACCCAGTAAAATGGTGGAAGCAAACCCCAGAGCAATCAATCTTGCAGGAGGCTGATGATTGAAAATTTGTTTGAATCGTTTCATATGCAGTATCAGGCCGGGTCAGCAAGGCAACAACTAAACCCACTTATCATATTTGTTTGGACGAAAAAGCTCACTTGATATATAAACATAGCCGCTTTTAGGGGCGATGTCAAGCATTTTGTGCAAAAGATAAAGGCAGGATAAGGATTGGGCACCGGGCAGGGAAAGAGGAATAAAGGAATCTGGCTGCGGTAGAAAATGTATACGAAACAAAAACGGCCCGGCAAAAAATTGCCGGACCATAGGGGAGATGATGGAATTTTAACGCAGTGGGGCAGGCGGAAAATTATTCGCCCAGGTGCCAGATATCGCTGTTGTACTCTGCAATCGTGCGGTCACTGGAGAAGAAGCCAGCCTTGGAGATATTGATCAGGCACTTGCGGCGCCAACCCAGCGGGTCGCAGGCATAATCAGACAAAGCCTGGCCCTTGCGCACCACATAAGCGTTGAAATCGGGCAGGGTCTGGAACCAGTCCTTGGTTTTCAGTTCATGCTGCAAACGGGCCAGGTTTTCTTCCTTGCCGGCGGCCAGCATTTCGGGGCCGGTCAAGAAAGTCGATGGCACGGCGCAGGTTGGGGTCGCCCTCGTACCAGTCTGCCGGGGTGTAATCGCCCGCAGCATAGCGGTGGATGACCTGGCCGGAGGTCTGGCCGAAGATGTAGATGTTCTCGTTGCCAACCTGCTGGCTGATCTCCACGTTTGCGCCGTCCATGGTGCCAAGGGTCAAAGCGCCGTTCAGCATAAACTTCATGTTGCCGGTGCCGGATGCTTCCTTGGAGGCCAGGCTGATCTGCTCCGAAAGATCGCAGGCGGGGATCATCTTTTCGGCGGAGGTCACGTTATAATTTTCCACAAACACGACCTGCAGCCAGGGGGCCACCAGCGGATCAGCGGCAATCACTTTGGACAGGGTCAGCAAAGCGTGGATGATATCCTTGGCGATGATGTAAGCTGGGGCGGCCTTGGCACCAAAAATGCTCACCAGCGGCACAGCCGGGGTGTGACCCGCGCGAATCTCGAAATACTGATGGATGAGGTAGAGCAGGTTCAGCTGCTGGCGCTTGTACTCATGCAGGCGCTTGGACTGGATATCGAACATGGCGGTGGGGTCAACCTTCACACCCTGGGTGTGCTCCAGCCAGTCAGCCAGGGCCTTTTTGTTGTCGGCCTTGACCTGGGAGAACTTTTGCAGCACATTGGCATCCTCGGCATAGGGCAGCAGTTTTTCCAGCTCGGCGGCATCCTTGCGGAAACCGGGGCCAATCAGGAATTCAATCTCTTTGACCAGTGCGGGGTCACATTCCAGCAGCCAGCGGCGGAAGGTGATGCCGTTGGTTTTGTTGTTGAACTTTTCCGGGTACAGCTTATAGAAGCCGTTCAGCTCGGATTCCTTCAAAATTTCGGTGTGCAGGGCGGCAACGCCGTTGGTGGAATGGGTAAAGTGGATGTCCATGTGGGCCATGTGCACGCGGTCGTCGGCATCAATGATGGCAAGGCCGGTATCATTGGTGCGCTTTTTGGCGGCAGCATCCAGCTTTTCAATCACCGGCATCAGCTGGGGCACAACTTTGTCCAGATAGCTGCGCGGCCAGGTTTCCAGCGCTTCGGCCAGGATGGTGTGGTTGGTGTAAGCGCAGGTGTCGGTTACGATCTTGACGGCTTCGTCAAACTCGATGCCCTTTTCGCCCAGCAGGCGGATCAGTTCGGGGATAACCATGCTGGGGTGGGTATCGTTAATCTGGATGGCGGCGTAATCGGCCAGGTCATGGTAGTTGCAGCCGCGGGCGGCGCATTCGGCCAAAATCAGCTGGGCACCGGCGCTGACCATCAGGTACTGCTGGTAGATGCGCAGCATGCGGCCTGCTTCGTCGGAATCGTCCGGGTACAGGAACAGGGTCAGGTTTTTGGCAATGGCGGTTTTATCGAACTGGATGCCGTCATGCACAATGCTTTCATCAATGGTGTCCAGGTCAAACAGGTTCAGGGTGTTGGTGCGGCCCTCGTAGCCGGTCACGGCCAGTTTGTACAGCCGGGCAGTGTAAGGTTTGCCTGCCAGGGTGACGGGGTAGGTGATATCGGTCTTTTCCGCCCAGGAATGTTCGTTCAGCCAGGGGTCCGGCAGTTCGTTCTGCAAGCCGTCGGCAAAGCTCTGGCGGAACAGGCCAAAGTGGTAACGCAGGCCGATGCCGTCGCCCGGCAGGTTCAGCGTGGCCAGCGAATCCAGGAAGCAGGCGGCCAGGCGGCCCAAACCGCCGTTGCCAAGGCTCGGCTCCGGCTCGACTTCCTCGATGTCGGAAAGGCTCTTGCCTGCGGCAGCAAGGGCATCACGCACATCATCATACAAGCCGAGGTTGATGAGGTTGTTGGAAAGCAGTTTGCCGATCAAAAATTCAGCCGAGATATAATACAGCTTGCGGCCGTTGACCGGACGTACCTGTGCGGCGCTCTTGCTGCGCACAAGATCCAGCAGGGCAAGGTAAATTTCCTGGTCGGTGGATTCGACAAGGGGCTTGCCGATCAGCTTCTGTAAAGTTTCCGTCATGGTCTGCATAGCGGGTTCCTCCTAAAAAATGAATTCGCGGAGGCCAAGGCGTTGGTATCGCCTTTGGTTCAGGCCTCAAGTGGGGAAGCTTGCGGTGCGGCCCGCACTTCCTCTTGCTATATCCAGAATATCATACAAAATCGGTAAAATTCTTGTGCAATTCTGCCGGATTGTGGTACAATACAAGCATCAGGAATGCAAAAGGGGGCTAGAACATGCCAAACCAGGAACGCTTGCGGGAAACCAAACACCATGGTGCGGTGCGGTTCCCTTTTAATATCTACCCCTGCACCATACCGGGGGACTTTTTGCAGGTGCCGTTGCACTGGCACGACAGTATGGAACTTGTCTATGTTAAAAAAGGCAGCGGAATCGTGCAGGTCGGTGTGAACGCTTACCCGGCGGAGCAGGGCGATATTTACATTTTTGCCCCCGGCACCCTCCACGCCCTGCACCAGCGCGGCCAGGCCGTGATGGAATACGAAAATATCATTTTTGAGCTGGAGCTGCTGGGTGGTGCGGATGATCTGTGCGCCGAGCGCTACCTTTTGCCACTGCAAAGCGGCCGCATGGCTTTGCAGCCGCGCATCATCCCCGGCGAGGCGGGCTACCCCCAGGCGGCGGCCTGCCTGCAGGAAGCGGAGGAAGCCAACAAGGTAAAAAACGCCGGGTATGAGCTGGCCATCAAAGGGGCGCTGCTGCGGTTTTTGTCCATCCTGATTGGCCAGCACGGCACCTCGCTCCCGGCGGATACTACTGACACCCGCCGCCTGAAAACGGTCTTGCAACTGATCGAAGCGGAATATGCTACCCCGTTGCGGATTGAGGACGCCGCCGAAGCCTGCGGGTGCAGCCAAAGCCATTTTATGCGCTGGTTCAAAAAAATGACCGGCCAGGGCTTTACCGCCTACCTGAACGACCACCGGCTGAACCTTGCCGCAGAACTGCTGCGCATTACTGACGCCACCGTGCTGGATATCGCAGGCCGGGTGGGGTTTGATAACCTTTCATACTTTAACCGCCTGTTCAAGCGCCGCTATGGCATGACCCCGCGGGAATACCGCAGCAAATAAAGCAGCAAAAACCAAACTCCGCCGCCCGGAATGTGCACAGCATCCGGGCGGCGGGGTATATATTCTTAGGCAATACCGCATAATTCTAAGTGCCGATACGGCGAGCGAGGTGCGACAGATGCTAAGCCAAAAGCGCAGATAATACTGGATGCTGCAAAGGTGAGCGCCGCCAGTGGCGGAAACAGCGAACCGAAGCAGGGGCAGCGGTCGCAGAGTGCGAGGGGCTTTTTGCCCCCGAAGCACGATGCGGGTACCGCAACCCGACATTATCGAGCATTTTGGCAACGCAGATGCCGTGCCGCAGCCGCCGGAGCGGTGTTTAAGCCGTAAGGCGGGAATAGTGCGGTGTTGCCCTTATAGAAATGATAAAGTGGGCAATCCGGCAGGAAAGCGGTGTGGCCGGGCGGAGATCCTACAGGCAAAAGAAAATAGCGACAAAAATTACTTCATCCAACGGATCTGCTGCTCTTTTACCAGCGGATAGCTGACAAGCTCGGTACCGTCCATGTCCTCTTTGTGCATATCCACAGCGGTGATCTGGCTGTTTTCATAGGTGGTGTAGTAATAAATGCCTTTGTCGGCATTGCAGCAGCTGGTGTACAGGGTAATCTCGTACTTACCGTTGTCCAGCTCGCAGCAGCCGCGCTGCTGCTCCACGGCGCCGAGGATGTGGAAAAACTGGCTGACGCTTTCTGCTTCGCTTTCCCCGGAGCGGGAGTTGGCGCGCACGAAAGCCGCCCGTACAAACCGCGACTGAGACGAAAGATCCCCCGGCAGGCCCATGGCCCCCATGCCGCGGCTGTAAGCGTTCAGCGGCAGGTTGGGTGCAAAGTGGTTGCCGGTTGCCTTTGGGGAAAGCTGCATATAATTATTCAAAGCAAACAGCTGCATGGGGAACGGAGGGTTGTTGGTCAGCACACCGGCGGGGTTATCATATACATGCAGGCCGTCTTTGGTAGATTCCAGCGTGATGCACTCATGATGATCGGCAATCATCCAGTGCAGGCTGGCAACGGGCAGCCCTTCGCAGAACGGGGTATCCACCAGGTTCATGCGGTCCAGCAGGGTGCGGGCATCCTGTACGGTAGCGCAGCGGCCCAGCAACCAGGGGATCAGCTCAAACTGGGCAACATTATCTTTGCCGGGTTCATCTTTGCAATACCAGGCGTTGCCCACAAAGTTCAGCCCGGCAATGCATAGACCTTTTTCGTTGACGGCATCGTAATACAGGGGATAGTTATTCTGCACGCAGGCCATGCCCAAAATGGCATAGTGCTGGTCCAGCACGCCAAGGCCGTTCAGCTGGAACGGATAGTGCCGCGGGGTAAAGGTGACGGTCTCGCCGTAACCGAATTCATAGTCCAGGTTGCGGCCAAAATAAAAATCTTTGGTCTGGTACGTTGCAGCAGTGCACATACAAATAAGCCCTCCGGTCGTATCGTAAATGATGTCTTTAACGTTATTATACCACGGCGCAGCGCTGCTATCGAGAAGATTTTGTGAACTTTTGAAATTTTGTACCAAATAAAAAGTCCCGCAGCCCTGCCTTGTAAACAGGTCCTGCGGGAGAAAAGTGGATTTACACCAGCTTGCGCACCAGTGCAAAATCAAAAAAGTCCGTATAAAAAGTGCGGCAGCGCAGCACCGGGCGGCACAGGCGGGAATAGCAGGTTTCGCTCAATTCCAACAGGGCCTGATCACGCTGCAGGGCCAGGGCATGGCGCACGGCGGGGTCCCCCATGGCGGCGCGCAGATGGGTAATGGTGCTGGAAACCTGAATTCCGCACGCTTCATCCAGAATATTGAAAATGGGGCGGGTGAAGTCAATGCCATCGGTGCGGGTGGTGCCGAACAGCGAGCATGGCACGATATCGGTAGAAAATAATACTGGGGTGTTATCCGCCAGCACCCGGCGGCAGATGTAATAAACCGGGGTATCCAGGCTGATGTTCAGCGCCTGGGCTGCATCGGCATCTGCCGTGTGGCGCGATACCCGCAGATCGTCGCTGTTGGGCTGCATGCCGCGCGCCCGGATCATTTGGGTGAATTCAAACTTCTGGTCCATGCGGCGGGCCAGGTTGACCACATCGCGGTTGATCACGGTGCCAATGCCGCGCACGCGCTCAATGTAACCGGCACGTTCCAGTTCACTCAGTGCATCGCGCACAACGGTACGGCTTACGTTCAGCCGGTTGGCCAGCTCCAGTTCGGGCGGCAGATGGTCGGTATCCTGCCAAATGCCGTTGCGCAGCTGCTCCAGCAGCTCGGCCACAACCTGGTTAGAAATCAATACGCCGCCCAGGCGGGGGGCGCTGTCGGGGTGTTTGGTTGCCATAATCGGGTTCCTACTTTCCTGTGCGTGCCGGTGCAGGCCGCAAAAGTCGTACTCTTATTATAGCATACCCCAAAGCCAAAAACCAAGTGTTTTATAAAAAAGCAGGCAAATAAAAGGCGTGGTGTGATGGGGTGCGTTCCTTGGTTCAGTCCGCTTTGCCTTCTTCATGCGCATAGCGGCACACATCCCGCAGGCAGCAGCGCTCACAATACGGTGTGGTGCGTGCGGTGCACACGGCGCGGCCATGGTCCACCAGCCGGTGGCAGAAATCACTGCCCTCCTGCGGGGGAATGATCTTCCACAGCGCCATTTCCACCTTTTTGGGCTCCTTGATGTTATCTACCAGCCCAATGCGGTTGCACAGCCGGATGCAGTGGGTGTCCGTTACAATGGCGGGCTTGCCGAACACATCGCCCATGATCAGGTTGGCACTTTTGCGGCCAACGCCGGGCAGTTCCAGCAGGGCGTCAAAATCATCGGGCACGTTGCAGTCATACTTGTCGCGCAGCATCCGCATACAGGCGCTGATATCCCGCGCCTTGCTGCGCCCCAGTCCGCAGGGCCGCACGATCTCTTCAATTTCCTCCGGCTCCGCGGCGGCCAAAGCGGCCACATTCGGGTATTTGGCAAACAGATCCTGCACCACAACGTTCACGCGGGCATCGGTGCACTGTGCGGCAAGGCGCACTTCCACCAGCAGCTGCCAGGCGTGCTCGTAATCCAGCGTACAGTCCGAAAGCGGGTATTCTTTTTTCAGCCGCTCAATGCAGATGGCGGCCAGCTGTTTTTTATCATGAATCTCCATGGGGGTCACACTCTCTTTTATCACTTCCCGGCGCGCGGGCCGGCGGGGCTTACGGCTTGATTCTACCACGGATAGCGTTTATAATGCAAGTAGCATGGTGCCGCCCTCTAATGCTGCGAAGTTTCAAAAGAGGGGCCGCTGCCCCTTGCTCCCTCACAAAAACCTACCTTCTCATGCCGGGGCGGCACGCGAACATAATTTTTTGCTCACAAGGAATTTTGAGCGTCGGTGCATGTCTGCCGCTTGGAATATATTTCCTTATATATAAAGGTAACATAAAGGAGTACCCCCATGAAGGAACCGCTTGCCCAACGCCTGCGTCCGCGCACTTTGGATGAAGTGTGCGGCCAGCGCCATCTCCTGGCCCCCGGCCAGGTGTTCCGCCGCACCATTGACAGAGGCGTGATCCCCAATATGATTTTTTACGGCCCGTCCGGCGTAGGCAAAACCACCGTGGCCAGCATTATTGCGGCCAACAGTGGTATGCGGCTGTATAAATTGAACGGTACTACCGCTTCCACCAGCGATATCAAAAGCGTATTGGGCGATATTGGCACCCTGAATGCCGCCAACGGAATTCTGCTCTATCTGGATGAGATCCAGTATTTCAACAAGCGCCAGCAGCAAAGCCTGTTGGAATGCGTGGAGCAGGGAACCGTGACGCTGATTGCCTCCACGACCGAGAACCCATACTTTTATGTATATAACGCGCTGTTATCCCGCTGCACAGTGTTCGAGTTCAAATCCCTGACGGCAGAGGATATTGCCGAAGGCGTGAAACACGCCGCCCAGCGCCTGGGCGAAAGTGACGGTACGCCGGTCAACATCCCGGTGGATGCGCTGGAATACCTGGCCCAAAGCGCGGGCGGCGATATGCGCAAGGCGCTGGGCAACCTGGAATTTGCCGTCAACGCAGCCCCCGTGCAGGATGGCACGCGGCTGGTTACGCTGGAAATGGTCACGCAGGTGGCCCAGCGTACCGCCATGCGATACGATAAAGAGGGCGATGACCATTATGATATTGTTTCGGCCTATCAGAAGTCGATGCGCGGGTCGGACCCGGATGCAGCGCTGCACTATCTGGCCCGGCTGCTGGAAGCGGGGGACCTGCCCAGCGCCTGCCGCCGGTTGATGGTGTGCGCCTGCGAGGATGTTGGCCTTGCTTACCCGCAGATCATCCCGATCGTAAAAACGGCTGTGGATGCTGCCAACATGCTGGGCCTGCCGGAAGCGCGCATTCCGTTGGCGGACGCGGTAATTTTGGTGGCGACCAGCCCCAAATCCAACACGGGCGAAGCCGCCATTGACCGTGCGCTGGCAGATGTGCGGGCAGGCCGCAGCGGGCCGATCCCGCGGCAGCTACAAAATAAGCATTATGATGGCGCCGATGCCGCAGTAAAAGGCCAGCATTATCAGTACGCACACGACTTTGCCAACCATTGGGTGGACCAGCAGTACCTGCCGGATGCCATCCGGGACCGCCAGTATTACCAGTTTGGCGATAACAAAAACGAGCAGGCCGCCGCCGCTTACTGGCAGCGCATCAAGGGTGATAAGTTCAAAAAATGAACTGGCAACACCGCACAATTCCCGCCTGACGGCTTAAGCACCGCTCCGGCGGCTGCGGCACGGCATCTGCGTTGCCAAAATGCTCGATAAGACATCCAGTATTATCTGCGCTTTTGGCTTGGCATCTGCCGCACCTCGCTCGCCGTATCGGCACTTAGAATTATGCGGTATTGCCAACTATAATTGCGCGCAATAAAAACCATAATAACCTATATCAAAATAGGAATATAAAAATATTTTTTTGATGAAAATATTTTTTATGGGAATTGAACAAAAAAAAGAAAAAACAGTGTCAAAAATTAAATCATCTCCTGAATGACAAAAGAAAAATGCCGAGATAATCAGAAAAGGCAACATTATTACAGTCGATTCCTGTTAGCTTGAAAGAAAATATCAAGAACTTTTTCGAAAAAACGTCACATTTTAATGTATTGACAATCTTTAATATCATTTGATATGATAGGGTACAGGAATCATGTATACAATGTGAAGTGAAAAATATTTCGAGTTCTTTCCTCTGCATTGTATGAGAAGGAGATTTTTAGTATGCGCTATTCTCATCAACGTGAACTGATTTTGCGGGAGGTTCTTTCGCGCAGCGATTATCCAACCGCGGAGCAGATCTGTACGTCTCTGCGGGCAGTGTGCCCGCGGCTGAGCCTTGGCACCGTTTACCGCGACCTGAATACGTTGGTTGATATTGGCAAAGTGCGGCGTGTTTCCATCCCCGGCGAAGCAGACCGTTTTGAGGGCCCGCAGGAGGATCATCAGCAGTTATATTGCCGCAGCTGCCAAAAAGTAAAAAGCATCCATATTTCGGATGCGAAGCTCAAAGCCCTGATTGATGCCTGCCCCGATATTGTGCCGGAAGATTACAGCCTGACTGTGTTTGGCCTGTGCGATGAATGCGCCGTCAAAGCGGCCAAGGAAACCGAGAAATTGTAAGAAGACAGCCTGCCCGATGTTCACCGTTCAGGCGGGCTGTTTTGGCATTTGTGGGGGGTATTTTGTGCAAAACAGCGTTGCTGTGCGTTGTTCTGCGCGGTAAACTGTGGTACACTATTTATAGAATAGTGTATGTGCTGCCCTGTGCGGTGCGGCCAGACCAAAACAGCGGAGGTAAGACCTATGCCCCAACTGCAGTGTGAAGAAATTCGTTTCCCGTCTGCCGATGGTGTTCATACCGTGGCGGCCAGCATGTATACCATGCCGGGGGTGCCGGTGCGCGCCGTGCTGCAGCTCAGCCACGGCATGTGCGAGTATGTACAGCGCTACCGCCCCATGGCGCAGTGGTATGCCCAGCGCGGCATAGCTCTGGCCGGCAACGACCACCTGGGTCACGGCGGTACCGCAAACAAAGGGGAGCACGGCCATTATGGTGAGCCCCGCGGCCGTTACCATCTGCTGAATGACCTGCACACGATGAACGGCATCATCCACCAAAAGTTCCCTGGCGTGCCGGTGTTTTTGTATGGCCACAGCATGGGCAGCTTTTACGCCCGCTGGTATGCCGAAACCTGGCCGGAAAGCATCTCCGGCGCTATTTTCAGCGGCACGGCGGGTCCGCACATCCGCAACCAGGCGGGCTGGGCGGTTGCCGCGCTGACCGCAGCTGTGCGCGGGCCAAAATATGTTTCCAAAACGCTGGTCAAGCTGAATATGGGGGCCTATTGCAACCGCATTCCGGATGCTGTTTCGCCCAATGCCTGGATCAGCCGTGACCCGGAAGTGGTAAAGGCATACGATGCAGACACGCTGTGCACCTTCCCATTTACCGCGGCGACCTACCGCGAAATGCTGGCCACCCTGTGCCATGTCAGCAGCCGCAAATGGGCACAGAATATCCGCAAGGATCTGCCAGTGCTGCTGATTGCCGGAACGGCGGACCCTGTTGGTGATTACGGCGCGGGCGTGCGCAAAGTGTGGGCCATGCTGGGGGATGCCGGTGTACAGGACCTGAGCTGCGAAATCTGGCACGATGCCCGCCATGAGCTGCACAACGAAACCAACCGCGAAGAAGTGTTTGATTATGTGTACGGCTGGCTGATGGATCGCCTGCCGGAAGATGAGAGCCAATAAATAATAATAGGATAAATGTGGATTGCACGGTATTCTGTAGGGAACGGTCTTGACCGTTCCGATACATTGGGGCATATGCGATAATGGAAATTGCATCGCTCCACAAAATTATTTATTGCAAATAAAAACTTAAGGCCCGATGCAAGCGCATCGGGCCTTAAAACATATCATATTACACCCTAAATAAAAATCATAGGCTGAAAACGTACCGGGGCGATGCCGGGCTGTTGCAACGCTCGGCAGGCGGGGGAATGGAATGCCCGCAGTTTTAGTGCCCACTCAAAAAGTCCAGCAAATCCCAGCCTTCGCCGCCGGTCTGGCGGTACAGCTCGGTGTAGCCGCAGTTGCAGCAGCTGATGGTGACGAACTTTTTGTTCTGGATGTCAAACATTTTGGCGAAGTTCCCGCCGGTGGCCTGCAGCCGGTCCGATTCATACTGCTGGCAGCCGCATTTGGGGCAGATGTATTGGTGCTTTTCCATAATGGATTCCTCCGTATTGTAAGGCTGGGTCAAACGTGGCTCAGCCAGTCGGCCAGCGGCAGGCAAAGCAGGTTGGGGGTAACTTTTGCCGCGGCGCGGTGCAGCGTGCACACCAGCCCCGGTGTGCTGACGCGCAGGTTCAGCGCGCTGTCCCGCAGGGCGCGGCGCACAACATCCTGACTGCGGCTGGCCAGCGGATAATGGCGGAAGCCATGCCCGCCTTTTTCCGCAATGCCAATGAACTCGGTATCCTTGACCCAGTAGGGGCATACCGCAGTAACATGGATGCCCGCAGGGGAAAGCTCGTAATGCAGCGTCTGGGTGTAGCTGAGCAGGAACGCCTTGGTGGCGGCGTATACGTTCAGCCCCGGAATGGGCTGGAACCCCGCGGTGGAGCAAATCTCCAGTACCTGACTGCCTGGGTGCAGATAGGGGAACGCCGCATCGGTCACATCCACGGCGGCGCGGCAGTTCAGGTCGATCATGGCGTCGTTGTCTTTGGCGGGAATATCCACCGTCGGACCCATGCGCCCCATGCCTGCCGCATTGACCAAAATGCGGATGTCCGGCAGTTCATCCTGCAGGGTGTTGCGCAGGTACTCCATATCGCCCGGGCGGGTCAGGTCAAGCGCCAGCACCCGGATGGGCACCGCGCTGATGGATTGCAGCGCTTCCAGCCGGTCGCGGCGGCGGGCGATGGTCCAAATTTCTTCCACTTTGCCCTGCTCCGCAATCTGGCGCACAAACTCGCGCCCCAAACCGCTGGAAGCACCGGTCACCAATGCAATTTTCATGGCAGTTATCCTCAATCACAGGGCAGGTTGGGTCTGTCCTGGTCGCCGTCGGCCTTGAAAAGAACAAAGCCGGCCGGCTGGTTGGTAAAGTAATAATACTCGGTGTTCTGCTGCAGCGGCGGGGTCAGATAGTTGGGGATAATGACCCCATCGTCCTCGCACCGCTCCGTCAGCCCGGCGGCGGCCCATACGGCGGCAGGAATACCGGCGTTGTAACAATCCAGATATTCCGCGCCCGCATCGTGCAGCAGCTTGTCCAGTGCGCCGCCAATGCGGGGCAGAACAGCATCATCGCCGATAAAATCCACCAGCCGCACCACCGGTACGCAGCCGGTCTCGGCAGCTGTGATGGTGCGGGTGATCGCGTAAGCCAGCAGGGCACCGGCTTCCTGCACTGCCCACACATCGTAGCTCTGGTGCGGGTAGGCAAAGTACCGGCGCTGCAAATACCAAAGATCTTTGTGTGGCGTGTGGCTGCTGTGGGGCAGGCCAAGTTCGGCCAGCGCAGCGGCATCCGGCACACGGATCAGGGGCAGGTCATCCTGTACCGGCAAGGGAGCAGAATTTGGACCCGGCACCGCCAGCTGCCAGCCCTTTGCACCGGATGCGCCAAGGCGGTAATAATGCGGCAGGCGCTCGGCCTGCCAGCCCAAAAAGTGGTACAGCACACAGGTGTTGGCGCGGATGTTGTTGCAGGCAACCACGCGGGCATTCAAAAGCCCGGACAGGGCGTCCATCAACTCCAGCCCCACACCATTATGGCCCTTTGCGGCAACCCAGACCGAAACCCAGATGTCCGGTGTTTCGCTCTGGTTGGCCAGAATGTACCCGGCGGCGCACAGAATTTCGCCGTCCTGCTCCGCCAGCGCAAACTGTGGGGCGGCACCGGGCGTGTGGGCATAATAGAACTGGTAAAAATCGGCCCGGTTGATCAGCGGCAGGCACATGTCAAAATTCTGGTTGATAAAGTCCGCAATGCGGGCATCCTCGCCGGGGCGGGCTAAACGCAGCACAAGGTCAGACAATGGCGGAACCTCCCGTGACCGGCAGGGTAACGCCGGTGATAAAGCGGGCTTCCTCGCTCAACAGGAACGCCATGGCCGGGGCAACATCCTCCGGCGTGGCGTTGCGGCCCATTGGGTTGTCTGCCGCTGCGGCCTGTACGATCAGGTCCGGCGTATCCTTCAAAAAGTGGGTCTCCATCATGCTGGGGGCCACGCAGTTTACCGTTATGCCAAAGCGGGCGTACTCCACAGCCAGGCTTTTCACCAGCCCGCCGATAGCGCTCTTGTTCATTACATAGGCGGCTGTGTTTTTGGGCGGGCAGCCAATGGTGTAGCTGGTCTGGATAAACAACACCCGGCCAAACTTCGCCTTACGCATGGCGGGCAACACCGCCTTACACAGCTTGACGGCGGAATGTACCTGAATTTCCCAGTCCTTCTGGAACCGGGCTTCATCAAACGCTTTGAACTTGGCGTTCACCACCGGCAGGGCCGGCAGGTGTACAAAATGGGTGGGGCAGGGCAAATCTTTGCCAAAGCGGGCGCACAGGGCATCCACCGCTTCGGGGCTGGAAAGGTCCGCGTCAAAGGTAACAATGCGGCCGGGGAATTGCTGCACTAAGGCATCCAGCCGGGCCAGATCGCCGCAGCCCTGTGCCAGAATGGTGCGGTCCTCGCCGGGGGCTTCGGTCAGCAGGTGGCGAATCAGTGCGGCGCCCACATCGCTGGTGGCGCCGGTGATGAGATATGTATATGCCATGGAAGTTACCCTCACTTTTATTTGGCCAGCCCGGCTTTGATGATGCCGCGCGTGACCCGTTTGCCGTCCTGGTTGGTGATAACAGCCTTGATCTCCGCTTCAGCCACGGCCTCACTCACGTTTACCACGGTGCCGGTAATGGTCAAAGTATCCCCAATGAAAACCGGCTTGGCGAACTTGCACTCCACGCCGTGTAGCAGGCAGTGTTCGCCCGGCAGGTAAACGCCCGCCAGGGTGGAGAAAAAGCTGGCACCCAGCATGCCGTATACCACGCGGCCGGGGTAGCCGCGCTTTTGGGCGTATTCGGCATCCATGTGGATGGGGGAAACATCCCCGGTGATGGCTTCAAACCGGGCCATCATCTCTTCCGTTACGGTAACGGTAAAGCTTTCGCTCAGGCCAGGGGTCATCTCGGCCAGTGTGTAGTGGTTCATCTTAACCCACCATGCGGGCAACCAGGTCCAGCAGGTCGCCAACGTTTTTCAGGTTGCGCACATCGGCCAGCTTGAATTTGATGTTGAACTTTTTCTCGATGGCGGTCAGCAGGTTGATCTGCTCCAGGCTGTCCCAATCCTCAATGTCATCAGCGCAGGTGGCGCGGGTGATTTCCAGGGTATCATCGTCAAAATTATCGCGGAAAATTTCCTGTACAGCTTCCAGAATTGCCTGTTCGGTCATAGTTAGAACACTCCTTACAAAAATAAACACATTATATAATGACAGCAATCATTCAAGATGGCGGCTTGCCGCAGGGGACACTACCACATCTTAGGCAATACCGCATAATTCTAAGTGCCGATACGGCGAGCGAGGTGCGGCAGATGCCAAGCCAAAAGCACAGATAATACTGGATGCTGCAAGGTGAGCGCCGCCAGTGGCGGAAACAGCGAAGCCGAAGCAGGGGCAGCGGTCGCAGAGTGCGAGGGGCTTTTGCCCCGAAGCACGATGCGGGTACCGCAACCCGACATTATCGAGCATTTTGGCAACGCAGATGCCGTGCCGCAGCTGCCGGAGCGGTGCTTAAGCCGCAAGGCGGGAATTGTGCGGTGTTGCCCTTATTAAATAGAAGTGTACCATAAAATGCCCGGCAACACAAGCGCAGACAGGGTAAAAGGGGGCTACAGGCCGTAATCTTCCAGTTTTTGCTGCAATTCGGCTTCGGTATAAATGCTCACGCCCTGCTGCAATGCCAGGCAGTCCGGCTCCGGCAGCAGGCGGGTGTATACATCGTACTGCGCCAGGGGACCGGTGCCGTCCGGGGTATACAGGGCCAGCCGCCCGGCGTTATCTTTTAACAAGTATTGCGCCTGCGGCTGTTGTTTTTGCACCGGAACAAAAAACACTGTTACGGCTGCGGCAATGCACAGCAGCGCCAGCATGGCCAGCCCCAGCAGGTAGCGGCGATAGCCCCGCGGCAGTTGGTAACGCATGGGCAAAAACCTCCCTCTATTTTGTGGTATTCGCAAATTTCACAAATCAAATAGTACGCTCCTGCAAGCAGTATGCCCGGTTTGGCGGCACCCAAACCGTAAAAAAGTGAAAATTGTCTGCCTGCTACTGTACTTTTGGCAATACTTTGTGATATAATTCATTCTATGGCTTTATGCCCATCTGCGTGACCGCGCTGTGCGGCCGCGTATCAGTGTAGGCGCAGGCAGGCTTCGCGCCTGCCGCAATTATCCCAAAGGAGGCGGTCCCCATAGACCCCAAACAGGAACGGCACATTTCCATGCAAAGTGCAAAAAACCCGGAAACAGCCGCAACTTCCGCCCAAAAGAAAAACGGAAAAAAGAAAAAAAATAAGCCGCGCCGCAGTATATTCGGCACCATCATGCGGTTCATTGGCTGCCTGCTGTGCGTTTGCGTCATGGCGGCCAGCGCCGGTGCGGTGCTGCTTTCGCTGTATGTGGTGCAGGTGACCGAGGACCCGGACGGCAAGCTGGACCTGGATGAGCAGAAGCTCAAACAGACCTCCATTGTGTATGACCGCGACGGCAACGAGGTGAACACCTTTGCTGGCGAAAATAACCGCATCTGGCGCGATATTTCGGCCATGCCGGAAAACCTGCAGAACGCAGTCATCGCCGTTGAGAATAAGGATTTTCGCAGCGAGCCCGGCATCAACGTCAAGCGCACCATTGCCGCTGCCCTGAACGAGTTTACCGGAAACGCGCTGCTTGGCTCCAAGCAGGGCGCTTCCACGCTGGAGCAGCAGCTGGTCAAAAACCTGACCGGTGATAGTGAACAGGACATTCTGCGTAAGGTGCGCGAGATTTTCCGCGCGTTGGGCCTTTGCAACCGCTACAGCAAGGAAACCATCCTGGAAGCTTACCTCAATACCATCCCGCTGACCGGCACCATCTATGGCATGGAAGCCGGCGCGCAGGAGTATTTTGGCAAGAGCGTGGAGGAATTGAGCCTGGCCGAATGCGCCGAGCTGGCTTCCATCACCAAGAATCCTAAGAGCTTTAACCCGGCTACCAACCCGGAAAATCTGCTCAAGCGCCGCAACCATGTTCTGGCTTTGATGCGCAACCAGGGATATATTACTGATGAAGAGTGCACTGCTGCACAGGCGGAACCCATCACCCTGGCCGAGAGCAAATCGGCCACCGAAAAGGTCACCCGTACTTCCCGCAACTCTTATTTTGACGACGCTTTGTTTGCGGATGTCACCCAGGCAATCATGGAGCAGGAAAGCTGCACCCGTGCCGAAGCACAGGATAAGATCTTCTCCGATGGCCTGCGCATCTACTCTACCCTGGACCAGAAAGCACAGTCTTCCATGGAGCAGGTCATGCTGAACGAGGACACCGGCGACGGCGAGCTCTTCCCGGCCCTGTGGCACGAGGAAGAGGTTCCTTCCGGTATCCCGGCGGACAGCGAGATTACCTATGACGAGAGCGGCCTGCCGCTGAACCCGGACGGCTCTTCTGTGTTCACGGACGATGATGTGCCGGTCTATGCCGATAAGGAAAACACCACCCTGAAAACCAGCAAGGATGACAACGGCAACCTGATCTTCTATGAAAGCGTGCGCACCCAGGCGGCTATGGCGTCCATCAGCATGGAGGATGGCCACCGCGGCGAGATCGTTGCCCTGGTTGGCGGCCTGGGCGAAAAGAAAGTAGACCGCGGCACCAACCGCGCCACGCTGCCCCACCAGACCGGTTCCACCATGAAACCCATTGCTGCTTATTGCCTGGCAGTGGACAGCAAGATCATCAACTATTCTTCGCCCATGGCGGATACGCCGTATTACCTCAAGAGCGACCATCAGGTGCTGGATACCGACCGCTGCCTGAAGCTTGGCCTTTCTACTGACAAGTATAATGCAGTCAACCAGTCCCGCGATGATGTGTGGCGCGACTGGCCCACCAACTATGGCGGCGCAGGCGGCGATGGTGCCACCATGCTGGTGTATGATGCACTGCGCCGCTCTTACAACACCATTGCGGTCTGGATCGGTTCTTATGTCGGTGCGGAAGAGCTGTTCAGTTTTGCGCATGATACCCTCAACTGCACCTATCTGGATCCCGAACATGACGTTGACCTGGCGCCTCTGGTGCTGGGCTCCCAGAGCCAGGGCCTGACGGTTGTGGAGCTGGCTGGCGCTTACTCCATTTTCAATGACGGCAAGTTTACCACCCCGCACTACTGGACCGAGATCTATGACTCGGACGGCAACCTGTACCTGGATAACAGCAAGCGCGTTACCACCGTGCAGGCCATTGACCCTGCAGCTGCTACCATCATGAACCGTCTGCTGAGCAACGTGTGGAAAAAGCCCGGTACGGCAAACGGCATGAAGCCGGAAACCGAGGGCATTGATACCATCGGCAAGACCGGTACGACCAGCGACTTTAAGGACTATACCTTCGCCGGTGTTTCCCCATACTATTCCACCGCTGTGTGGTGGGGCTATGATAAGCCTTACAGCATGTGGGGTGTGGATGGCACCCTGGGCAACAACGGTAAACCGACCCAGCGCGCCTTTAAGCGGTATATGGAAGCTGCCCAGGCCGATAAGCCTGCCAAGGACTTCTATTATGATGACTCCGTTGTGCAGAAGCAGTTCAGCACCTCCACCGGTGCAATCGTATCCGGCGGTGGTGAGACCGGCTACTATACTGAGGACAACCTGCCGGATGACAGCTATTCCACCTTGACCGACCCCAGCGTGAACACGCTGGACCCGGCGGCAGGCTGATCGCGTAAAGTTCCAATAGTCTGAAAATTCAATAAGCCAGATCGGGCACAGCAGTTTACAAAGCTGCTGTGCCCGTTTGTTGTATTGGAATGGAGGACATGCTATAATGGCAGCAGCGAGAACCATGCGGGTGAGGAGAAAATGCACGGCCCTTTTGCGGCCTTTTTGCGGCCTTAATAAGGCGGGCAGAAGCGTATCAAATGCACGTGCACGAATGAAAGACATACTTCCACCGCATAAAAACAGATAAAAGCACGGGAAGATTCCACCGCACCAACAGGCCAGTTGTGCATCATGCTCAAATACACAACATTTTTTCTAAAATGCTTGCAAGCCGCGCACACTTGTGGTATGATTATCCCCGTTGTGAATACACATGTACATAGGAGGGAAACAACATGGGCGAGCGCCGTTTTTTGTTGGTAGATAGCTCCGCTTTGCCGGATGTGTTCCTTAAGGTACTGCAGGCCAAGGAGCTTCTGGCTTCCGGCAGCGTGAGCAATATTTCCACGGCAGCGCGTCAGGCGGGCATTTCCCGCAGTGCGTTCTATAAGTACAAGGACTATGTGTTTGACGCCGAAACCGGCCGCGAGGCCATTACCGTGATCGCCACCCTGCTGGATAAAACCGGCGCTTTGCAAAGCCTGCTTTCCGGTATTTCGGCAGCGGGTGCATCGGTTGTTACCATCACCCAGTCCCGGCCGGAAAATGGTACCGCGCAGGTGGAAGTTACCGTGCGCACCGGAACCATGCAGATGACCGTTGAGGAAATGCTGACCCGGCTGGCCCGTCAGTCGTTTGTGGTGGAAGTGCACCGCGGAACCTGAAAGTGAACACACGCCGCCAAGGCGCACAGAACGGAATACCGGATGCGGGCAGCCGCATAAGGAACAAGGGGAGTATAGTATGGCTAAAATTGCAATCATGGGATTCGGCACTGTTGGCAGCGGTGTGCTGGAAGTCTGCCGCCGCAACGCCGCATCCATAGCCCGCCGCGCGGGTGAGCCGGTGGAGGTCAAGTACATCCTGGATGTGCGTGATTTTTCTGATTCTCCGGACGCAGCGCTGTTTGTGAAAGATATCAATGTGATCCTGAACGATCCGGAAGTCAAGGTCGTTGTGGAAACCATCGGCGGCACCCGCTTTGCTTATCCGTATGTGCGCCAGTGCCTGGAAAGCGGCCGCAGCGTGTGTACCTCCAACAAGGAGATGGTTGCCACCTATGGCGCAGAGCTGCTGGCTCTTGCACGGGAGCATAAAGCAGCGTTCCTGTTTGAAGCCAGCGTGGGTGGCGGTACCCCCATCATTACTCCCATGCACCAGTGCCTTGCCGCAAACCAGATCAGCCAGATCCAGGGCATTGTGAACGGAACCACCAACTTTATGCTGACCAAGATGAAGCGCGAAAACATGGGCTTTGATGCCGCGCTGAAAATTGCCCAGCAGCTGGGCTATGCCGAAACCAAGGATCCCGGCGACGATGTGGATGGCCGTGATGCCTGCCGCAAGATCGCCATCCTGAGCAGCCTGGCCTGCGGGCATCATGTTTACCCGGATAACATCCCCGCCCGCGGCATCCGCGATGTGACCGTGGAGGATGTAAAAGCTGCCGAGCAGCTGGACTGCGCCATCAAGCTGATCGCCTGGTACCATGAAAACCCTGAAGGCGCAGCCGATGCGTTCAGCGCCGGTGTGGAGCCGATGCTGGTGCCGGAGTCCAACCAGCTGGCGGGCGTGAACGATGTGTTTAACGCTGTGCTGATGCAGGGTGATATGCTGGGCGATGTTGTGTTCTATGGCAAGGGCGCCGGCAAGCTGCCCACCGCCAGCGCCGTTGTGGCCGATGTGATCGATGCCCTGAAGGACGGCAGCAAGATCCATGACAGTCTGTTCTGGAAGCCCGCCGAAAAGCTGGATCACCAGCTGATGGATACCGCCAAGTATTCTTATTACATCCGCACCGCGGGCGTGCCCGCCGCCGCGCTGCCCAATGTGGCCGGTCCCGGCAAGCTGGTGTTTGACTATGGCGATTCTGCCGCGTACCTGATCGAAGCTGCCACGGCTGCGGACTTAGAGGCTGTGGCAGCCAAGCTGGAAGTTCTGGGCGGCCGCCTGGCGCTTGTGCTGAAAAAGCTGCCGGAATAAGCCCCGGCAGGGAAGGGAGCACATAACATGATTACCGTAACTGTACCGGCAACCAGCGCCAATGTCGGCGCCGGGTTTGACAGTCTTGGCCTTGCGCTTTCCATGCACAACGTGTTTACCTTTGAGGAATGTGACCGCATCCGCATTTCTTCGGTGGATGGCACCCATGTGCCGACCGGGGCAAACAACCTGGTCTACCGCAGCGCCCGCGCTGTGTATGACCAGCTGGGCATTCCGCTGCGCGGCCTGCGCATTACCCAGCGCAATGATATTCCCATGGCCCGCGGCCTGGGCTCCAGCTCCGCCTGCATCGTGGCCGGCATCCTGGGTGCCAACGCCCTGCTGGGCAACAAGCTGACCCGCCGTCAGATGTTGACCCTTGCCACCGCCATTGAAGGCCACCCCGACAACGTGGCCCCGGCCATGCTGGGCGGCTTTGTTACCAGTGTGTATGACGAAGGCCAGGTTTACAGCGTAAAAAAGAACATCGATGAACAGCTGGCATTTGCCGCTTTTGTACCGGATTTCCGCCTGCTGACCTCCAAGGCGCGCGCCGCGCTGCCGGATATGGTCAGCCATAAGGACGCCGTGTATAATCTGTCCCGCGCCGCGCTGGCTACCGCCGCGTTCTGCGATGGCGATTACAGCCTGCTTGGCGTGGCAACCAAGGATTCCCTGCACCAGAAATACCGCCTGCCCCTGATCGACGGCGGGGACGAAATGTTTGAACTGGCGCAGGACCTGGGCGCGCTGGCTGTTTATATTTCTGGCGCGGGTCCCACCATTATGGCGGTTGTCCCGCGTGACGATCAGGAATTCTTTGCCCGCGCGCAGGAAGCTCTGCCGCAGAGCGAAAAGCTAAAGCATTTTACCGTTTACCGCCTGCTGCCCGATAACACAGGCGCAACGGTGAAATAAGGGAACAGGGAGGAAGAGGTCTTTATGGGTCTTATCGTACAAAAGTTCGGCGGTACCTCGGTCAAGGATCGTGACCGCATCTTTAATGTTGCGCGCATTGTGGCCAACACCCGCAACCAGGGC
>VOFJ01002870.1_pt1 | contig 51728 bp, 45 predicted proteins | sample 5384081 | NCBI WGS metagenome assembly VOFJ01 (sample SAMN12384729, study PRJNA508395) | human gut metagenome | isolation source: healthy gut I | host: Homo sapiens
CCCATTGTGAGGTAACGGTCTGCGACAGCATTCAGAGCGTCAAAGGAAGACATTTCCTTGGCAGCGATGGCTGTGATCTGCGGATGCCGGATTCAAAGTCGAAGCAGAAGCTGTCCTCAATGGAGTCCACGCCAAAGCTGTCCTTGGCAATGGCATCCGCTTCCTCTCTCGGAATCGGGAGTGCGATCCACACGGCACAGGCTTCCGCTGCTTCGGGATCGTTGAGGTCAGCAAGTCCGACCTTCAGCCTGAATACGCCGTCATCAGCCGCAGTAGGGATATTCTTTCCGTCGTAGACCTCGGGAATCTCATAGTCGCCGGTGACCACGTAAAAGCCTTCGATCAGCACGCCGCCTTCATTCTTTCGCTGAAGCTCTCCGATCCTTCGCTTGTCCAGCAGGTAAAGCGAATCATCCGGGATGGCAGCGACATCGGGGTGGAGGTCGTTTTCGATGATGAACTGCCCAAGCTGCTCGTCGTTGTGGATGTTCGATGCGACCATCACGCTGTCGAGGCCATAGGTCATGTTGATGAGATCCTTGACCGACAGAAGCTCGTTGGAGTCCACGTCGCCAAACCGCTGATCGAAGAGCGCCTGATAGATGATGAACTGTTCGTCGGAGAGCGAGTCCAGACGCTGGGCAAGGTAGTTCAGTTCCTCCACGGAGGTGGTGTCGAGCCGGAGGTGTTCGAGATTGGGAAGCGGATCAAAGCCGAGGAAGCTGATCGACTGATAGGTCATGTCCTCTCTGCCGGTGATTCTCGCTTTCTGTCTTGCGTCTCTGATCTGCTGGGCTGTGGCGGGAAGATCCAGCACAGCGTAGAAGGGTTCCCATCCGAGTCTGCTCTCCGACGAGAGCTCGATTCTAATTTTGTCTCTCATAGGCAATTACCTCACTATTTCATACTTTTCATTAACTGTTTTGATTTTCTGCCCGATAGCAGAAATGACCGGAACAGATACACTGTTTCCGGCCATCTTGTATAGGTGACCGTCCTTCAGTCCAAGGGCGGCCGCCTTATTGAATTGCTCATCGGCATATCCCTGCAGACGCCAGCACTCAATAGGCATGAGTTTTCGGATTCTGCCTCTGTGCAGGATTCCGTGCCTGTCCTGGGCAGTAATCGTAAACATCGGCTCGTCTGGCTCCTTGATCCGTCTGCCTTGCTGACGCACCTTTTCTCTGTCGGGCGTTAGGATCGCTCGCGGCGTATCCTCGATCAGCACGGCGGAGTGCTCGCCTCGGTGCTTGCTGACACCGGAATCCTGCCGGGCGGTGATGCATCGGGCAACGTCGGTCACAACAGGATCAGCATTCATGTCAATGAAATACAGACCTGTTTTACCGCCCCAGCCTCCGCTGGTCGCCGCTTGGGTGCAGGCTACTCCGTTGGGATCGTAAACCCTTTGCCCCTGGGCGCCGCCGATAAGTTGCCGGAGATGCGCCGCATTGCCGCCGCTGAGAGGAAATACTTGTCCGGCACATCGGGGATCAAAGAGATATCCGACAATATACAGGCGCCGTCGCTGCTGGGGGACTCCGAAATATCTGCTGTTATGCACACACCATTCAAAATGATACCCCATTTCAATAAGCGCGGCGTAGATGGTTTCAAGCGTCTTGCCCCCGTCATGCGATAGCAGCCCCGGTACGTTTTCCAGAAGAAAAAATGCAGGTCGTTTGGCTGCAAGGAGTCGGGCAACTTCAAAGAACAGAGTTCCTCTTGTGTCTTCGAATCCAAGCCGCTTTCCCGCAACAGAGAAGCTTTGGCAAGGAAATCCGGCACAGAGCAGGTCAAAGTCGGGCATTTCATTGGGGTTGATTTTTCTTGCATCGTCACAGTAATATTCTCCTTCCGTGTCATAGATGGCGCAGTACGCCATGTTTGTGCGTTTGTCGATCTCGCAATGACCAATGCATTCAAACCCGCCGACAGCCTCCAGGCCAGACCGGAAGCCGCCGATACCGGCGAATATATCAAAAAATCGGATTGCCATATGGCATCCGACCTGTTCCTATTTTACTTGGTCACCTCACATTCCCATAGTGAATCCCTGACCTTCATCCTCGGATTCGTCTTCCTCCTCGTCGGACGCGGCTTCAGGATCGTCAAGGGCGGCGTCTTCGTCCTGCTCGGGATCATCTTTGTCCTGGTCGTGATCGCCGCTCACAGCCTCGTTCTGGCTCTCACGCTCGGTCTGATCCCGTTCCAGCTCGTCCTCGATGAGTCCGATGAGGAACTGCCGCTGAGTCATGTTGTTTCGCTGCAGGTAGTCCTTGATCCGCTGAAACAGATCCTCCGGCACCTGCACGGCAATGGTTCTTGTGTTTGCCATAGTGTTTCCTTCCTTCATCTGATTTTTCGGGTGGAGCTCATCATCCAGTGCCAGACTGACGAACTCTGCCATAGTCATGCTGTGATCCCGCAGGTACTGGCTGACCTCCGCATGGAGGTCGGCGTCGATCCGCACGGTGATCCCTTTCTTTTCGCCGTTAGGCATTGTCCTGGCTCCTTTCCAAATAGTTTCTGAGAGCGGTTTCTACGATATCCTCCACGGGAAGCTCCGTTTCAGAGGCATACTGCAGAAGCGGTTCGGTAAGCTGGGGTGGGATTTCGATTTCAATTCTTTCGCCCATAGGCACCTCACATTCCCATGACGGGGCCGCTCTCGTTCTCGTCCATATCTTCTGCCTGTTCCTCGGCAAGTTCCTCGTCAGTCAGCTTACGGAAGGAGTCTTCGCAGGGGACAACGCCGAGGCTTCTGCCATTGTCGAAATCGCAATGCAGGGTGCCGATGTCATCCACGACTCTGACCGTTCCTCTTGTGCCGCTCTCCACGGGGTTTGGGTCGTTTCCCATGCCGAGAAGCATAATCCTCGTTCCGGGGGGATAGGCTTCCTTGTATCGCTGTGCCTGTCTGTGCAGGCGATCCCATTCATTCATGTCGGTTACCTCCTTGTTCTGTTCTGACATGCTTTGTTCGCCGTCGTAGAGTTCCATTTCATAGAGGACGTTGCCATCGTTCTTCCTCGTATTGAGCACTTGGACGGTAGAATCCGTGAAGTGGTAAGCTCCGGCCTTATTGAAGGGCGACCAAAAGCCCATTCCCTGATTGCAGGTCGACCATTTATGATCCGGCTGATCCTTGATCTTGGAATAGAAGCCGTTGGTCTGCACCTTCGTCACCACACGGGTGAGGCCGACGATATCGGGATGGTATTGGTGCGCCATCGCCACCAGCTCGGTTCCGAGCTTGATATGCCGCTTGAGGTCTGCAAGGTTCTTGATCCGGAGCGGCTTGCGGTCTTTCTTTTCTGCCGTCATAGCTCCAGCTCCACTCCGTACAGCTCGTCAGGCGACCATTGGATGGTGAAGTCTGCGTCCTCGATGTTGTCGCAGTGGTCGTGCAGGAATTCTTCGTCTGCATCAGCTCGCATCTTGAAATACGCCACTTCCTCGGGCGTTGCCTTGAAGGTTTCACCTTCACCATAGAGGTAGGCTTCCACATGGACGCTGACTTCCTGTTCGGAATCCAGCTCATCCATGAAGTTCTCATAGGCAGTCCAGCCCTCGAGATCGTCGGAGTCTCTCGGAATACCGGCAGCGAGAAACTCTACCTGATTGTTGTCTGCGGTAAGCGTTACCGCCGAAAAGAGCACAGCCATATATCACATTCCTCCCATCGTCATGCCCTGATTATCTATATACTCATCCAACTCGTCACGAGTCATGATGGAATAGTTGTCGCCGCTGTTCCAGAAGGAGACGTACAGATCGCCGTCCTCGGTGTCAATCGGCTGCTGCTCAAAGTGCTCTCCGTAACCGTCTGAGTTCTGTCCGCTGATCCAGTCGGTGAGGATTTCGGTTTCCGCGTTGGTGAGTTCTTCCTTGAGGCTGCACTCGATCCTGCCGAAAAGCCGTCCACGGTAGGTTTCCACGCCCCACTTTGCAGAAACGAGCTTTGCTTTGACGCCGTCATCCTCATCGAAGAAGAATTCAGCCATGTCCATTTCATCGTCGGCAGTATCGGCTTCCAGAGCTTCTTCGACAGCCCACGCATAGCTCTTGAGGAAACGTCCGTCGACGGGAGAACTGAAGCCCTCTTCATCGGTTACCTCTCCTACGAGGGGACAGTAGAACACTGCTTTGACCGGTCCTGATTCATAAAGCATCTGCTTGATGTCGTCCGTGACCTCCTGCATGGAGCTGTACTGATCGTTGAGCAGATTCTGTTCCAGCTTGGAGCGGAAATCAGGCTTGGCATTGTCTACCATGAAGGCCAGCATATTGGCGTCAGCCAGCGAGTTCTGCTCCTTGAGCGTGAGAAGCAAATGCTTTCCTATTTCGTCTTCGGAATACAGCTTGACTCGCACGTCATCGCCTTCCTCATCGGAAAGGGTGATCTGATGCGGGGACTGTCTGATACCTACTGACTGGAGCTTTTCATACACATCGTAGATGCTGCGGGGAAAGTCCAGCACGAGTGTGCCGCCGTCCTTGCTTTCAATGATTGCGTTGATTTTCATGCTCATATTCCTCCCATGTTCATGCCCTCGTCCTCGGGGTCGAGCCCATCGAGGAGTTCATCAAGGCTCTCGTAACTGTCGTAGTAAATAAAGCCGCCATCTACGAATTGCCCGTCGTGTTCCTCTGCAATATGCTCTCCAAACCCGGAGAAGTCGAAATAGTCCTCCATCTCAAGATTGAGCCTGTACTCGCTTATATTGTCTACGAGGAAGTGTCCGACGTCTTCCTCCGTCTTGGCTTCGGGTATGAAGGAGAACTCATCAAGGTGCTCAGCCAGGAATGCGATATTGGAAGCTTTTTGAACATCGACGAGCTCAACCACAGCGGAGAGCTTGCTCCAATCCATTCCTTCGACATCAAGCGCCTTCAGCATCGCATTCGTCTCATATATTCCTTCTTTGGCGATGATCTCCTGAACGCGAGCCAGCCAGTCATCTCCTTTGAAATTGTGAAAGGTAACCGTGTAGGAGCAGTCCTCGGCGGACGGAGCGCCGAGCCGGTCAATAGCCTTTTTGATGGCAAGGGCTTCATCTGGAAGTTGGAGGAGCTCAGTGCGGCCGCCGTATTCTGCATTGAGGCTAAGAAGGCTGTTGTTGTAGTAATACTCGGGGAAGGTATGACCGTCATACACTTCCTCCAACTCATCGAAGGGATTGTAGATGAGAAGTCCTCGTTCTGTGATCTGCGCCAGCCCTCGGTCGATGAGATCCTTGCCGATTGTGGCGTATTTCGGATCGTCCTCGTCATGGGCGGGAACAGCTCCTTCCGTGTTCAGCACATACTCTCTGCCGATCTTACCGTAGCTGCTGACATCCTGACACAGTGTGAAATGGTTCAGATTGAATGTCAGGTTTATGAGATCCTTTACATCCTTGCTGTCAAGTTTGGAGATCCCAATGAGAAACTGGTCGTATTCGAGTGTGTCGAAGCTCTCCATACGTTTGCCGAGATAGTTTAGTTCGTCCAGATTGGCGAATCGGTCTTTCAGCATGGAGAATTCCTCCGGCCAGTAGACATCCGTCACAAGGGCGGACTGAGCGGCGTCCCTTCCTTCGACAGCGTGGATCTCACCAAGCTTTGCAAACAGTTCGCTCTCGCTGATAGGGAAGCGGATGTCAATCTCGTGATCGGCGTTTTTGATTCTGATTTTGATCATGGTGCTCATTCCTTTCGTAGATAATAAAAAAAGGGCTGACTTCATAGAATTACTTCTGCAAAGTCAGCCCATAGATTACGGTGTTATTAAGTTAAGTGAGGTTTGCCCTAAAATGTAGGGCAAACCTCTTTCCTGAACAAACGGGGAGGTCATTCCAACATTTTAGGGAAGACCTTTTAGAAAAAAATTTCTTGGGAAACGAAAAAAGACGACTTTCGGGAGAATAAATCTCTCAAAAGCCGCCTAACAATCGAGGGGTCGGTAGTTCAAGTCCTCTCAACAAAGAAAAATATCTTTTTGTTTGCACTTGAAAATTGGGGCACGAAAAAACCCCGAAACCGTTGTGGTATCGGGGTTTTCCGGTGCAATATCTTTTTTGGTTGCACAACATGGTTGCGGAGGGAGGATTTGAACCTCCGACCTCCGGGTTATGAGCCCGACGAGCTACCGAGCTGCTCTACTCCGCGATATACAATTGACCCCTCAAGGCTTATATACTATAACATATAAGCCCCGAGGTGTCAAGTACTTTTTTAGCGCTCAGAGGCGGAATATTCTTCCTTTTCCGCATCGTCGAGCGTTTGTGCTGCGGCGGCACGGCTGTTTCTGAGCTTGAGCTCGGCAAGAATGTCCGCCAGCAGCTCCTCAGTCGTGGGCTCAGCAGGGGCTTCCGGCTCGGGCTCGGCTTCGTCCGCCTTTTTGCGGTTGAAGCGGTTGATAATCTTCACCATCCAGAACACGACGAACGAAATGCACAGGAAATTGATGATTGCCATGATCAGATCGCCGATCGGGAACACGCCGACGGTCACGCCGGAGAAATCCAGTCCGCCGATGATGAGTGAGATGAGTGGGTTGATGATATCGTTGACGAGCGCGGTGACGATGGCCGTGAACGCGCCGCCGACAACGACGCCGACTGCCAGGTCAATGACGTTGCCGCGCGAGATAAATGTCTTGAATTCATCGAGCCAACCTGGCTTTTTCATGATGCTGCCTCCATTTTTCTATTGTCTCTATGCTGCTGCGCGCTGCGCATCCTCAGTGCTTCGGCACAAGGACTTCCTTACCGCCCATGTAGGGGCGCAGCACCTCGGGGATGACGACGCTGCCGTCGGGCTGGAGGTTATTCTCAAGGAACGCGATGAGCATACGCGGCGGGGCGACGCAGGTGTTGTTGAGCGTGTGGGCGAGGTAATTCTTGCCGTCCTTGCCCTTGATGCGGATGTGCAGGCGGCGTGCCTGCGCGTCGCCGAGGTTCGAGCAGGAGCAGACCTCAAAATACTTCTGCTGGCGCGGGCTCCACGCCTCGATGTCGCAGGACTTGACCTTCAGGTCGGCGAGGTCGCCGGAGCAGCACTCGAGCTGGCGCACCGGAATGTCCATGCTGCGGAAAGAGCTCAACGGAGTAGCGCCAGAGCTTCTCGTACCAGTCCATGCTCTCCTCCGGGCGGCAGACGACGATCATCTCCTGCTTTTCAAACTGGTGGATGCGGTACACGCCGCGCTCCTCGATGCCGTGCGCGCCTTTCTCCTTGCGGAAGCAGGGCGAATAGGACGTCATCGTCTGCGGGAGCTGATCCTCGGTGAGGATCTGATCGATGTAGCGGCCGATCATGGAGTGCTCGCTCGTGCCGATCAGATAGAGATCCTCGCCCTCGATCTTGTACATCATGGCGTCCATATCCGTCTGGCTCATGACGCCCTCGACAACATTGCCGTGGATCATGAACGGCGGGATGCAGTAGGTAAAGCCCTTGTCGATCATGAAATCGCGCGCATAGGTCAGCACGGCCTCGTGCAGCCGCGCGATATCGCCCATGAGATAGTAAAAACCGTTGCCGGAGACGCGGCGCGCGGCGTCAAGATCGATGCCGTCAAAGCGCTCCATGATCTCCGTGTGGTACGGGATCGGGAAATCCGGCACGACGGCGTCGCCAAAGCGCTGCACCTCGACGTTGCAGCTGTCATCCGGGCCGAGCGGCACGCTCGGGTCGATGATCTGCGGGATGGTGAGCATGATCTTGTGGATCTTGGCCTCAAGCTCGGCCTCCTGCTGCTCGAGCTCGGCGAGCCGCGCGGCCTGCGCGGTGACCTGCGCCTTGACGGCCTCGGCCTCGGCGAGCTTGGGACGGGTCTTTTTTCGCCTGTCCCATGAGCATGCCGATCTGCTTCGACAGGGTGTTGCGCTCGGCGCGCAGATTCGACGCCTCGTTGATGGCGGCGCGGTTGGCCTTGTCGAGCTCGATCACCTCGTCGACGAGCGGCAGCTTCGCGTCCTGAAACTTTTTGCGGATGTTCTCCCGAACGAGCTCGGGGTTTTCACGGATGAGTCGAATGTCAATCATGTTGTCTCTGTCTCCTCAATGTTCTAATTGGTGTCAGTTTCTGCGGCCGATGCCCTCGAGCGCCTGCAGCAGCGCCTCGCGGTCATCCGCGTCGTAGTATTCCAGCTCGATGCGCCCGGTCTTGCGCCCCTGCGTCATGCGCACCTTGCGCCCGAGCACCTGCTCGAGATGGCGCGCGCATTCGCCGAGATAATCGACGCCGGCGGGCTTTGCTGCCGCTTTTCCCTGCGTTTCCTTCAGAAGCTGCGCAGCCAGCGCCTCGGCGCGGCGCACCGAGAGCCCCTTTTCGATGACGGTTTTCGCCGCGGCGAGCTGCACCTGTGCATCGCTGAGCGGCAGCAGCGCGCGTGCGTGACCGGCCGAGAGCGTCCCGTCCTCGACGAGCTTCAAAACAGGCTCCGACAGCGCCAGAAGCCGCGTCGCATTGGCGATGGCGGGGCGCGACTTGCCCACACTCTGCGCCACATCGTCCTGCGTCATGCCGTACACGTCCTGCAGGGCGCGGTAGCCTTTGGCCTCTTCGATGGGGTTTAAGTCCTCGCGCTGCAGGTTTTCGACCAGTGCCATCTCCATAGCGCGCTGCTCGTCGGCCGTGAGGATGCGCACCGGCACCTCCCTCAGCCCGGCCATGCGACTGGCGCGCCAGCGGCGCTCGCCCGCGATGATCTGATAAAAGCCGCTGTCGAGCGGCCGCACCGTGATCGGCTGGATGAGCCCGTAGGTGCGGATGGACTCGGCGAGCATCTCCAGCGCCTCGGGATCAAAGCGCTTGCGCGGCTGGTCGGCGCGCGGCTCGATCTTCTCGATCGGCAGCAGATCCGGCGCCGTCTCCTCGCGCTCGGGCTGCGCGGTCGGATATTCCTCCCCGAACAGCGCCCCGAGCCCCATGCCGAGACCTTTTTTCCCGTCTTTACCCATGTTCCGCCTCCTTTGCGGCCGCTGCCGCAGCTTCCTGCGCCGCTTTTGCCGCTTTTTCCTCGCGCTTGATGAGCTCCCCCGCCAGATGCAGATACGCCCGCGCGCCCTTGGACTCCTTGTCGTAGGCGATGGCGGGTTTGCGGTGGCTCGGCGCCTCGGACAGGCGCACGTTGCGCGGGATCATGGTCTTGTAGACCTTTTTGCCGAAGAATTTGCGTACCTCGTTCACGACCTGGTCGGACAGCTTCGTGCGCCCGTCATACATGGTCATGACGATGCCCTGTACGCTCAGCTCCGGATTGAGGCGCTTGTTGCACATTTTGATGCTGCGCATGAGATCGGCGATGCCCTCGAGCGCATAATACTCGCACTGCACCGGGATGAGCACGCTGTCGGCTGCGACGAGCGCATTGATCGTCAGCAGCTCGAGCGACGGCGGACAGTCGATGAGGATGAAGTCATAGTCCGCCTGCACCGGAGCAAGCGCGTTTTTCATGATGTATTCCCGCCGCTCCGAGCCCACGAGCTCAACCGAGCAGCCGGAGAGATTCATATTTGCCGGCAGCACGTCGCCGTATTTCGTGCTGCGGATGCAGTCGGCAGCGGCCGCGCCGTTCATCAGCAGGTCGTAGCAATTGGGCGTCACGGTCTTGTCCACGCCCATGCCGGAGGTGCTGTTGCCCTGCGGGTCGCAGTCGATGAGGAGCACGCGCCGCCCGCGCTTTTTGAGCGCGCAGGTCAGGTTCACGCACGTCGTCGTCTTGCCGACCCCGCCTTTCTGGTTGGCGACGGCAATGATTTTGCCCATGGTTTGCCTCCCTAAATCGTGTTTGCCGCTATTATACCAGCGCGCGGCGTCGTTTTCAACCTCTTGCGGGCGCTGCGGCAAATTTTTGTGATGTTTCACGTGAAACAATGTCGAGCGCGGCGGGAAATGTTTCACGTGAAACACGGCTCACGACAGCAGGAGGTCGAGATCCGCCACGGTCAGACCGTCGTGCAGCGCGAGGTCGATGCCGTAGCCGATGAGTTTGGCGGCGTCGCGCACGACTGCGTCGATATCGCGCGGCGTGACGAACATCCGCTCGGCGCGCGGGTCGTCTGTGAGGCTGCCCGCGTCGATGACCGTCGGCAGTCCGATAGCCGCGACCGATACGCCGAGCGTGGTGCGGTCAAGCCCCGCGCGGTCGTTACCGACGCCGCTGCCGGGCGTGATGCCGGTATCGGTGAGCTGAACGGTGCAGCCGAGGCGCTCCGGCTCGGCGCAGGCGAGCGCATCGACCACAATGACGGCATCCGGGCGCAGGCGGTCGGTCATGGCGCGGACGAGCTCGGCCGATTCCACGCCCGTTGTGCCGAGCACACCGGGCGTCAGCGCCGCCACAGGGCGAAAGCGTCCGAACTGCTCCGGCAGCTGTGCGCGCAGATGGCGCGTGACGAGCACGCTCTGCATGGCGTCCGGTCCGACGGCATCGGGCGTGATCGCCCGGTTGCCGAGCCCGACGACGAGCACGGACGCCTCCGGCATCAGCGGCAGGGCGGCGCGCAGGAGCTCCGAAAGGGTCTGCGCGGCGTTTTCAAAGGCATCGTCCGCGCGGCGCAGCAGCGGGGTGAGGTCGAGCGTGTCGTACCGCCCGATCGGTTTACATAACGCCTCGGAGCCGGCGGCATCGAGCACCTCCACCTGCGTCACGGCAAAGCCGCGGCGCTGTGTCTGCTCGGCGCGCACGCCGGGAAGCTGCGCCGCAGCGGCGGCGCTGCGGAGGGCTTCGGCCTCGACGGCGAGGTCGGTACGGGGAAAATTCGGCATGGTTTGCTCCTTTCTGACGCCACATCTTGTGGCACAAAGCAAGCGTTGCCACAAATGGATACAATTATAATGAAAATTGAAAAAAAGACTTGCAATTTGAAAGGTTTGATGATATCATCAACACTTGCAGAACATTGCACGGTCATATCCATGACTGAATTTTATAGGAGGAGGTGGCGATTGAGAAATGCCGAACATCAAGTCCGCAATGAAGAGAGACGAGAAGTCCAAGCTGCAGAACATGAAAAACAAGGCTGAGAAATCCGCCCTGAAGACCAACCTGAAGAAGTTTGATGCGGCTGTTGCCGAAGGCAACCGTGACGCAGCCGTCAGTACCTATAAAGTTGCTGTCCAGGCTGTTGACCGCGCGGCCGGCAAGGGTCTGATCCACAAGAACAACGCAGCGCACAAGAAGTCTGCAATGGCTCAGAAAATGAACGAGCTTGGCTGATCACAGAATCTCGGGGGCATGGCAGTACGCCATGCCCTTTTTTGCTATCCCGACAGGAGGCTGACTATGAAAAAACGCATGATGCTGATCATCAACCCCATGGCCGGACGCAGCGGCTACAAAAACGGCTTTGGCGAAGTGATGAACATTCTCGACAGCGGCGGCTATCTGACGACGGTGTACTTCACGCGCAGGGACGCGGCGATGCGACGCTGATGGCGGCGCAGCACGCGGCGGAGTATGACACCGTGGCCTGCATCGGCGGCGACGGCACGCTCAGCGAGGTCGTGTCCGGTCTGATGCAGGTGCCGAATCCGCCTCCGCTCGGCTACATCCCGATGGGCACGACCAACGACGTGGCCTCGACGCTCGGCCTGCCGAAAAACGCGACCGACGCAGCCCTGCGCATCGTGACCGGTACGCCGACGGCGTTCGACGTCGGCAGCTTCGGCGACAAGAGCTTTTTCACCTACGTGGCGGCCTTCGGCGCGTTCACTGCGGTGAGCTATGAGACGCCGCAAAACGAAAAGCAGGCGCTCGGCCATCTGGCCTACGTGCTCGAGGCGATGAGCCGCCTCAACAGCATCGACCACTACTGCGCGCACGTGGAGTATGACGGCGGCACGGTCGACGGGGACTTCATCTTCGGCGGCGTGTCGAACTCGACCTCCGTGGCCGGCATGGTGCGCCTGCGCAAGGATCTCGTGAGTCTGGGCGACGGCCTGTTTGAGACGCTGCTCATCCGCCGTCCGAAGCAGTTCGGCGACCTGAGCCGCATCATCACGGGCGTGCTCAACCAGTATTACGACAACGAGAACGTCATCCTCGTGCAGTCGAAGAATCTGCGCTTCACGTTCCAGGAGCCCGTGGCGTGGACGCGCGACGGCGAGGCCGGCGGCGTGACGACGGACGTCCGGCTCAGCAACAACCACGCGGCCATCCACATCATTGCCTGATGCGCGCAAAAGCGGTTGAAAAAACCGCCGCAAATGCGTATAATAAAGAGTTACCTATATAAAATCCATCGAAAACGAGGCGGAAGATATGAAAAGACAGCACATCGCCGGCATCTACGCAGCGCCGGAGGCCTTCGGCGGCCAGACCCTGACCGTCTGCGGCTGGGCGCGCACGATCCGCGACATGAAGAATTTCGGCTTTATCGAGCTCAACGACGGCAGCTGCTTCAAGAGCCTGCAGGTCGTGCTCGAGCGCGGCAAGCTCGACAATTACGACGAGATCGCCCGCCAGAACGTCGGCGCGGCGTTCATCGTGCACGGTGAGCTCGTGCTCACGCCGGACGCCAAGCAGCCGTTCGAGCTCAAGGCCGACAGCATCACGCTCGAGGGCGCGTCCGCGCCGGATTATCCGCTGCAGAAAAAGCGCCACAGCGTGGAATTTCTGCGCACGATCCAGCATCTGCGTCCGCGCACGAACCTCTTCAGCGCGACGTTCCGCGTGCGCAGCGTGGCGGCGCAGGCGGTGCACACGTTCTTCCAGGAGCGCGGCTTCGTCTATGTGCAGACCCCGATCATCACGGGCTCTGACTGCGAGGGCGCGGGCGAGATGTTCCGCGTCACGACGCTCGACCTCGACAATCTGCCGCGCACGGACGACGGCAAGGTCGATTTCAGCAAGGATTTCTTCGGCAAGAGCACGAACCTGACCGTGTCCGGCCAGCTCAACGCCGAAAATTTCGCGCTCGCCTTCGGCGACGTGTACACCTTCGGTCCGACGTTCCGCGCCGAGAACTCCAACACCCAGCGCCACGCCGCCGAGTTCTGGATGATCGAGCCGGAGATGGCGTTCGCCGACCTCGACGACGACCTCGAGTGCATGGAAGCGATGGTGAAGTTCATCATCAACACCGTGCTCGAAAAATGCCCACAGGAGCTGGAGTTTTTCAACTCCTTCGTGGATAAGGGCCTGCTCGAGCGCCTGCACAACGTCGTGGACAACGACTTCGGCTGCATCACCTATACCGACGCCGTGAAGCTGCTGCAGGAGTCCGGCCACAAGTTCGACTACCCCGTCGAGTGGGGCATCGACCTGCAGACCGAGCACGAGCGCTACCTGACCGAGCAGGTGTTCAACAAGCCCGTGTTCGTCACGGATTACCCGAAGGACATCAAGGCGTTTTATATGCGCATGAATGACGACGGCAAGACCGTCGCCGCGGCGGACTGCCTCGTGCCGGGCATCGGCGAGATCATCGGCGGCAGCCAGCGTGAGGAGCGGCTCGACCTGCTCACCAAGCGCATGCAGGAGCTCGGTCTGCGCGAGGAAGACTACTGGTGGTATCTCGACCTGCGCCGCTACGGCAGCTGCCGTCACGCGGGCTTCGGTCTCGGCTTTGAGCGCATGGTCATGTACCTGACCGGCGTGAGCAACATCCGCGACGTGGAGCTGCATCCGCGCACGGTCGGAAACGCCGACTTCTGATCTGCATATAAGAATTCCCCCCGAAAGCAACGGCTTTCGGGGGCATTTTTCTATGCTGTTCGCGGGGCTAAACTGCCTCGATCTCCTGCAGCGTCATGTCGCGGCCGGTGAGCGGCATGAGCTTTTTCCCGCCGCAGCCGGGGCAGGTGAGGTCGTTGACGTCGGCCTCAAACTCCGCGCCGCAGTCGAGGCAGCGGGCGCGCCCCGCCTCGGTCTCGACGCGCAGCGGCACGCCGTCATACTCCGTCCCGTCGGTCACGGCGACCCAGCAGTCGGTGAGAAAATGCGGGATGACGCCCGAGAGCGTCCCGACGCGCACCGTGATGCTGCGCACGCCGTCGAGCGCCTCCTCGCGGGAGATGTCGCGCACCATTCTGAGCAGCGCGTCGCACAGTGCCAGCTCGTGCATTACTTACGAACCGCCTTCTTGACGATGCTGCCGGCGCGCTTGACGACGCCCTCGGCGACCTTGATCGGCATGGTCTCATAAGAGCCCGCGTGCCAGTCGCGCACCTTCTTGAGGTGGATGGCGTCGAACTTGCACTTCGTGGTGCACAGACCGCAGCCGATGCACAGGTAGCTGTCGACCTTCGTCGCGCCGCAGCCGAGGCAGCGGGCGCACTCCTTTTTGACCTGCTCCTCCGTGAACGTGACGCGCGCATCGGAGAAGGTCTTGGCCTTGGCCGCGTTGTAGCCCGGCATCTGGCGGTGATCCTTGTCGAAGCCCGCCGTCGCGAGGAGCACGTGCTCCTTGTCGAGCGAGCGGTACACGCGGCGGTCGCGGCCGGCGGTGAGCGTCTGGCCGGGGTGCACGAAGCGGTGCAGGCTGATGGCGGCCTCCTTGCCGGCGGCGATGGCGTCGATGGCAAACTTTGGACCGGTGTAGCAGTCGCCGCCGACGAAGATGTCCGGCTGCGCAGTCTGATACGTGAGGGCGTCGGCCTCGGCCGTGCCCTTTTTCGTCGTCGTGAGCGCGCCGGTGTCGAGCGTGCCCCAGTCGACCGTCTGGCCGATGGCGCCGATGACGGAGTCGAGCGCGATCGTCTCGAATTCGCCCGTGCCGACGGGCTTGCGGCGGCCCTTCTCGTCCGGCTCGCCGAGCGCCATGCGCTCGACCCGGATGCTGGTGACCTTGCCGTCCGCGCCGAGGATCTCGACCGGAGCGGTCAGGAAGCGGAACTGCACGCCCTCTTCCATCGCCTCTCTGACCTCCTCGGGGTCGGCGGGAAGCTCTGCCTCGCTGCGGCGGTAGAGGACGTAGGTCTCGTCCGCGCCGAGGCGCACCGCGCTGCGGCAGACGTCCATGGCAACGTTGCCGCCGCCGATGACGGCGCAGCGCTTGCCGATGGCCGGCTGCTCGCCGAGGTTCACGGCGCGCAGGAAGTCCACGCCGCCGTAGACGCCCGTGAGCTCCTCGCCCGCAACGCCGAGCCTGGCCGACTTCTGCGCACCGATGGCCAGATAGAAGCCCTTGTAGCCCTGCTCACGCAGCTGGTCGATGGTGATGTCCTTGCCGATCTCGACACCGCACTGGAAGTGGACGCCCATCTCACGCAGGATGTCGATCTCGGCGTTGAGCACGTCCTTTTCGAGGCGGAAGTTCGGGATGCCGAGCGTGAGCATGCCGCCGGGAACGGGGTTGCGGTCGAACACGGTCACGGGGTAGCCCTTGTTGGCGAGGTAGTACGCGCAGCTCATGCCCGCAGGACCTGCGCCGATGACGGCGATCTTCTCCGTGTACGGGCGGCCGATCTGGTTGCACAGCTTCGGCACAAAGCGCGTGGCCTCGTGCAGGTCATGGTCGGCGATGAAGCGCTTGACCTCGTCGATGGCGACGGCCTCGTCGACCGCGCCGCGGGTGCACTCGGTCTCGCAGCGCTTGTTGCAGATGCGGCCGCAGACGGCCGGGAACGGATTTTCCTTCTTGATGAGCTCGAGCGCGTCGGTGTAGCGTCCCTGCGCGGCGAGCTTCAGATAGCCCTGCACGGGCACGTGCGCGGGGCAGGCGGTCTTGCACGGCGCGGTGCCGGTGGGCATGACGTCCTCGTGATCCTCGCGGTAGTCGGGGTTCCACGAGCGCTTGGGGTGGATGGTCTCGGAGAGCTTGACGTAGTCCGGCTGCGGCGTCAGATCCTCGGTCGAGCACAGCTTCTGACCGAGCTTGAGCGCGTTGCCGGGGCAGGTCTCCACGCACTGACCGCAGGCGACGCACTTGGCTTCGTCCACCTCGGCGACGTAGTTGGAGCGGATCGCATCGCGCGCGCCGAACATCAGGCCCACGCGCAGACCGAAGCAGGCGCAGGCGCAGCAGTTGCAGATGGCCGCGCTCTCACCCGGCTCCTCGATGTTGACCATGTCGTGCATGAGGCCGTTTTCCTCCGCGCGCTGAATGATCTCCAGCGCCTGCTCACGCGTGATCTCCCTGGCGCGGCCGGTGCGGATGTAGTGCTCGGCGCCTCTGCCCATCTGCACGCACATATCCTCCTCGAGGTGGCCGCAGCCATCGCCAAGGCTCGAGCGCGACGCGCGGCACGAGCACGGGGACACGGAAAAGCGGTCGTACTTATCCAGATAGTGCGAGATGCGCTCATAGTCGCTCACGCCCTCGATGCCCTCGAGCGCGCTCTCGACCGGGATGACGCGCATGAGACCGTAGCCGTCGGGGATCATGGCGCCCATGCTCGCGGCGAGGTTGCGGGTGTACTCATCGAACGCGCGGCCGACCTCCGGATGCGTTTCCAGCAGCTCCTTCTGGTTGACCATCATCTCAAGGATGCCGGGTGCGAAGATCTGCATGTAATACACGTCCTCGCCGAGCGCCTTGTCCATCGAGCGGCGGAAGATGCCGTAGTAGACGAGGTTGTCGAGCAGCGGCGCGATCTCCTCCACGGTCTTGCCGACCTTCTTGGCGAGATAGCCCGCGGTGCGCTCCTTGCGCAGACCGGCGGCGATGGCGATGTCCGCCTCGTCATCCGAGAGGATGCCCGCCATGCAGTAATATTCGGGCGCGTTTTCGTCGATCTTGGTCGTGATGCCGGTAACGCCCCCAATGATTTTTGCCAGCTTCACGATCTTCGGTCTGAGTTGTGCCATTGTGTCTCCTCCTTCTTTTTTAGCGCGAGATTGTCATCACTATAACATACCCGGTGCGTCTTGGGAACCATATTTTTGTTTCTTGTGCCGAAGTGGGGTGTTTGCCCCGCACTGTGCCGTAAAAAAGGCTCCCGCCATTTGCGGGGCGTTCGTAAGACAGTTAACGGAGCGCATCCGTGCGGATGCGCTCCGTTTCTTTATGCTATTATGACATACGGCACAGTTGCAGCGGCCACCCTTGGCTCTCCCTCTGGGAGAGCTGTCACCGAAGGTGACTGAGAGGGTCTTACAGGCGTTTTTGAATGGTGATATCAATTTGTGTGCACACGCCGCGAAAATCCATATCAACATCTCGGTTGGAAAAACGCAGGACCTCCAATCCAAGCGCTGTCAAGAATGCGGAACGCTCAGAATCATAGGCCATCCCCTGAGGCTCATAGTGTTGAGAACCATCCAATTCAATAACCAACTTGGCAGAAGCACAATAAAAGTCTACGATAAATCTCCCGATGATTCGCTGTTTATAAATTTTCACCGGATATTTGCGGAGGAAAAGATACCATAGCTTTCGTTCGTTGGGTGTCATCTCACTGCGTAACCGCCGGGCGTTTTCCAGTTGACTGTTGTCCTTTGGTATGGTCATGTTTTCCCCTCTCAGTCGGCTGCGCCGACAGCTCTCCCAAAGGGAGAGCCAAGTTCCGCGCGTAATGCACGACACCGAACGGTGTATAGAAGTGCGCCCTCGTTATCTGTTCGATAAATTCCGATTTGCAGGTGAGTTCGGCTCCATCGTATCATATGGCAAGATAAACTACAAGAACAGCCACAGCAGTGCAAACTGCTGCGGCTGTTCGCTGCCTTACGAGCACCGACCATTGTGCGGGAGCCTTTTTGTGTGCGTGTCAGAACTTGACGAAGCCGGTCGTCGTGCCCATCGGGTAGCCGAGCGTCCACTCCTGTTTTCCGCAGTGGGGACAGACCTCGCCGCGGGCGTCGAGCTCGTCGATGAAGGCCTCGGCGCGCATGATGTACATATTCGTCTTGCGCACGTAGCGGCAGTGCCCGCAAAAGACCACGTAGGTCGCAAAGCTGTCATAGATGCCGCGGGCGCGTTTTTCCTTTTCCTCGGCGGTCAGCGGCCGGGGATTGACGTTTTGATTGACTGCCATCGTTTGCTCCTCCCCTGTCAGATCTGGTGCTCGCGCTTGACGCTGTCGTAGTGCTTGTTCAGAAACGGCACGACGACCGAGCGCATGAGCTTCATGTCGAGGTTATAGTAGTAGATCACGAACAGCACGGCCAGCGCGCCGCCGGTGATGCCGAAGGCCTTGAACAGGAACTTTGCAAATCTGCATTTCATAGTGGCTCTCCTCCTTTACCAGCCCATGCTGTCGTCAAAATCGACCAGCGACGGATCGACCGGCTCCTCGTGCAGGACGCTGGTCATGTATTCGTTGACGGCGCTGCGCGCCTCGCGCGGCGAGACGATGCGGTGATCCATCAGCGAGTGCGGCATCCACACAACGTGGAAGCGGTCGTTGTGCTTGCGGATCTCCTCCTCGATCAGACCCTGTGCGCCGGCCATGCCCTTGCAGCCGATGTCGTCGTACATGAGGATCATGTCGCAGTTGAACTTCTCCGCCGTCTCCCACATCTGCATGATGTGGCGGTTGCCGCCGACGGTGTGCGTGCGCATCGGGGTGCGGGCGTGCCAGTCGGCCACGTCGCTCATCATGATGTCGCGGTCCTCGGTGTCGACAATGTTGTGGCCGGTGAGCGAGTCCATGTTGATCAGGCACAGGATGCCCCAGCAGTTATACAGCCACTGCACGCCGTGCGCGTAATACGTCGAGCCGCAGCTCCAGGCAATGGCGCGGTGGCGCGTGTGCGGGAAGGTGTCGATGTTTTTGCGCACACATTTGTCAAAGATGCGCGTGATCTTGCGCGAGGCCTTGAGGAAGTACTCGTTGCCGCCCTGCTGGTAGAAGTAGATGCGGAACAGACCCTGACACACGGGGTTGAGCGCGCCGTTGTTCGTCTTGGCGTAGACGTCCCAGCGCTCGGTCTCCTCGCGGTTGAACTGGTTGGTGTTTTCAATGTGCTGGATGAACGTGTCCCAGTTGAACGGCTGCTGGAACTGATCCTCGAGGAAGTGGATGGCCTCGTACACCTCGTGCACGCCGAGCTCCTTGCAGGTCGGGTCGTCGTACATGAGCGGGGTCGTGAACGGATGCACGGCCTTTTTGCCGTCGCCCGAGAGCGCGCGGTACATGGCGACGTTGTCCATCATGTTCGCGTCGCAGGGGTTGTTGGTCGTGAGCCAGCAGTTGCCGATGTCGGGATACTCGCCCTCGACGGCGACGCCGGTCTCAACGAGCGGCAGCGTGCACATATCGCCCGGGATGCCGCAGCTGACGGCCTGATCGACGTAGTACGAGCCGAGGTTCTTGTTCAGGATCGGCACCATGAACGCCGCGTGCTGCTGGATGTTGATGCCGAAGTAGCCGGGGAAGCCGTAGATGATGTGCTTGGGCAGCGTGTAGTCAAAGGCGATCGTGCGCTCGGTCCACTTGTTCTCGCCGAAGCGGCGGTCGGCGCGGATCTCGCGCCACATCGTCGTGATCGAGTCGGACACCATGCAGTCGATGGCCGTCAGGTCGGCGCGCAGCACCATGCCGCGGTCGCCTTCGATCCATTTGTCGACCATCATGGGCGTGGCGAGGTAGGCGCTCAGCCAGCGGTATTTCCAGAAGGCGCGCACCATGCGCACCGGGTCGCGGCCGATGAGCCCGGCCATCTTGACCCACGTCTGCAGCCAGCGGGCGAAGGCGTAAGCCGTGTCCCGCACGCCGCGCCATTCGCGGTGGCGGTAGAAGTTCGTGCCCTCAATGTACAGGTCGCCGAGATAGTGGCAGTCGTTGTCACCCCGCAGGAAGTGGCCGAGCGTGCCGTATTCTTCTTTGAGCGTGCGTTTGCGTTTCCACATAGTTGAGCCCCTCCCTTACTGCTGTGCCTGGATCTTTTTGATCTCCAGCGACTCGATGAACGCCTGGAACCGGGTACGCAGCTGGCCGGAGGCGGCGCTCGTGTAATCCTTCTCGATCTGGCACACCGGAATGCTGCGCGGCAGCTCGTAGCCCTCGTAGAACCACATACCGTCCTGCGCGCGCTCGTAGCCCCAGTATTCGCAGAACTTCATGTTCTCGACGATGATGCCGTCGGCGTGGTATTTCTCCACGAGATCGAAGATGTAGCGCTTGCGCGCGATGATGTTCTCGGGTCCCATGGCGCGCGGGCACTGGTTGCGCCACATATAGTAATCGGCGATGGACTGCAAAACGTCCTTGCCCTCCTCGAGCGGGATCTCCTCGCGGCCGGGCATCGAGCCGAAGCAGTAGCGGTCGGCCACGACGAGACCGCCGGCCATCTCGCACATTTTCGTAAACTCCGGGTCGTCGATCTCGCTGCCGGCGATGAGCACACGCGCCCGGTAGCCCGGTTTCGGGTCAGGCTCGCGCGTGCGCAGCTCCTGCAGCGTCTCGCGCAGGTAGGGCAGGATGAGATCCTTCGGGCACGTCTGCGTGCACAGCTGGATGACGTGGAATTCATAGCCCGTGATGACGGGGTTTTCCGCCTCGCGCATGGCGTTGATCTCCGTCATGATGCGGCAGACCTCGTTGAACTGCTCGACAGCCTTGCGCAGGTTTGCCTCCGAAAAGTCCACGCCGTAGACCTTTTCGAGCGGCTGGAGGATCTTCTGCTCGATCTGGCGGCGGTAGTAGCCCGCGTGCCACTCGGTCTTGCGCAGCGGCATATCGAGATACGTGCAGAAGAATTTCTCGTTCGGGATCAGCTCGCAGTATTCAAAATACTGCTCCATGCGGTTCATCGTCGTGCAGCATTCCTGCCCGATGAGCGCGGAAATAAAGTTGTAGCCGCCCTCGAACGCGCGCTCGAGGATGCTCTTGGAGTACGGACACGAGCGGTTGGTCATATAATAGGTGGCCATGTCGGGGTTGGTGCAGTTCGGCGCGCGCAGACGCACGCCAAAGCACTTGTCCGTATCCAGCAAAACCTCCGGTATGTACGAACAGTTCCATGCCAGCGCCAGCCGCCCGTCCCCACAGGCGGCCTGAACCAGGTCGTTGTTTGCCTGCTGCAGCAGGTTCTCGAAATAGATCAGATGCTTCAGGTCTCTCATTCGCGCATTCCCTCCTTCATTGCACGGTTCTCGCGCCGTCTTTGAAAATTCGACATTTTGCACAAGCGCGGAACGTTAGCGCACATTTATTATAGGACTTTGTCCGAATCATGTCAATATGTGTAACAAACGTTTGTTAACAAACATCCGGCGCTCCGCCTGTTTGTTTGCCGCGCGCCGCAGCCCGCGCTGCGAGCGCCCGGCGCGCAGAATGTCGGCTCCGGTCAAATGCGGGTAAAAACTATTTGCATATGGGATTAAATTGGCATATAATTTTCCCGTTGACTGCATTGTGAGAAAGGGCGGCGCGTATGTTCTGGCTCTGGTTGCTTTTATACGGGCTGCTGTTCACCGTGCCCCGCGCGCTCGCGCCGGCCGCGGCGCCGCTGCTCACGCCGGCGCTGCTGGCGGTGTATTGGGCGGTGCTGCTGCGAGGACTGCACACGCGCGGCCGGCTGCGCAGCTACGGCCTGTGCCGCGGCAGAGGCCTGACGGCGCGCGATGCGCTGCTGTCGCTGCCGGTGCTGCTGTTCGCCGCGCTGAACATTGCCTTCGGCGGCGCGCGGCCGGGAGCGGCGGAGGCGGTGTATCTGCTCTTTGCCGTGTTCGGCGAGGAGGTGCTGTTTCGCGGCGTGCTGCCGGCCGTCTGGGGCGAAAAGCTCGGCGCGGCCGGGGCGGCCGCGGCATCGGCGGCGCTCTTTGCGCTTTTGCATCTGGGCAGCGCCATTGGCGGGAGCGTTTCCGCCGCCGCGGTGCAGGCGCTGTGCGCCTTCGGCGCGGGGCTGCTGCTGACGGCGGTGCGCGCAAGGACCGGCAGCATCGCGCTGCCGCTGCTCGCCCACGCGCTCATCAACCTCACGGGCAGCGGCGCGGTATCCGCCGCGCCTCAGGCCGCGGCCTATCTGGCGGCGTCGGCACTGTGCACGCTGTGCGCGCTGCGGCTGCTCAGGGATGCAGCCTGAATTTTGAACGCAACAGAAACAATCGAAGGAGAACAGACCCAGGATGAGATTTTACATTGACCCCGGCACGGGCAGCATGCTCTTTGCGATCCTCATCGGGATCATCGGCGCCGTCACGTATATGCTCAAATCGTGGTTTTTGAAGCTGCGTTTCGTGCTCAGCGGCGGCAAAAAGGTCGATACCGGCGCAAAGAAGATCCCGCTGGTCATTTTTTCGGATGACAAGCGGTATTGGAGCGTGTTCCGCCCCGTGTGCCGCGAGCTCGACAAAAAGGGCATCGACACGGTCTACATGACCGCCTCGCCGGACGACCCCGCGCTCGAAAACGATTTCCCGCACATCCATGCGCAGTTCATCGAGGAGGGCAACAAGGCCTTCGCCAAGCTCAACTTCCTCAACGCCTCCATCGTGCTGGCCACGACGCCGGGGCTGGATGTCTACCAGTGGAAGCGCTCGAAGCAGGTCGACTATTACGTCCACCTGCCGCACGCGGCCAGCGACATCAGCGGCTACCGGATGTTCGGCATCGACTACTATGACGCCATCCTGCTCTCGGGTCAGTATCAGGTCGAGCAGGTGCGCGCGCTCGAAAAGCTGCGCGCGCTGCCCGCCAAGGAGATCGTCAAGGTCGGCATCCCGTACATGGATGATATGCTCGCGCGGCTGCACGCAGACCCGCCGCTGCCGGAGCACGAGCGCACGGTGCTGCTCGCGCCGTCCTGGGGCGAGAGCGCCATCCTCAAAAAATACGGCGGCCGGATCATCGACACCCTGCTTGCGACGGGGTACCACATCATCATCCGCCCGCACCCGCAGTCGTTCCGCTCCGAGCAGGACATGATGGCAAAGCTCATGTGCGCCTATCCCGACTCGCCGCAGCTTGAGTGGAACCGCGACGCGGACAACTACGACGTGCTGCGCCGCTCGGACATCCTCATCTCCGACTTCTCGGGCGTGATCTTCGATTTCTCGCTCGTATACGACAAGCCCGTCATCTACACCGACACGGACTTTGACGACGCGCCCTATGACGCGTGGTGGCTCGACACGCCCTACTGGACGTTCGACGTGCTGCCGCGCATCGGCCAGAAGCTGACCGAGGAGAATATGCCGCGCCTGCGCGAGCTCATCGACGCCTGCCTGCGCGACCCCCGCTATCAGGCGGGGCGCGACGAGGCGCGGGCGCAGACCTGGGAGCACATCGGGCAGGGCGCGCGCAACACGGCCGATTACCTGGAGCGCAAGCTCACGGAGCTGTCCGCAAAGACGGCCTCCGACACCGAGATAGGAGAACAATAACATGTCATTCTGGGACATTCTGGGCACGCTGCTCATCAAGCCGCTTCAGCTGCTGTTTGAGGTGGTGTTCGTCATGGCCAACCGGGTCGTCGGCGACCCCGGCCTTGCCATCATCGCGCTGAGCCTTGCGATGAACTTCCTCGTGCTGCCGCTCTACCGGCGCGCCGACGCCATGCAGGAGGAGGAGCGCGAGACGGAGCTGCGCCTGCACAAGGGCGTGGCGCACATCAAAAAGACCTTCCGCGGCGACGAGCGCATGATGATGCTGCAGACCTACTACCGGCAGAACAACTACAAGCCGACCTATGTGCTCAAGGGCGCGACGTCGCTGTTTCTGGAGATCCCGTTTTTCATCGCGGCCTACGCCTTCCTCTCGAACCTCGAGCTGCTGCACGGCGTGTCCTTCGGGCCCATCCGCGACCTCGGCGCGCCCGACGGCCTGCTCACCGTGGCGGGCGTGACGGTCAACGTCCTGCCGTTTCTCATGACGGCGATCAACCTCGTCTCCTGCGTCATCTTCACTAAGGGCAGCCTGCCGAAAACAAAGGTGCAGCTGTATACCATGGCGCTGTTTTTCCTCGTGTTTCTCTACACGTCTCCGGCGGGACTCGTGTTCTACTGGACGCTCAATAACCTCTTCTCGCTGCTCAAGACGATCTTCTATAAGCTCAGGCACGCGCACATCATCCTCGGCGTGCTCTTCTCGCTCGCGGGCATCGCCGCCGCCGTGTACGGCCTGTTTTTCTACGGGCAGCCGACGCCGCGCCGTCTGGTGTTTTTCATCGCGGCGGCCCTCGTGCTGCAGCTCCCGCTGCTGGCCGTGCTGTGCAAGGGCAAGGTCCGGCTGCCGGAAAAGCTGCGCGGCGCGCAGCCGAGCAAGAAGCTCTTCGTCTCCGGCTGCGTCTTCCTCGCCGTGCTCACGGGGCTGCTGATCCCCTCGGCGGTCATCCACGCCTCGCCGCAGGAGTTTGTGAACATGACCAGCTTCCTGCACCCGGCGTGGTACATCGTCAGCGCCCTCTGCTTTGCTGTGGGCACGTTCGTCATCTGGTTCGGCATTTTTTACAGTCTTGCCAAGCCCTCGGTGAAGACCCTTCTGGATCAGTGCGTCTGGGCGCTGTGCGGCATCGCGCTGGTGGACTATATGTTCTTCGGGCGCAGCCTCGGCAATCTCTCGGCGGGGCTCGTGTTTGACAACGGGCTGCAGTTTACAACGGGGCAGATGCTCGTGAACCTCGCCGTCGTGCTGGCCGTTTTCGCCGTGTTCACCTTCGCTGCGTCCAAGTGGCGGCAGCGCATCCCCGGCATCCTCACCGTGGGCATCATCGCCGTCGTGTGCATGTCTGTGGTGAACACCGTGGGCATCTGCCGCTCGATCAACGAGATCAAGGCCGGCGCACAGTCCGACGGCGGGACCCCGACCTTCTCCCTGAGCAAGACGGGCAAAAACGTGATCGTGCTCATGCTCGACCGCGCCATGGGGCCGTACATTCCGTATATCTTCAACGAAAAGCCGGAGCTGGAGGCGCAGTTTGACGGCTTCACCTACTACAGCAACACCGCCTCGCTCGGCATCAAGACGAACATCAGCACGCCGTCCCTGTTCGGCGGCTATGAATACACGCCGGCCGAGCTGAACGCGCGCGATCAGGAGCTGCTTGTCGATAAGCAGAACGAGGCGCTCAAGGTGCTGCCGGTCATGTTCGATCAAAACGGCTTTGACGTCACCGTGCTCGAGCCTGTTTACGCCGGTTACGGCTGGGTGCCGGATCTCTCGATCTTTCAGGACTACCCGGACATCCGGCGCTTCAACGTCCGCGGCTACTTCTCCGACCCGAAGCTGCAGGCGCAGGCCATCCGCAGCAACAAGCGCAACTTCTTCTGCTACGCGCTCATGAAGGCGGCGCCGCTGTGCATTCAGGCAAATCTCTACGACTACGGCACCTACAATCAGGGCAACTTCGTGTCCGACGAGGGCTACGCCGGTCAATCGACCGACGGCGCGCTCACGGCGAGCGGCATCAGCGCAGGATTCATGAATTCCTACAACGTCCTCGCAAATCTCCCGAACATCACCCAGATCAGCAAGGACGACACAAACACCTACATGGTCCTGACCAACGACACGACCCACGATCCGGTGCTGCTGCAGGAGCCGGAATACGTCCCGGCGCCGGAGGTCGACAACACGCAGTACGAGCGCGAGCACGCCGACCGCTTCACGGTGAACGGCAGAACGATGACCGTGGAACAGCGCAATGACTATGCGTACTATCAGTGCAACGTCGCCGCGCTGCTCCAGCTCGGCAAATGGTTTGACTATCTGCGCGAAAACGGCGTTTACGACAACACGCGCATCATCGTCATGTCCGACCACGGCGGCACGATGGGACAGTTTCCCGAGATGCTCGCGGACGACGGCATGGATGCCGAGAGCTTCGCCTCGCTGCTCATGGTCAAGGACTTCAACAGTAAGGGCTTTACGACGTCGGACGAGTTCATGCTCTCCGCCGATGTCCCGCTGCTGGCGGTGAAGGACGTGGTCGCAGATCCCGTCAACCCGTTTTCGGGGCGGCGCATCGACGAGGTCTCGAAGCCGAAGCAGGAGCAGCTGCTGCTCTACTCGTTCGAATGGGACGTCAACGTCAACTGCGGCACGCAGTTCATCGCCGGCGACTGGTACACCGTCAACGGCGACATCTGGAACAAAAACGCCTGGCATTCGGTCGCGAACAAAGCCGTGCTGACTGCCGAGCGCTGAACGGAGGGAACAACTTGTACAAAGTAGACAATGCGGTCATTATGGCCGCCGGCACATCCAGCCGCTTCGCGCCGCTGTCGTATGAGACGCACAAGAGCCTGCTGACCGTGCGCGGCGAGGTGCTCATCGAGCGGCAGATCCGCCAGATCCGGGACTCCGGCATCGACAGCGTCGTGCTCGTGGGCGGATATATGAAGGAGCGCTTTGCATACCTGCGGGAGAAGTTCGGCGTCACCATCATCGACAACCCCGAATACACCTGCCGCAACAACCACTCGAGCATTTATGCCGCGCGCCACCTGCTCGGCAATTCCTACATCTGCTCGTCGGACAACTACTTCTCGCGCAATCCCTTCGAGTCCTGCGTGGACGATGCCTATTATGCCGCGCTCTATGCCGACGGTCCCACGCCCGAGTGGTGCGTCTATGAGGGGGACGACGGCTATATCGACCGCGTCAGCGTCGGCGGCGAGAACGCGTGGTACATGATGGGGCACGTGTTCTGGTCCGAGCCCTTCAGCCGGAAATTCGTCGAGATCCTCGAGCGGGAATATGACACGCCGGAGATCCGCGACAAGCTCTGGGAGGCGGTCTATGCCGCGCATCTTGACGAGCTGAAGCTGCGCATCCGCCGCTATGATCAGAGTGACATCTTCGAGTTTGACAGCCTCGACGAGCTGCGCAGCTTTGACGCCAGCTACATCGACGACACCCGCTCGCAGATCATCCGGCAGCTCGCGGCGCGCCTTGGCTGCGGCGAGGCGGCGCTCACCGATTTTCACGCGCGCAAGGCGTGCGGCAGCACGCAGGCGGTCGGCTTCACCTTCCGTTATCAGAACGAGACGTATCAGTACGACTATAAAAATAAAGAAATGGAGAAGATCAATGGCTAAAGAAATTGTGCAGGCAGATCTCGGCCGGATCCGGGCGCTGCTCGACGAGGTGCTCGGGCGCTCCGATTACAGCGACGTGCAGAGAATGGGCGGCCTCACCAACCGCACCTACTGCGTGACGTTTGCCGACGGCAGCCGCATCATGGTGCGCATCCCCGGCGAGGGCACGGAGGAGCTCATCGACCGCGCCGACGAGAAGGTGAGCACGGAGCTCGCCTGCCGCCTCGGCATCGACGCTAAGCTCTACTTCTTCGGTGACGACGGCGAGAAGGTGTCGCAGTTCGTGCCGAACGCCGTCACCATGTCGGCCGAGACGATGCGCGGCGACAAGCGCATCCGTCAGGCGGCGCAGCTGCTCAAGACGCTGCACGGCAGCGGCGTCGACACCGGCGTCCCCTTCGAGGTGTTCGACATGGCCGCGGGCTATGAGAAGATCATCGAGGAAAACAGCGTGCCCATGTTCGGCGATTATGCGCAGGTCAAGGCGGCGGTCATGGCCGTCAAGGCGCAGATCGACAGCGTCTGCGACATCCAAAACGTCCCCTGCCACAACGACCCGCTGTGCGAAAACTGGGTGCTCTCGGCGGATGACGACCGGCTCTATCTCATCGACTGGGAGTACGCCGGCATGAACGACGGCATCTGGGATCTCGCCGACGTGTCGATCGAGGGCGTGTTCACGCCGGAAAACGACGAGCTGCTGCTCACCGAATACCTCGGCAGCAAGCCCGACCAGAACGAATACAAGCATTTCCTTGCCAACAAGATCTACGTCGACTACCTCTGGACGCTCTGGGCAAAGACCCGCGTGCCGTATGACGGCCAGCCCATGGAAGACTGGGCGGTGGAGCGCTATGCCCGTCTGAAGGACAACCTCCGCCTCTTTGCCGAGGCCTGAGCGCAGCAAGCGCAGAAAGGAGCAAAAGCTATGTTTTATGGTATTGCAGCGGGCGCGACCTGGGCGGTGGAGACCATCATCCTCGGCATCGCGCTGTCGATGGCGCCGTTTGTCTCGACCGAGCAGGCCATCTTCCTCGCGCCGTTTGTGAGCACCTTCATCCACGACGCGTTTTCCGCGCTCTGGGCGACGCTGTATAACGGCGTGCGCGGCAACCTCAAAAATGTCTACAAGGCCGCCTTCAAGACCAAGAGCGGCAAGTTCGTCATGCTCGCCGCCGTCATCGGTGGGCCGATCGGCATGACGGGCTATGTGCTCGCCATCAACTACATGGGCGCGTCCATCGGCGCAGTCGCCAGCGCGGTCTTTCCCGCGATCGGCGCGATCCTCGCCTATTTCTTCCTCAAGGAAAAGATGCAGTGGTACCGCTGGATCTTCCTGCTGGCGACGCTGCTGGGCGTCTACGGTCTGAGCTACTCACCGGAGCTGAACATCACCGATTTCTGGCTCGGCATCGTCGGCGCGATGATGTGCGCCTTCGGCTGGGGCATCGAGGCGGTCATCCTCGCCAAATGCATGCAGGATCCCGACGTGAAGGACGAGTATGCCCTGCAGATCCGCCAGACCACCTCGGCGCTGGTCTACGGCATCGTGCTGCTGCCCCTGCTGCACGGCTGGGGCTTCACGGTGAGCCTGTTCACCTCCGGCACCGGCTGGCTGCTGCCCGTGATTGCGATCGCGGCGTTTTTCGCCACGCTGTCCTACCTGTGCTACTACCGCGCGATCGCCGCGATCGGCGCGTCGAAGTCCATGGCGCTCAACGTCACCTATGCCGCCTGGGCGATCTTCTTCACGGCGGTGTTCCTCGGCGACACGAGTGTGCTCACGCCGACAACGATCATCTGCGCGCTCATCGTCATCGTCTGCGGCATTCTGACCGCGGCCGACGGCAAGGACCTCTTTTCCAAAAGTAAAGCGTAACAGTGAATTGTCAAAAAGTCTTCGCAGCGCTTCCTTGATACACTGCAATGTGCCGCTCAGATTGCTGAGCGGCACAATTTTTATTTCCCGCCCGTTCTGTTAAGGGCTTGACATTCTCCGTTTTTCGCAGTACACTGCATCTGTCAGCGAAACTGACAAAACGCAGAGGAGGCGAACGCACTTGCCGCACGAGGAGCAGAGAGAAAAGAATATCCGTCTGGTCACGGAGGTCGCGCTGGACTGTTTTCTGGCCAACGGGATCGAAAAGACCAAGGTCGCAGACATCGCGCTGCGCTCCGGGCTCACCGAGCGGTCGGTCTTTCGCTATTTTGAGACCAAGGCCGATCTGGTCCTGGCCGCGTCCCTGCTCTACTGGAACCGCATCCTCGAGCGCATCGACCGGATGTCCCACGCGGCGTCCGGCGGCGGCACGACCGGCCTGCAGGACGCGGAAAACGTCCTCATCTGCTATTCTCAGCTCTATCACCTCGACCCGAACGGGATGCGCTTCACGCTCGACGCGGAGCTGACGCTGCACACCGCGGGCAGGCTCCACGAGATCAAAAACCAGCCGCCCGAACCGTTTGAGACCTCCGGCGGCCCGATGGCCAAGGCGATCCGCAAGGGGCTCGCCGACGGCTCGATCAGCCCGGAGGTCGACGTGCGGGAGATCTACTACAACTCCTACGACGCGATCCTCGGCATCATGCAGCGCCTGTCCATCGGCGGCTCGCCGAGCGCGGGCGCGCTCGATTACGACAGCCGGATGCGCCACCTGAGCCGGATGTTCGCGCGCGCGCTCAGCGGCAAATAACCACATACACAGCAGATCCCGAGCCATCGGGATTTGTGTATACCCACTTGTGTCAGTATGGCTGACACAAGTGGAGAAGGAAGATAGAAATCCAAAGAAAGAAGGGCCGCAATGAAGGAACTGAAGCATTTGATGTATTTTGAGCGCCTGCTGGACGATGCACACAACGAGCTCGTCCGTCAGGCCGAAGCGGAAGGGGATCTGGCGATCGGCTACACCTGCTTTCACGCGCCGGAGGTGCTGCTGAATCTGGGCAGCTGCTTCTCGGTGCGTCTGCGCGCGCCGCACACCACGTCTATGGAGCTAGCCACCTATTACATGGCCAACAACAGCTGCGAGTTTTCCCGCGCCATCCTCGAGCGCGCGCTCGAGGGCAACTACAGCTTCCTGCACGCCATGGCGGGCGTCGACGTGTGCGAGGCCAACAACCGCGCCATCGAGAACATGGAGATCATGCACGCGCAGGGTGCGGACAAGGACAAATTCTTCTACTGCAACCTCGACATCCCGTATTCTGATGACGAGGACTGTGTCGAGCACATCTGCGAGCAGGTCTCGCGCAAGATCCTCAAGCCCATGCGCGAAAACTACGGCGTCGATACCTCGGACGCCGCCATCCGCGCCGCGGTCAGCGAGCACAACGAGGTCTGCCGCATCCTCACCGAGATCGGCGAGACGCGCAAGCGCGACAACCCGCCCATCACGGGCTATGAATACGCCGTGCTGGTGCTCGTGAGCTACGTCTGCCCGAAGCGGCTGATCCTGCCGCTGCTGCGCGAGACGCTCGCCGAGGTAAAGACGCGCGAGGTCGATGCGCAGAAAAACTACCGTGTGCGCGTCGCCGTCGTCGGCTCTGAGATCGACGACCCGGATCTGATCCGGCTCATCGAGAGCTGCGGCGCGCTGGTGGTCGCCGACCGCTACTGCTACGGCAGCTTCCCCGGCCGTCAGGAGATCGTGCTCACGGACGGCGAGGATGCGCTCACGCAGGTGTGCCGCTGGTATCTGCAGCACACCGAGTGCCCGCGCCAGAGCGCGCTGCACCGCGTCCAGTACCGCAACGACCACGTCGCCCAGCTCGTGCACGACTTCAAAGCCGACGGCGCGATCTACGAGCAGATGAAGTTCTGCACCTACTGGTCGTATGAGCGCGTGATCGCAAACCAGGTCATGCCGCGTGATTACGGCATCCACATCCTCTCCATCGACCGCCCCTACATCGCGGGGCAGAGCGGTCAGCTGCGCACGCGCGTGCAGGCCTTCGTGGAGAGCCTGGAAATGAAGCAGCTGCGTGCAGCGCAAAAGGAGGACAACTGACATGGCCTACAACCCCAAAACCGGCAAGGGCCTCGGCCGCTTTTATTCCGCCGAGCACCGCGCCTTCCGCGCCCGCGAATGGCGCGGCTTCCGGGACACCTTTTATGATTTCTTCCGCTGGCTCTATCTCTACGGCTTCATGGCCGCAAAGCTCGGCTGCCACCCGATCCTGATGGTCAAGGCCATGCTGCGCTACCGCTGGATGGTGTCCTACCTCACCGCGTCGCACATGGTCGACCGCCACACCATGGGTCTGCGCGGCAAGGAGCTGCGCTATGCACACAACCAGTTTTTCTCCGTGCTGCACAACTCCGTCCTCGGCGTGCGCGACATCATCGTGCGCGACCAGAACCTGCGCCCCAACAGCAAGCGCGCGGCAAAGCTGCGCGAGAACACCGTCATGTTCGACGAGATGACCCCGCACCTGATCATGATGGGCTTCCCCACCGTGAAGTGGATCGACATCGCCATGTTCGCTGTCGGTCTGCCGTCGGAGGTCGACCAGAACGCCAGTATGTTCTACATTGACGCCATGGAGCACCTCGGTCTGCCGGCGGACGTCTGCCCCGAGCCCGCCGCCGAGTGCGGCGTCGCCGTGGTGGACGACTATCCGCGCGTCGGCAAGTGCTACTTCACCGGCACGATGCCGTGCGACGGCGCGATCTCGCAGACGAACATCCTCACGCGGCACTTCAAGGACCTGCCCTCGTTCCAGATCACGCCGCCGCAGCGTGTCAACGAGCCGGAGGTGCAGACCTACGCGGTCAAGAACCTCAAGAAGGGCATCGAATTTCTCGAGCAGCAGTTCGGCGTCAAGTGGGACTGGGATGCCTTCTGGAAAAACGCCGAGATGTACAACGACACCTCGCGCTGCATGGTCGAAAAGTGGGACGTCAACTGCACCGACCACCCGCAGGTCTGCGGCGCGGCGCTGGCGCTGCAGCGCGAATATGAGTTCCAGGCGGCGGCGTGCATGGACAAGTTCATGCACAAGACGGACCTGCGCGTCACGAAGATGATGCTCAAGGGCTACGAGCAGGACAAGGCGACCAACGCGCCCCAGCCGAAATACCGCTGCCTCGTCTGGGCGTGCCCCGCACACTACTATACCAACTTCACCTACTGGACGCAGCACTGCTGGGGCGTCACCTGCGTCAACGACATGGAGGCCATGCTCAGCTACCTGCCCATCACCATCGGCGACAAGGAGCAGGCGCTGGCCGATCTCGCGCGCTGCTACGAGAAGATGATGATGCGCTCGCACACCAACGGCGGCTATGTCAACCTGCTCGACGAGTGCTGGAAGATGTGCGAGAAGTTCCACACGAACATCGTCATCATGTACGACCACGTGTCGTGCAAGAACGTCGGCGGTCTGCACGGCCTGTTCGAGGATCAGGCGCGCGAGCGCGGCATCCACCTCATCTGGATCCCGCACGACGTCATGGACCCGCGCACGGTCTCGCGCCGCGAGATGCGCGAGGCGTTCAGCCAGTACATGGTCACGGTGCTCAACGAGAAGCCGCTTGACCCCACTCTGTTGGATTACGAAGACGCACTCAGCTGGTAAGGAGGAACGAACATGGCTTGGTATTGGATTGTGCTCATCGTGCTCATCGCGCTCTTTGGTCTGCTGTTTCTGGCATACATGACCAATGCGGACATGAAGCTCATCGAAAAGATCTACAACGCGCTCATCGCATACCACGACGCCAAGGACGTCGAGGAGCAGATCTGACGCGCACAGCGGGGGACGCGCCCCCGGGAATACAACGCACCGGGGCGGTCTGTGACCGCCCCGGTGTGATTTTGCCGGAAAACCTGTCGGCCTGCCGCGCGCACGGTTGCAGGCCGAGAAATATTTATTTTCTTCGACGCACGTGGCGGCGGAGAAAAGGATGGGACTTTCTTTCGTCGCGCCCCTTGCGGGGCGCGACGATTGGGAGCAGCCGGAGAGCACCAACCCTTACAAATTTCAATCCACGCGCCCCTTGCGGGGCGCGACACTAATAAAGGAGCAAATCAAAATGAACGGCACCCCATTTGTTAGACAAGTATGGAAAGATACTTAGTACTAAAAAATGGGGTGCTTTTCCATGCCAAAGGGCGTACCAAATAAACGATACACGCCGGAATTCAAAAAGATGGTCGTGGAAACCATGTAGAAGGAAAAGCTGAGCTACAGTGAGACGGCAAGGCAGCAAGGGCCGGCCGCCAAAGCAGCTGCCAAAAGGAGCAGAAGAGGATCTGCCGGCAGAAGTCCAGCGGCTGCGCGCTTTGCGGCGCAAAAATTTTCGCTCCGCAGCGCATATCCGCGCGCGGTTTCGCCGACAATAACCGGGAAGCAAATCCCGAACTTGCGCCTTTGGAGGAATGGATATGTACAAAAAGGACTTTATCGACACCAACGACTTCACCCGGCAGGAGCTGCTGGACATCATTGAGCTGTCGCTGGCCATCAAGCGCGCCATCGCGCAGGGGTATTATCCCCCGCTGATGAAAAACCAAAACCTCGGCATGATCTTCCAGCAGTCCTCTACGCGCACGCGCGTCTCGTTTGAGACCGCGATGAGCCAGATGGGCGGGCACGCGCAGTATTTAGGCCCCGGTATGATCCAGCTCGGCGGGCATGAGACCATCGGCGACACGGGCAAGGTACTCTCAAAGCTTGTCGATGTCGTGATGGCGCGCGTCATCGAGCACCGCACGGTCGTGGAGCTTGCCGAGGCGTGCACGATCCCGGTTATCAACGGCATGAGCGACTATAACCACCCCACGCAGGAGATCGGCGACCTGTGCACGATCTGCGAGCACCTGCCGGCGGGCAAGCGGCTCGAAGACTGCAAGGTCGTGTTCGTGGGCGACGCAACGCAGGTGTGCGCGTCGCTCGGCTTTATCACGACGAAGCTCGGTATGCACTTTGTCCAGTACGGTCCGGAGGGACATCAGCTCAATGCCGACCATAAGCACATTCTCGAGGCCAACTGCAAGCTCTCCGGCGGCACATGGGCGGTCACGGACGAGCGCGACGCCGTGCGCGGCGCGGACTTCATCTATACCGATGTGTGGTACGGTCTCTACGAAAACGAGCTGCCCAAGGAAGAGCGCGTGCGCGTCTTCCACGACTATCAGGTCAACCGCGAGCTGATGCAGCTGGGGAACCTCGGCTGCAAATTCATGCACTGCCTGCCCGCGACGCGCGGCGAGGACGTGACCGACGAGGTCGCCGACAGCGACGCCTCCCTCTGCTGGGAGGAGGCAGGCAACCGCCTGACGGCCATGCGCGGGCTGCTCGTATACTTCACGCGCTGCCGCCGCAGCCCGTCGGAGCTGGCGCTGGCCGCGGCGCGCGAGGAGCTCGACACGTTTCTGGCCGCGCGGCTCGGCGGCTGCTGACCGGCGGATAAAGGAGCGGACGAATGGACGAACGCAAAAAGTTCCGGCTCGCAGACGTCATTTTCTCGGTCATCTGCGTGGTGTTTGTCGCCGAGGCGGCGGCGCCCGGTCGCGTCGATCGGCAACAGCCAGTATTTCTGGTGGATCTTTATGATATTGGCGTTTCTGCTGCCCTACGGCCTCATCGCGTCCGAGCTCGGCACGGCCTACGCGGGCGACGGCGGGCTCTACGACTGGATCCACAAGGCGTTCCCGGAGACGAAGTGGGGCGCACGCGCCTCGTGGTATTACTGGATCAACTTCCCGCTGTGGATGGCCTCGCTCGCGGTCGTGTGTCCGGAGCTGCTGGGCGTGCTCACGGGGCTGCGCTTCGGCTGGGGCGCACGGCTGCTCATCGAGCTCGCCTTCATCTGGGTCATCACGTGGATCGCCTGCTACCCCGTGTGCGACAGCATCCTCATCCTCAACATCAGCGCCGCCATCAAGATGCTCCTCGCGCTGACGGTGGGCGTGCTTGGCATCGTCTATGTCGCGCGCAGCGGCTTTGTCAACGACATGGCGCCGCGCACGTTCCTGCCGGGCTTTGACCTGCACAGCCTGTCGTATATCTCGGTCATCATCTTCAACTTCCTCGGCTTCGAGGTCGTGTGCACGTATGCCGACAACATGCGCGATCCCAAGCGGCAGATCCCGCAGGCCATCGTGAGCGGCGGCATCGTCATCGCGCTCATCTACCTGTTTTCGGCCTTCGGCATCGGCGCCGCCATCCCCACGCAGGAGATCAGCGAGGATTCGGGACTCATCGACGCGGTCGCGCTCATGACCGGGCGCACGAGCGGCTGGTTCGTCGGCGCGGTGGCGCTGCTGTTTCTCATCACGCTGTTCGGCAACATGATCTCGTGGTCGATGGGCGTCAACGCCACCGCCGCCTACGCCGCCGCGCGCGGCGATATGCCCGCGGTCTTTTCCCGCCGCTGGGCGAAAAACGATATGCCCGTCGGCGCGGCGCTCACGAGCGGCGTCGTTGCGAGCGCGGTGTGCATCCTCGGCGTGGTCATCGAGCTGCTGTCTCCCGCGTCGTCGCTGTTCTGGAGCTTTTTCGCGCTCAACCTCGTCATGCTGCTGCTGAGCTATGTGCCGGTGTTTCCGGCGTTTTTGCGCCTGCGTGCGCGCGACCCGGATGCCGAGCGGCCGTTTCGCGTGCCGGGCGGGCGCGGGCTGCTGCGCGCGCTGGCCTATGTGCCCATGGCGCTGATCCTCATCTCGATCTTTTTCACGGCCGTGCCGCTGTCCATGGACAGCGAAACGCTCTCGCACTACCTGCCGATCACGGTCGGCTCGCTCATCAGCATCGCCATCGGCGAGGTGCTCATCGCGGCGCGTGCGCGCCGCCGTCCTTAGGAGGGGATACTATGGCAAAACGAATCATCGGCACAACGCCGAAGCAGGACGGGTATCGCATGCCCGCCGAATTGAGCCCCAGCAGGGCGTGTGGATGCTCTGGCCCGAGCGAAACGACAACTGGCGCGACGGTGCCAAGCCCGCACAGCGGGCGTTTCTGGACGTGGCGGAGGCCATCTTGCAGTTTGAACCCGTGACGGTCTGCGTCAGCGCGGCGCAGTACCAGAACGCGCGCGAGCGCCTGCCGCGCGCCGTGCGCGTCGTCGAGATGGCGAGCAACGACGCGTGGATCCGCGACTGCGGCCCGACGTTTCTCGTCAACGACCGCGGCGGTCTGCGCGCCGTGGACTGGACGTTCAACGCCTGGGGCGGTCTGGTCGACGGGCTCTATTTCCCGTGGGATCTCGACGATCAGGTCGCGCAGAAGGTGTGCGAGCTGGAGCGCGTCGATTCCTACCGCACCGAGGGCTTCGTGCTCGAGGGCGGGTCGATCCACGTCGACGGCGAGGGCACGGTGCTGACGACCGAGATGTGCCTGCTGTCCGAGGGGCGCAACCCCTCCATGGACCGCGGCGCGATCGAGCATATGCTCTGCGACTATCTCGGCTGCGAAAAAGTCCTCTGGCTGCGCGACGGCATCGACCCCGACGAGACGAACGGGCACATTGACGACGTCGCGTGCTTCGTCGCACCCGGCGAGGTCGCGTGCATCTGGACGGACGACCCGCAAAACCCGTTTTACCAGCCGGCGCACGACGCCTACGACACGCTCTCGCAGGCGACGGATGCCAGGGGGCGCAGGCTGAAGGTGCACAAGCTCTGCCTGACGCAGCGGCCGTGCCTGCTTGAGGGCGCGGCGACGATCGACGCCGTGGAGGGCACCATTCCCCGTGAGGACGGCGAGGTCAGCATCGCGTCGTATATGAACTTTTTGATCGTCAACGGCGCGGTCATCTTGCCGCAGTACGGCGACGAAAACGATGCGCTTGCCGTGCAGCAGGTGCAGGCCATGTTCCCCGAGCGCCGCGTGGTCGGCGTGCAGACGCGCGAGGTCGCCTTCGGCGGCGGGAACATCCACTGCATCACGCAGCAGCAGCCCGCGCCGCAGCGCAGGTGACGCCATGGCAAGGATCGTCATCGCACTCGGCGGCAACGCGCTCGGCAATACGCCCGCCGAGCAGCGCGCGCGTGTGGCCGCCGCCTGCCCGGCGCTCGTCGGGCTCATCCATCAGGGACACGAGATCATCGTCAGCCACGGCAACGGTCCGCAGGTCGGCATGATCCAGACGGCGTTTGACGCCGCCGCGAAAACGAACCCCGCCGTCGCGCCCATGCCGCTGCCGGAGTGCACGGCCATGAGTCAGGGCTATATCGGCTACCATCTGCAGCAGGGGCTGCGCCGTGCGCTGCGTGCGCAGGGTATGCCGTGGCAGGTGGCGACGGTCGTCACACAGGTCGTCGTCGACCCGGACGACCCTGCGTTTTGCGCGCCGGCAAAGCCCATCGGCGCGTTTTACGACGCGGCTGCGGCACAGCGGATGCAGCACAGCGACCCGACCCTGCATATGCGCGAGGATTCCGGGCGCGGCTGGCGGCGTGTCGTCGCCTCGCCGAAGCCGGTGGACATCGTCGAGCGGCGCTCGATCCTGAACCTGCTCGACAATGAGTATATCGTCATCGCCTGCGGCGGCGGCGGTGTGCCGGTCGCGCGCGACGCGCACGGGGACTATTTCGGGGTCGATGCCGTCATCGACAAGGACTTTGCCAGTGCCTGTCTGGCCGAGGCCGTGGGCGCGGACTATCTGTTCATCCTCACGGCGGTCGACCACGTCTGCCTGAATTTCGGCACGCCGGAGCAGCGCGCGCTTGACGTGCTGCATGCCGACGACGCGGAGCGCTACCTGCGCGAGGGGCAGTTCGGCGCGGGCTCGATGCAGCCGAAGGTCGCCGCCGCCGTGCAGTTCGTGCGCAGCGGCTGGCGGCGGCGCGCCGTCATCGCCTCGCTTGCGCAGGCGCCGGCCGCCATGCGCGGCGAGAGCGGCACGCGCATCGTGCCGTAAAAGGCGATAAAAGCGAAAAAGCCGGTCTTTCCCACGCGGGAAAGACCGGCTTTTTCCGTGCCTTGTTCAGACGCAGCGGATGTAATCCGCCTTGCGGGGTGCTGCCTCGGGCGCGGGTGCGGCGGCATAGCCGAGCGCGATCGCGCCGACGCCGCGCAGCGTCTCCGGCAGACCCCAGGCACGCAGCAGCGCCTTGCCGTCCGGACTGTCGAAGATCTCGCGCTCGCGGTTGACCCACACGGAGCCGAGCCCCTCGGCGTGCGCGGCCAGCATGAGGTTTTCGAGCACGCAGCTGCCGTCGGCCATGTAGTTTGCGCTCCCGCCGTCGCCGAGCACGACCACAATCACCGGCGCACCGTAGTAGGGGTCGGTGTCCTTGCCGATCACGGCGGCGTTGAGCTCCGTCAGCCGCGCACGCGCCTCGGCAGAGACCGCGGCGACGATCATCGCCGACTGCGCGCCCATGGCGGACGGGGCATACGTTCCGGCCTCGAGCACACGCGCAAGCACGTCCGCAGGCACGGCGTCCGGCTTGTAGGCGCGGATGCTGCGCCGGGTCATTATGAGTGTCAGAAAATCGTTTGCCATACGATGACCTCCGTTCGGATTTGTTACGGACAGTATATCACAAATCGCGCGCGTGTGGTATACTGTTGGCAAATCTCCGGTTTTTCGGCCGGTTTGGCAGAAAGGAGCGCCCACATGATCTTTCATATCACGCGCCTTATCCTGTGGCTGCTCCCGTCGGCGGTGGGCGTGCACGGGATCCGCGCATCGGCCTGCAGGCGAAAGCGGCTCTGCTGCGCGTTGTGTGTGCTTTTCTTCTTGCTGCTTGCTTCGCTTTCCGCTGTGCTCCCGGTTGAAAATCTCTTCTTGCACTTCCGGACGCCGGAGCGCGCGTTTGCATATCAGCACATGGGGAAAATTGAGCACATTCTCTATGGTGAGGACTCCTGCTTCGTGCTGTATAAGAACGAAAATGGCGCGGACAGCGACTGCATCCTGCCGAAAACAGCCGCGGGCTATCTGCTCTCGACCCGTTGGACGAAGCAGGGGATCGTGCGCACGCCGATCACGTCTAGTTCATTTCTGCGGGCAGAGGTATATCAGGCCAGGGGCACGCAGGACTTCTATATTTATTGCGAGAAGTTCCCGCCGGAGGAGCTGGAGGATATCCGCTTGTTTCGTGCATCCGGTGAGCCGGTCGATGCGGATGTCTATCTGCCGGACGTTCCCGGTTATGTGTATATCTACGTGAATGGATTCTCTGTCGGAGATTATCTGGTGGCCGGCGGGGAAAAGCTGACGCTTGAAGGTTGGCACTCGCTCACGGCGCCGGAAAAGAGCGCGGCCGCATCGTGACGGCGCGGCGCCCCGGAATATATAGAAACGCACCGGCCGGTTTAAACAGAAAACCGGCCGATGCGTTTTTCTACGGCGGCGTGTGTGCCTGGGACGGGCCCTGTCAAAACACCATTTGCGTACGATGCCGTCCGTGCGAAATTTGTTACAAATAGTATACCATATCCGGCGGCGATGTGCTATAATATTCAATTGACTCTAACCATTGGCTTTTTGCTTTTGACTACCTGCCGGCGCGCGAAAGGAGTTTCTCAGGCCATGCAGAAGATCGCAGCTTTCATCGTCAAAAAACGCAAGCTCCTGCTTGTCGTCATGCTCATCCTTGCCGGTGTGTGCGCGGCGCTGATGCCGTTCGTCGGCGTCAACACGGACATGACCAAGTATCTGCCGAACAGCTCGCAGATGAAGATCGGCATGGATCACATGAACGAGGCGTTCCCGGATGCGGTGCAGACGTATACCATCCGCGTCATGTTCCGCGGGCTGGATGCGCGCGAAAAGCTTGCCATCCGCGAGCAGCTTGCCGAGATCCCGAATGTGCAGAGCGTCGCCTACGAGCCGGACAGCAGCGATTATAACCGCGATGATGCCACGCTCTACAAGCTCTCGACGCTCTATGACTACAATTCCGACGAGGAGGCGCAGATCGAGCGCGACGTGGCCGAGCGCTTCGCCGGCTATGATGTGGCCGTGCGCAGCGACGATACCTCGGCGCCGAGCATCCCGCCGATCGTGTTCGTCCTCTCGATCGTGCTTGTGACGACGATCCTGCTCATCGCCTGCCCGTCATACTTTGAGCCGGTGCTGTTTTTGCTGACGATCGGCGTGGCGGTGCTGCTCAACCAGGGCACGAATATCTTCCTCGGCGAGACGTCGGACGTCACGGCGAGCATCTCGGCCATTTTGCAGCTTGCGCTCTCGATGGACTACTCCATCATCCTCATGAACCGCTACCGGCAGGAGCTGGCCAAGGGCGACGACCGCGAGAGCGCCATGACGCGCGCGCTCACGGCGGCCTTCGGCTCGATCACCGGCAGCTCGGTCACGACGATCGTCGGTCTGCTGATGCTGGTGTTCATGCGCTTTAAGATCGGCATGGATCTCGGCATCGTGCTGGCCAAGGGCGTGCTGTTCAGTCTGCTGTGCGTGTTCACGGTGCTGCCGGGGCTGATCCTGTGGGCGGATAAGGTCGTCCGCAAGACGATGAAAAAGCCGCGCGCACCCAAGCGCGAGCGCAAAAGCGTGCTCGCGGGGCTCGGCCGCTTCAGCTACCGCTGCCGCGGCGTGATCGCAGCGGCGTTCGTGCTGCTGTTTGCCGGGGCATACATCCTGCAGCTGTCGACGCAGATCTCCTACACGCTCACCGACCCCGACCCCGTGGCCGAGGTGTTCCCGCCGGACAACCCGCTCGTGGTGCTGTATAACAATCAGGACGAGGCGGCCGTCTCCGCGCTGGCCGACCGGCTCGAGGACGACCCGAACGTCAAGAGCGCCATGTCCTATTCCACCACGCTCGGCCGCCAGTGCACCGCCGAGCAGATGGCCAACGCCATCGGCGCGCTCGAGGCCGGCATCCCGGTCAGCGCCGATATGCTCGGCATGATCTACTACGACGTGCACGGCGACGGGCAGAGCGTGACCATGACGGCGGCGCAGTTTCTGCGCTTCCTGTCGCAAAACGTCGCCAACAACGCCACCTTCGCGCCGTACATCGACGAGAGCCTGACGGCAAACCTCCAGACGCTGATGAAGTTCTCCGATCCCGCGGCGCTCACGCAGCAGCGCACGGCGGAGTCGCTGGCCGAATTTCTCGGCATGAGCGCGTCGGACGCAAAGCAGCTGCTGCTCTACTACTATATGCAGCACGGCGGCGCGGACGGCAGCGGCACGATGACGATCCCCGCCTTCTCGAACTTCCTCAATAACGAGGTGCTCACCGACCCGACCATGGCGGGCATGATGAATGACGCGGCGCGCGCACAGGCATCTCAGCTGCAGACGTTCACGGATGTCACCGCCATGACCACGCCGCGCGACACCGCCGGCATCGCCGCGCTGCTCGGCATGGACGAGCAGACGGTCAAAACGCTCTTCATTGCCTACCACGCGTCCCGGGGCGACCTGTTCTCGGGCGGCCGGTGGGAGGTGTCGATGCAGAACATGGCAAACTTCCTCGTCGAATGCGGCGGCCTGCTCGATGAGGCGCAGGAGCAGCAGATCACGCAGCTGAGCTGGATCATCAACGGCTCCGTTTACGGCACGCAGTACACGGCGCCGCAGCTTGCGAGCGTCCTCGGCATGGACGCCGCGCAGATGCAGCAGCTGTATATGCTCTATAACAGCCGCCACGGCGACACGAGCGGCTGGACGCTGTCGGTGCAGCAGTTTGTGAACTTCCTCTGCCAGGAGGTGCTGCCGGACGCGCGCTTTGCCTCCCAGCTCAGCGGCGTGGACACCGCGCAGCTGCAGTCGGCGCGCACGGTCATCAACGCCGTCGCCTCCGGCCAGGCGTACACGGCGGCGGGGCTGGCAAACCTCTTCGGCGGTCTCTCGAGCCAGATGAACCGCGGCACGATGGAGCTGCTGTTCCTCTACTATGCGAGCGTCAACCGCGGCGAGGCCGACTGGACGATGTCCATGCAGGAGCTGTTTGACTACCTGCATGATCAGTTCCTGACCGACGCGCGCTTTGCCTCCTTCCTGACCGACGATATGCGCGCGCAGATCACCGGCGCGCAGACGATGCTCACCGATGCGGTCGCGCAGCTGCGCGGCAGCAATTACTCCCGGCTCGTGCTCACGACGACGCTGCCGGTCGAATCGACCGAGACGAGCGCGTTCATTTCCGGGCTCATGCGCGAGCTTGACGCCGACACGACCGGGGACTATTACCTCATCGGCAACAGCGCCATGGGCTACGAGATGGAAAACAGCTTCCACAGTGAGCTGCTGCTCATCACGCTCCTGACGGCGGTGTCGATCTTCCTCGTCGTCGTGTTCACGTTCCGCTCGCTGATCATTCCGGCGCTGCTGGTGCTGCTGGTGCAGTGCGGCGTGTACATCACGGTCATGGTCGTCGGCCTGCAGGGGCTGGAGATCTATTACCTCGCGCTGCTGATCGTCGAATGTATCCTCATGGGTGCGACGATCGACTACGGCATCCTCTATACGAGCTATTACCGGGAGATGCGCGCGAGTATGCCCGTGCGCGATGCACTCGTCGCGGCCTACCGCGGCAGCATCCACACGGTGCTGACCTCCGGCTCGATCCTCGTGCTGGTCACGGCGGTCGACGGGCGCTTTTTCGGCAACCTCGCCGTCGAGCAGATCTGCCGCACGATCTCCATCGGCGCGTTTGCGGCCATTTTGCTCATCCTGCTGTTTCTGCCGGGTGTGCTCGCCCTGTTTGACCGCTGGGTGCTGCCGCGCGACCTGCGCCGGCAGCTGTATCCGCCGAAGGCGCGCGGCGCGCAGAGCGCAAAGCAGGAGCACAAAATGTAACGATTCAACGCAACAAAAACAGCGAAGCACGATCGTGCTTCGCTGTTTTTCAGCCTGTCAAAAAGTATTACTTTTTGACAAATGGGTTTGCGGCCTGACTGCAGCGCACGCACTGTCCGCCGTTGGCGGACGGTGCGCACGTTTGCAGGCCGAGAAGTATTTTCTCCGCCGCACATGTCGCCGGAGAAAATGATTGGAATATCTTTCGCCGCTGCGGCGGCGAAACTCTGCGAGGCGCCTGACAAGTCGTGCTTCGCTGTTTTTGATACTGTCAAATACTTTTTGACAGTCTTAAAAGTGCAGGACCTCGATGAGCAGCAGCCACGCCAGTCCGTAGTACGCGGTCACGGCGACAAGGTCGTTGACCGTCGTGATCAGCGGACCGGAGGCCACGGCGGGGTCGACGCCGAGGCGCTTGAAGAGGATGGGCACGGTCGTGCCAATGATGCTCGAGAGCAGCATGGACACCAGCAGCGCCGTGCCGGTGCAAAACGACACCGAGAAGGCAAAGGCCGCGGCCGCGCCCTTCGCCGCCATCAGATACAGCCCGATCGCACCGAAGGACAGCAGCCCAAGCAGCAGACCGTTCATCAGACCGACGCGCGCCTCCTTGCCCACCAGCGCGAGCTTCTGCCGGGGGCTGACGTCCTCGTCCATCAGCACGCGGATGGTCACGGCCAGCGACTGCGTGCCGACGTTTCCGGCCATGTCCAGCACGAGCGACTGGAAGCAGATGATGACGGTCAGGTGCGTGACGACGCGCTCGAACAGCCCCACCACGCTCGAGACCACGAGCCCGAGCCCCAGCAGGATCACCAGCCACGGCAGACGCTTGGTCACGCTGCGGCGCAGCGGCTCCTCGAGATCTTCTCCGGCGGTCAGACCGCCGAGCTTTGCATAGTCCTCGCCGAGCTCGTCGGCCACGAGCTCCGCCACGACCTGCGCCGTCAGCGCGCCGCACAGGCGGTTGTCGGCGTTGAGCACAGGGATGGAGTCCTCGGAATAGGCGCGGATGCGCTCGACGCAGTCCTCAATCAGCTCGTCCGCGTAGACATAGGGGTAGGACGTCATGAGAATGTCGTCGAGTGCGGTGGTTTCGCGCGCGATGATCAGCTCCTTGAGGTCGATCGCGCCGACGAGCACGCCGTTTGCGTCGACGGCGTAGAGCGTGGAGATGTTGTCGGTGTCGGCGGCCTGCCGGATCAGCTCCTTCATCGCCTGACGCACGGTCATGTCGGCACGGATGCTGACAAAGTCGGTGGTCATGCGGCTGCCGATCTCGTCCTCGTCGAACGAGCTCAGAAACGACAGGTCGCGCTTGACATCGTCGTCCATGAGGTCGACGAGCGCGCTGCGCTGCGCGCGTTCGAGCCCCTTGAGGTAGTCCGCCGCGGTCGACGGATCGAGCAGCGGCAGGATCTCGAGCTTTTTGCGGATGCCCAGCTCCTCGAGATAGGTGGGCATATCGTCCTCGGTGTATTCGAGCACACCGGCCAGCGTCGGCGCGTCGAGCAGGGCATAGAGCCGGCAGCGCTCGTCCCGGCGCAGCAGCTCGAGCGCCTCGGCGATGTCGCGCTCGTGGTAATCCTCGAGCTTTTTTCTCAGCTGCCCGGGCGCAAGGTTGCCGCGCAGCAGCGCCGCGATCTCGCCCTTGTAGTCCGGGTGGCGGTCGCCGGGGATGATCTCCGGCGGGGTGTTGTTCATTTCGGACATATCGTCTTCCTCCTTTGTGCAAAAGCTTCCGGGGTCAGAGGAAAACGGGCATGAAAAAACCGCCGTCTCATTCCCTCTTTACCCCTTGGGTATGCAGCTCGGGAAGGACAGCGGGTCCGGTCGCGCAGCGAGGCCCTGTCAGAACACGAACAGCGCCTGATGATCGCCTGTGCACCGGAGCTCTCTGCCCCTACTGTGACCCTGACTGCAGCTGTCCATGTTCTCACCTCACTTGTGGTGTATTCGGTCTGAAACCGAGGTCATTATAGCATCGTGACCCGGAATGTCAAGCCGCTTTTTGCAGGGGACTGGACATTTGCCACGCGACGTGCTATCATGGCGCATCCGGACGGAAAGGAACGAGTGTTTTGATGATCAACGTGCTTTTTATCTGCCACGGCAACATCTGCCGCAGCCCGATGACGGAGTATATCTTCCGCGACATGGTGCAGCGGCAGGGGCTGGCGCAGCGGTTTTACATCGCCTCGGCGGCGACCAGCCGCGAGGAGATCGGCAACGACGTCTACCCGCCCGCACGCGCCGAGCTGCGCGCGCACGGCGTCCCCGTCGGTCACCGCGCCGCCGTGCAGGTCACGCCGCGCGACTACGACGCCTATGACTGGCTGCTGACGATGGACGAAAACAACGCGCGCAACCTCCGCCGCATCCTCCCGCACGACCCGGACGGCAAGATCCGTCCGCTGCTGTCGTTCGCGGGGGAGCAGCGCGGCATCGCCGACCCGTGGTACACCGATGATTTCGGCGCGGCGTATGCCGACATCGTGCGCGGCTGCACGGCGTTTCTGGAGCATCTGCGCCGCAGCGGAGCGGTTTAGCGCTCACGGCCGGCGGTGATGAAAATGCGCGCCGCGTGCGCGCAAAAATTTGTGGAGAAATCCCTTTGAAATTTGCAGTCACCTCTGCTATAATCAGCATACAGCGTGTGGCGTTTGCGCGTAAATCCAGTTGCAGAGCGGCCACGCGCTTTTTTTGCGCGCAGAAAAGCGCGGCAAACTTCATAGGCAGATCGTGTAGCAGAAATGCGTAAGTCCGGATGAATGGGACTTGCGCATTTTTTATTTTTCGGAAAGAAGGAGATATTTTGGACACAGGAAATCAGTTTTTGGGGACGGAGCGCGTGGGAAGGCTCATGCGGCGCTACGCCGTCCCGTGCATCATCTCGCTGCTCGTCGGCGCGCTCTATAACATCGTCGACCAGATCTTCATCGCCAACGCCAGTTACCTCGGCTCATACGGCAACGCGGCCAACACCGTCGTGTTCCCGCTGACGGTGGTAGCGCTGGCCATTGCCGTGATGATCGGTGACGGCTGCTGCGCCTTCGTCAGCATCAGCCTTGGGCAGAACGAGGTTCCCAAGGCAAAGCGGAGCGTCGGCAATGCGGTGGTGATGTGTCTGGTCAGCAGCATTGTGCTGGCCGCGCTCTATCTGATTTTTGCGGACACCATTCTTGCCATGTTCGGCGGAACAGTGAACGCCGAGACCTACCACCACTCCCAGGAGTATTTCTTTTATATCACGCTGGGTGTGCCGTTTTATATGTTTGGGCAGGCCATGAATCCCATCATCCGTGCCGACGGCAATCCTCGGTTTGCCATGGTGTCCACCCTTGCGGGTGCGGCGCTGAACATCATTCTGGACCCCATCTTCATTTTCGGCTTCCGCTGGGGCATGATGGGCGCAGCGGTGGCTACCGTCATCGGTCAGCTAGTCACGGCAGCGCTGGCAGTGTGGTATCTGCTGCACATGAAGATCATTCGCCCTGAAAAGGGTGACTATCGGCTGAAGGGCTCCATCTGCGGCCGTACCCTGACCCTTGGCATGACCAGCTTTCTGTCTCAGGTCAGTCTTGTGGCGGCGATGGCGGCCATCAACAACATGCTGCGCAAATACGGCGCGCTGGACGCCGTGTTCGGGCAGGCACAGTACGCGCAGATCCCCATGGCGGTGGTCGGCATCGTGATGAAGTTCTTCCAGATCGTCATCTCCATCGTGGTGGGCATGGCGGCGGGCTGCATCCCCGTGGTGGGCTTCAACATGGGCGCCAAAAAGCCCACCCGTGTGAAGGAGCTGTTCACGAAACTGCTGCTGGCAGAAGCCACCGTGGGTGTCGTTGCACTGGTGCTGGTGGAGCTGCTTCCCCGGCAGCTGATTGCCCTGTTCGGTGCCGCCAACGAGAGCGTTTACTACACCGATTTCGCCGTGAAGTCCTTCCGCGTCTACCTGTGCATGATCATTCTGGCCTGTGTCAACAAGGCGTGCTTCATCTTTTTGCAGGCCATGGGCAAGGCGGCGGAATCCACCGCCCTGTCCATGGTGCGCGAGGTCGTGTTCGGCGTGGGCTTTGCACTGCTGCTGCCGCGCTTTTTCGGTCTTGACGGCGTGCTGTACTCCATGCCGGTGTCGGACATCCTGACTTTTGTCATCTCGGCGGTCATCATCGTGAAAACCTATCGGGAATTGAATGTGGAAGGAGTGCAGAACGCATGAAAAACAGAGTGATTACCATCAGCCGCGAATTCGGCAGCGGCGGGCGCACCATCGGCAAAAAGACGGCGGAAAAGCTGGGCATCCCGTGCTATGACGCCGAGATCATTCAGACGATGGTGCAGGAGACCGGCTTCGCGCCGGACTATGTGCAGGAGGCGGGGGAGTACGCCCCCCGGCGGCTTCCTGTCCTCCGCCTTTTCCAACCGGATGTTCGGACCGACCAACGAGGACATCCTCTGGGAGCACCAGTACAAGGTCATCACGGACCTTGCCGCAAAAGGCCCCTGCGTCATTGTGGGCCGCTGCGCAGACTACATCCTGCAGGACACGGCCGACTGTCTGAAGGCCTTTGTCCATGCGGACATGGCATTCCGCGCCAAGCGCATCGTCGAGGTCTACGGCGAGCGCGAGCAGTCGCCCGAGCAGCGCCTGCGCGACAAGGACAAGCGCCGCGCGGCCTATCACCGCTTCTACACGAACATGAAGTGGGGCTACGCGCAGAATTACCACATCACGCTCGACAGCGGCGAGCTCGGCATCGACAAGTGCGCCGACATCATTGCGCAGCTGTATTGAGACAAAGAAAAAGTGGCCGGCTGCTCATGGCAGCAGACCACTTTTTGTATTCACAGGGCTTTTTCGATATGTCTTTCTCGTCAGCAAAACCGCCGCGGCGCACGCCCCGGACGGGGCTGTCATTCCTGTTTATGGCGCAATATCCGGGAGCGAAAGGCCAAGTCTTTCGGCTAGCCCGGCCAGATAGCGGACGTGGCCGTCATCCGCGCCGCGGATGGTGAAATATCCGGATTTGTCGGCCGTGATGTTCTGCCCGCGGTAGACTACCCGCTCCCCTTTTTGCAAATAAACCTGCTTGCCATGGACTTTGTCGTGCTGGTATGCACGCACAGCGTTCACATAGTATTGGGCGAACAGCGCCTGTGCTTTTTCCAAGTCGCCCAGATGGCCGCAGATCATTACTTCGTCGAGCAGGATCAGCTGTCGGCCCATCACATCGAAGTGCGGATAGTCACGCCGGTGTGCGAGGATCGCCTCCCGGGAGGACAGCACGTCATAGACAGGCAGCACCTTTGTCAGCACATCGGGCAGGATCTGCTTCAAGAGCTGGGACGGCTGCTCTCGCAGGTCAAAGCACAGCTCCTGCCTGCCGTCAATGCTCCCGAGGCGGGAGCGCAGGGTGCAGTTGTATTCGTGGTAATACCGCTTCAGCGGCGACGGGGAAAAGGTGCGCTCGTCGCATTCCGGTATGCGGATGCCGAGATTGACCCACATTTGCTGTGCGGGGCCCGCGGACGGCAAACCGCACTGGAAGTGGATGATCTGCGACAGGTCGCCGGAAACAAAGCGGTGCAGTGTCCGCCCATATTTCCGGAAGCCGAGCGGCCTGAGCTGCGTGTAGACGGCGGCCTCGATCTCGTCAATACACATGGCTGCTTCTGTTTTTTCGTTCATGTTCGTTCTCTCTGGCGAAATTGCACTTTCATTCAAAACCGCCCGAAAGGCTGTGTCCTCCGGGCGGCTTTGCGCACATGTTGCGGCAGTTACACCGCCCAGCGGCGGCGGTCAAAGAGCGCGAGCGTCATGGCGATGGCGGCGGCGAAAAACACCAGCGCCGGCCACGGCAGACCCAGCACCCGCGGCAGCGGGGCGAGACACGTGATGGCCGCGCAAAACAGCAGCGAGCAGTCCAGCAGCGCGAAGATGAGCCGGTTCAGCAGCTTCGAGCGCGCGGCGCGCGCCGCGTCCGACCACGATTTTTTCACGTTCACGGTCAGCTGTCCGGCGTTGGCCTTGCCGAAAAACTCCGACAGCTGCGCCGGCAGCACCGTGAGCTTCTCGCCGGAGCGGGCGAGCTGCTGTGCAAGCGTTTTGACCTTCTTTTCAATGTGCTCGCGGCTCAGGGCGGTGTTTTTGACATACTCCGCCACGATCTCGATGACGTTTGCGTCCGGCGACACGCTCGTGAGCATGCCCTGAATGACGAGCAGGCTGCGCCCGAGCATCGTCAGCGAGCCGGGCACGGACACGCCGTATTCATTGAGGATCTGCACGAACTCGTCCACCAGCACGCCCATGTCCATGTCGGCCATCGGCATGGCCTCATACTTGTGCAGGAAGATGCCAATGCGCTCGGCGAGCGCCTGCCGGTCGGGCATACGCGTATATTGGCCGAGCGAGAGCAGCGTATCCGTGAGTGCGGGCACATCCTGCTCATAGATCGTGCGGATGATGCCCATGTACAGCTCTGCCTCGCGCGGGCTGATGCGCCCCATCATGCCGAGGTCGAGCCAGACGATCTTCCCGTCCTGCACGCGGATGTTGCCGGGGTGCGGATCGGCGTGGAAGAAGCGGTAGACCGTGATCTGGCGGATATAGTTGTGCACGAGCTTGACGGCGATCTCGTTGAGGTCGTAGCCGTCGGCGCGCAGACCGGCGGCGTCGTCGATCTGGTGACCGCCGACATACTCCATGACGAGCACGTTCTTCGTGCACCACTTCGGGTAGGTCGCCGGGCAGTCGGCATAGACGATGCCGTCGTTGAGACGCTTGAATTCGGCGATGTTGTCCGCCTCGATCGTGAAGTCGAGCTCCTGCTGCACGGTGCGCCAGATCTCGTCGAGCACGGCGTGAAAGTCCAGCGCGCTTGCAAGCGGCGTGTACTTGAGCAGCACGGCGGCGCGCTTGAGCAGGCGCACGTCGCGGCTCATGATCTCATACAGGTCGGGGCGCTGCACCTTCACGACGACGCGCTGGCCGTCGGTCAGGGTCGCTGCGTGCACCTGCGCGATCGAGGCCGAGCCGAGCGGCCGGATGCCGATGTCGGAAAAGACCTCCTGCCACGGGCGGGCGTAGGCCTGCGTGAGGATGCGCTCCACCTCGGTCAGCGGCATGGGCGTCACGTCCGTGCGTAGCGTCTCGAGCGCGAGGCAGTATTCTTTGGGCAGAATGTCCGAACGCATGGACAAAATTTGTCCGAATTTGACAAACGTTGGTCCGAGGTCCACGAAAATATCGCGCACCTTCTCCGGCGTCAGCCCCTGAACGAGGTGATGCTTTTGCAGTATGGCGACGATCTCGGCGAAGCGCTTGGCCTCGTCGAGCTGCGCGGCGGGGCCGGCCATCAGTCTGCTTCCTTCTTGGCCAGCAGCTTTTGCAGCAGCGTCTCGCGCTCGTCGGCGCTCATGGCGTCCACGTCCACGGCGGGCTTTTCGTCCGCGTCCTTGGCGGCCTGCTTGCAGGTGCGCTTGAGCTCCTCGTTGAGCACGCGCCCCTTCTCTACGGTCACTTCGCCGCGTGCGACGCACTCATCGAGCAGCTTGCCGAGCTTTTCGCAGCCGAGGTCGGCCGCGCCCACGGAGGCGACGATCAGCTTGCGCAGATAGCTTTCAATAGAATCCATAATCCATACACTCCTTATCTTATCTTGTGCACTTTGCGGTATCGTATGCCCGGTCCCGGGCGGGGATCACGAGTTGGCGCCGGCCGCGGCGGCCGCGTCGAGCAGCGCCATGACCCGGCGGTAAAACATACGTGTGCGCACGACGCCGGTGTTCATCACGCCGCCGATCGCGGCCAGATGGTCGAGATTCTCGACCGGCAGCACCTGCCACACGCCGCGCTGCGGCGTCTGACCGGGCGCGAAGTCCGTGTGCGGTGCGCCGCCGGGACAGCGGGCGGAGACGGTGTTGACGAGCCCGTCGTTCGGCAGCCAGTCGGACGGCACGGCGCCGCCCGCGCGCCCCATCGCGGTCGAAAACGGCCAGAGCAGCGGCGTCATGGCCGTGTCGGGCTTCTGGTCGTGCGTGAGCAGACGCGGCAGCGTCCGGCAGCAGGGGATGGAAAAATACCAGGCGTCCGGCAGTGTGTCGATGCGCGCATTGAGTGCGCGCGCACCGGCGCAGCGCAGGTCGTCAAAGGCGTTGTCGCCCGCCGGGAGCGGGTTTTGCGCCAGCATCCGCAGCGCGGCCGTCGTGATCGGCTCGTCCGGGTCGCGGCGGATGCCGAACTGGTCGAGCCGGAAGTCATATACGTCCTTGAATGCCGAGATGCCGAGCGCGCGCGCCGCGCCGAGAAACAGCGTCGAGAGCGCATTCGCAGCATCCGGCTGCACGTCGAGAAATGTCGAACCGTCGTGCGGTGCGGCGATGGTCACCAGCGCGTGCACCCAGCCGGTCTTGCCGCCGGTGAACAGCGGCGAGGGCGTCTCACCTGCGGCCTCGGCCGCCTGCACCTCCTCGGGGCAGCCGTGCGCGAGCAGCTGCATGAGCAGCCGCGCCGTCGCGCCGCCGAAGCTGTGCCCGACGAGATCTATGGGCCTGTCCGCGCCCCAGCCGGGCACGAGCGGCGCGGGATATGCCGTGCCGAAGCGCGCGTGACCGAAGTGCTGCGCGTGCGCGATGCCGTAGTCGGCCCTGCCGCCGGTGAGCGCGGCATAGAGCTCGCACGCGCGGTCCCACGCGCTCGAGATGATGCCGACCGAGGCCGCGCGGCAGTCGTATCCGCAGCGGTTGAGATAGCCGAGCACGTCGCCCGCCGCGAGTCCCCAGTAGGGCACGGCGCGGTAGAGCGCATCCTGCGCGCCCCAGCCCAGCAGCCCGTGCACGAACACGGTCGGGTGCGCGCTGCGTCCGCCGGGCGGTGCGTCCGGCAGCAGGCATTCGCCCACCTCCAGCGCCTGATGCAGCAGCTCCTGCGGTGTTTTCATGGCGCGCCTCCTTCCGGGCGAAAATTCTGTTCTTAATATAGCACACCGGCCGGAGAGCGTCAATGCTGCGCCGGGAGGAAACAAAACGCCGAAAACGGAGCGGAGAGCGCGGCCGGAAATTGTGCGAAGTGCTAAAAGTGAAGTTTTTTGCCGAATGCGCTTGACTTCAGCAGCTAAAAGCGCTAAAAGTA
>VOFJ01002920.1_pt1:0-10000 | contig 51475 bp, 82 predicted proteins | sample 5384081 | NCBI WGS metagenome assembly VOFJ01 (sample SAMN12384729, study PRJNA508395) | human gut metagenome | isolation source: healthy gut I | host: Homo sapiens
ACATTCTAAAAGAAGTAAAAAAGAAATATTCCTCGATAGCTCAGTCGGTAGAGCACGCGGCTGTTAACCGCGATGTTGTAGGTTCGAGCCCTACTCGGGGAGTTTTTTTTTTTTAAATATAAGGCTCCGTGGTCAAGCGGTTAAGACATCGCCCTTTCACGGCGGTAACACGGGTTCGATTCCCGTCGGAGTCACGATGGGTCAATTCTTTTGGCTGGCAATTGGGTTCAAATCAGCTGGAAAGCACATGCCGATGTGGCTCAATTGGCAGAGCAGCTGATTTGTAATCAGGAGGTTATCGGTTCGAGTCCGATCATCGGCTTTTTGAAGGAACAAACCTTTGGACCATTAGCTCAGTTGGTTAGAGCAACCGGCTCATAACCGGTCGGTCCTGGGTTCGAGTCCCCGAAGGTCCACTTGTCACAAAAGCGTCAAAAAAAAAAAGAATATTTATTTGGCCCAATGGCTCAGTTGGTTAGAGCGCCGCCCTGTCACGGCGGAGGTCGCGGGTTCGAGTCCCGCTTGGGTCGTTCTGGAAGTTTTAGCTGGGAGCTAGGGAGAGCATCTGCCTTACAAGCAGGGGGTCATAGGTTCGAGCCCTATAGGTCCCACTTGTTGAAACAACTGTTACAGTAATGCCGGCGTGGCGGAACTGGCAGACGCGCAGGACTTAAAATCCTGTTGTGGTGACACAGTACCGGTTCGATTCCGGTCGCCGGCATTCATCCAAAGGGTACTTGACAAGAGTGCTATAATAGATGAGAAGATGTAAAAAGAATATGTGTGCGTAGCTCAGCTGGATAGAGCACTTGGCTACGGACCAAGGTGTCGGGGGTTCGAATCCTCTCGCGCACGTATGCTAAATAGTCTTAAATTCTTGAAAAATCAAGGGTTTAGGGCTATTTTTATATATGCAGATTTTATGAATCCTTTTTAATGCGGAAAATTCAATAAGATGGTATAATAAAAAAAGATAAATTACTGGAAACAATGAATTAAGGTAACCTTAAGGTTATTCGAGTTGGAAAGTAAGATTTACGTGTTAAGATGGCATCATCAAAGATAAGAGGAGGAAAAAAATATGTGGACGAGAGCGGAATTAAAAGACAGAGCAAAGTTTGCATTTAAAAGAAACTATTGGAGAAGTGTGCTGATCAGTTTACTGCTGGCGCTTTTGATAGGAGGCGGCAGTGGCGCAGGAAGTGCAGGTTCGGCTATGTCATCAGCTTTAGGAAGTGACGGAAGTGATATTACCTCGGACCTTATGATGATTTTTATGATGACGCAGATGACATCTGGTATGGGATGAATGATGTCTATGACAATACAGATCATACAGCACTTCTTTTTGCAGGAGTCATTTTTGTTGTGATCTTCATGATTGTATTTGTGATCATTATGACTGTTACAATTCTTTTGGATGCATTTATTTTTAATCCATTGAAGTGGATGTAAACGTTTCTATTTAAGAAACCTCAATGAGGCAGCTTTAGTGGGAAATGCCGGATACGCATTTGATAACAATTATAAAAATATTGCAAAGACAATGTTTTTCCGTGATCTGTATACTGTTTTGTGGTCAATGCTTTTTATTATTCCTGGCATTGTAAAGTAATATGAATACCAGATGATCCCATATTTGCTGGCAGACAATCCACAGATGACAAAAAAAGAGGAGGCATTTGCAGAGAGTAAGAGAATGATGCAGGGACAGAAATGGAATGCATTTGTTTTGGATTTATCATTCATTGGATGGGATATTTTATCTGAATGACAATGGGAATCCTGGGAATCTTTTATGTGCAACCATACAAAGATGGAACACATGCCGCATTATATGAAGCTTTAAGATACAGAACTCCGTATCAGCAGATTCAGAATCCGGCACCTTACCAGCAGAATACTGCAATGAATCAGCAGACAACAGAGATGCCGAATAGATTTGAAAATCAGAATATCGATCAGCCGTTTGAGGACAGAACGGATTATTAGGAGAACAACTACGGATGGATTACAAAAATCTTGATCGCAGATGATGAGCCGGAGATCAGAAATCTTCTCCGGCTTTATCTGGAAAATGAAAACTATCATGTAATAGAAGCGGAGGACGGACAGCGGGCGCTCGATTTATTGCGGGCAGAGCAGCCGGCATTATGTATTTTGGATATTATGATGCCGAAGATAGACGGCTATCATGTATTGCAAAGAGATTCGCAAAGAGAGTAATATTCCAGTGATCATTTTGTCAGCGAAGGACGCAGATTCGGAAAAAAATCCTGGGATTAAATCTGGGAGCAGACGATTATCTGGCAAAACCGTTCAATCCTTTAGAGGCAGTTGCCAGAGTGAATTCTAACATTAGGCGTTTTTATTCTCTTGGAACAAAAGTGGTTCAGGAGGGAAATTTAGCTGTTCGGGATCTGGTATTGAATCAGGACGCGTGTACTCTGAATAAAAAAGGAGACAAAATCATACAGCTGACCTCTGTGGAATATCGCATCATGGAACTGTTAATGAAGCATCCGGGCAAAGTCTTTACAAAAAACAGCAGATTTATGAACATGGATGGGGGAAGATTATATTGTGGCAGACAATAACATTATGGTCTGCATCAGTAAGTCGTGGGCAAAACTGATGATAATCCTTCCGCTTATATTCAGACAATCCGTGGTCTGGGATATCGCTTGGAGAAGTAAATGAAGAAACAGAATGATTTACAGTGGTTTTTGATCAAAAAAATTTATTGAAATACTAGCAGTTGTTGGAGTTGTGGAATATCTGTTGACTTTTCTGGTCAACAGATTTGTGCTGCCTAACGTACTGCTATATTTTTTTTTCCGGGCGTGGAAGAAAATCCGCTTTTTGCTCGGCTCCGGCGTGATCTTCTTCCTGTCTGCAGTTTTAATGTTACTGATCTTAGGAGCATTGAATGCAATGTTTCCATCACCGCTTCATGAGATGGTACAGGCGGCTTTGGAACAAATGCAAAAAAATTTCATGCATACCGTTTCCTCTGAAAAACTAATTTTTCTTTTTATGAATTAAACAGAGGGCAGGCAATTCTGCTTTTTCTGGTTGCTTTTGTAGTAGTGTTGGTAATTTTAACCCCGTATGTGTTAGGGGCAGTTTGTTTTGCAAAAAATAACGATTAAAGAGTTTCGTCAGATCCAGAGAGAGGGAGGAGGAACAGAAAAGAGGTTGACCGTAAAAAAATCTGATGCTATCAGACATTGCACATGATCTCAGAACGCAGATGACAAAGGTAAACGGTTATGCAAAAGCACTGGCAGACGGAATGGTGGTGGAGCCGGAGAAACAGTTGGAGTATTTGCAGGCAATACAGAATAAGTCGGCAAGCGATGAACGATCTGATCCATTTATTATTTGAGTATGTAAAATTAGACAGTGAAGGTTTTCACTGGACAGAAAAGAAACAGATCTGAGTGAACTGTTACGTGAAAATGACTCATTTTTATGCAGACTTTTGAAGATGCAGGGATGGAATTCGAGATTGATATTCCAGAAGAAGTGGTTTCGGTATCCGTTGATTCAATCCAGTTTTCCAGAGTGATCACGAATCTTTTGAATAATGCAATGAAGCACAATGAGAGTGGTACGCATATAAAGATTGGCATGTACCGAGAAAAATGGATACATTTATATTCTTGTAGCAGATAGTGGCAGGAGAATTCCGGGCGAGCTTGCGGAACATTTATTTGAACCATTTACAAAAGGAGATGTATCCAGAAAAAGTGGAAGTGGAAGCGGACTAGGACTTTCGATTGCAAAAAATCATTGAAATGCATGGATTTCAAATGGATTTTATACAACAGCTGGACGAGAAAAAAATTCCGCAGATTGCAGGCTATACAAAAGAATTTGTCATCCAGATCGCGGACGACAGCTACGACTCATCCCTCACGGCATGACGAAAAGCGCAGGGCAATAAAAAGAAAGCTGCGCATATAGACAAGCCGGAGGGATTTTTTATATAATGAATAAAAAGTATTGTAACAGGAAAAAGAGACTCATTGGATACATTTGAGATGTTAAAAAAGGCTGTTAAGCCAGAATGATTTGAACTTTTGCTGCGGATCAGACAGGAGCAAAAGAAAAGAACACGGATAAAACAGATATTCGTCTGGTATATCAGATGAATGACACGATAGAAAGCTTTCTTGTTTTTAAGGAAGCAAGAATGACAGGTACATACAAAAGAAGATTATGAAGGGGCTATTGAGGCCTCTTTTTATCGCGATGGGGATGATTACGCACTTGTTGTCCGACAGGAAAGAGGAGGATTGTGTTGTCACTATCCTTTTAAAAAACGCTGGAGCTGGAAACAAATCTGTATAATTATGGTGATATTGCGCATTTTTTGGAGAAAAAAGGTTGAAAATCTGCGGCAACTGGAATTTCGTATTGCGGTATTATGGGATAAATATGAGTATCTTGGTGAGGCTGTCTGGCAATGAGGAAGAACGAAAACTCGTGCAGTTAGCCTTTATTTTCCACCTCTGAATTATACCTGTTATCCGGCGGTTTCTAAAGCAGTACATTGTGCCGCGAGACAATCCATGGATACCGTCGGATGGTGCATTTTCCTTGATGAAAGAGATGGCAGAGACAGTGGGTGACAGAAAATTAAAAAATGGATACATTTTTATGAAAGGTATCCATATCCTGTTGTTGCAAGGTGTCTTGCAGTTTTATTACATCGGAATGCGCATGCAAAAGTAAAGTGGATCTGATCACAGAGAGGTAAAAAAAGCGACATCCGTTTATCCTAATCGATCTTTTGGCGAAAAAGAGGATGAAAATATCGGGAAACTTTTAGGGCGGGCAGAAAAACGGAAAGAAGAATTGAGTGTGCGGAATCCATGTGAGGTACTGCACGAAGAGCCGTTTACGACCGCAAAGGATACGCTGGATTTTCATGTGTATGTCATGCAATTGAAAAAGGTGTAATAAACAGAAAAGTTTTGATCGAGGAAATTTCAGAATAATCACAGAAAAGAAAGAAGAATTTTGCAATGAACGAATTAATGGAGCAGATTAAGAAAAAAGATGCCAGGTCATTTACGCATGGAGGAAAATTTCATGCGGATGATGTGTTTTCGGCAAAGCATCTTTTATTTTATATAAATCCGGAAATTACGATTTTACGTGGAAATCGTGTGCCGGACGATTTTCGATGGAATTGTGTTTGATATTGGAAGAGGTGCGTATGACCATCATCAGAGGGACAGCAGAGTCCGGGAAAACGGTGTGCCATACGCGCTGCGTTTGGATTGTTGTGGGAAGCAGTCGGTGCAGAGATCCTTGGGGAAGAGCTGGCAGAGGAGTTTGACGAGGCTTTTTGTGCGCCGCTGGATCATAATGATAACACGGGGGAAAAAACGAGCTTGCAACACTGATTGGGAATTTCAATCCGACCTGGGATGCACAGGGTGGAAATGATGAGGCATTTTTTCAGGCAGTAAGCGTTGCAGGCCTGATCCTTGAAAACAAATTTGAGCGTTATCGCGGAAATGAGCGGGCAGACAGGCGCGTGGAGGAGATTTTAGAAGAACACCGGCAGGCGGTTACATCTGGTAAAAGGGACAGCGAAGATGCAAAGATTCTGATTTTACCGGAGTTTGTACCGTGTCAGAAGCGGTTGTCGGAGACGGAGATTGCATTTGTCATATTCCCATCCAATCGTGGTGGATACTGTATACAACCACAGAAGAAGGAATATTCCATGAATTACAAATGCAGTTTTCCGGCAGAGTGGCTTGGTCTTGAAAATGAAGAATTGGAACAGGTTACCGGATTACAGAGTGCAGGATTTTGTCATAAGGGAGGATTTCTTATGACGGTGGGAATGTTAGAGGACGCGGTGAAAGCCTGCCGTATCAGCATGGAGTTATATCATGAAAATCCGACAATCGTAAATCTCGGCAGGGGATTCCTGCATAGATCCGCTGTTAAAGCAGACTTCCGGGAATGCAGGAGGCAACGGTGATACATATGGATTTTATGCGCAGCTCCCAGAGCTTACAGTGGATGGAATTTACGGTGAAGCAGCGATGGACAAGCAAAGCAGTGGAAAAACGAAGTCAAAGAGAATCTGAAACGGATTTTTAAAACAGAAGCCGGAGGCAGTATATGTGGCAGGAAATGTGTTTGAGACATATCCAATCGTACATCAGTCTGGAAAAAACATATTCCAGTATTGACAATGATGGAAAAAGATGGACAGAAATTAATCATTCAAATTCCTTCCGGGTCTTAAGTTACAGGAAGATAAAAAAGTAGAGAGGAGCAATTTTTTTGAAAAGTAATAAATACGAAATTGATATGTGCAACGGTTCCATAATGGATAAACTGGTTTCGTTTGCACTGCCATTGATGCTGTCTGGCATTTTACAGTTAATGTTCAATGCAGTGGACATTATTGTTGTGGGAAGATTCAGTGGAAGTGAAGCGCTTGCAGCAGTCGGTTCCACAACGGCACCACTGATCAATGTTTTTACCAATCTTTTTATTGGAATCTCACTTGGGGCAAACGTGCTTGCAGCAAGATTTTTTCTTCGCCGGACGCAAGGAGGAAATGTCAGAGACCGTACATACCTCCATCACGCTTGCGCTAATCAGCGGAATTCTCATGGCGTCTGTTGGGCTTTGTTTTTTCCAAAGGGGCATTGGAATTAATGGGAACACCGGAAGATGTGATCGGACTGTCGACGCTTTATATGCGGATTTACTTTATGGGAATGCCGTTTTTTATGCTGTATAATTATGGTGCGGCGATTCTCCGTGCAGAGGGTGACACAAAAAAAGACCATTGTATTTTCTGATCATCGCAGGAGTGATCAACGCAGGCTTAAATATGGTATTAGTGATTGTATTTGGACTTGGAGTTGCGGGAGTTGGAATCGCCACCGTGTTTTCCCAGATGGTTTCCTGTGTGCTGGTTTTGACCTGTCTTTGCAGAACAGAGGGAAGTTATAAACTTTTCTTTTCAAAACTTTCTATGAAAGGCTATTACCTGAAACAGATTTTTCAGGTGGGAATTCCGGCAGGCATACAGAGTACCGTCATCAATTTTTCTAATGCATTACTACAATCGTCAGTTAATTCTTTCGGTTCAACCGCGATGGCAGGTTACACGGCAGCAAACAATATTCTGGGATTTTTGTATGTTTCCATCAATTCTGTGACACAGGCATGTATGAGTTTTACAAGTCAGAATTTTGGTGTTGGAAAGTATAAACGAATGGACCGCGTACTGATCGACTGTATGATTTTATCGGTGGGGCGACACTTGTTTTTAGGATGCGGGGCGTATTTTTCGGAGGGAAATATTACAGATTTATACAGAGGAAGCAGACGTGATCCAATGTGGTGTTGAGATTTTATCCATCACGACAGTTCCATATTTTCTGTGCGGTATTATGGATCTTTTTCCGGGTGCACTGCGTGGAATGGGATATTCCGCAGTGCCAATGGTATTGTCTATTATCGGAACTGTCGGAATGCGTGTTCTGTGGATTTTTTGCATTTTTTTCCACAGCACAGATCACTGTATTTTCTGTTTATTTCCTATCCGGCATCGTGGATTGCAACAATCGTAATGCAGGTGGTATGTTACTATTTTGTGAGAAAGCATTGTTATAAATAGGGGGAAAACGAACCAATGATAATCTGTAAAAACTGTGGGGCGGAATATGATGATGAGCAGGACCGCTGCCCTTATTGTGGTGGGGATAACTTTGGCAAATCTGTCCAGGTGCATGAGGACATGATGAATGAGCTGGAACGTGAAAAAAAACGGTGGAAGGAAATGCCGGAAAAAGTGGCTGGCAAAGGAATGTCGTGGACAGCAAAGCTTGGGATAGCAAAGCAGTGATAATGGTTGCAGTGATCTGTATCATTGTATTTATTGTTTCCAGTATTTCCCATAAAAAAGTATCTTATCGGGTAGAACAGAAGAATCTGGAAAAATTAGAAAAAGCCTGTATCAGAGCGGAGATTATGAGGGAATCTGTGAATATCTGAAAACAGTGGAATATACCTATCAGTCTTATTTTGATAAATATACAGAGATTGCGGGAATGCAGCGTTATTTGAATTATCTGAATGACGAGGATGATTCTTATCTGCAATGGATCGTAGAGAATGATAAGGCAGATGCATTGAGCAACATCAGTTACATCGTTAGTATATTAAATGAATGTCAGGAGGCGCGGACGCATATTACAAGTATGAGGAAGAGGATGCTGTGGCATATTACAAAAAGAATATTGTTATGATTATATGAAGGAACACTACGAGATATCTGAGGATGAGATAAAGTCCTGCATAGATAAAGCCGGTGGGTTGACTTACGATGATAAAGATCAGATTACAGAAGCGTTACAGAAACTTTGCAATCAGCCGATTAAAAGACAAAATGGAGTAAAGTATATGAAATGTTCAAAGTGTGGATATGATTATCCAGCCAGAGACAAAATGTCCTTATTGTGGAGAGCCAAATAAACTTGGTATGGAATGGGAAAAGGAGGAAGACGAAACAAGAAAAGAAACACTTCTTACCAAAGCAAAAAGTGTTACATTCCATGCCGCTTTATGTTGCTAATAAAATTATGAATATCATTCTTTTGCTGGCAGTTGTACTTCTTGTTGTTTTATTTCTTGTCTTTTTCATTTTAGGCTATGTGGATGAAAAAGCATACAGAACATCAGAAAAAGATCAGCATCGGTAGAAGCAAAGCAGAAGAAATTTTCAAGACGGGAGATAATGCAGCGTTGGATGCGTATCTGCATGAGTATGAAGTTTATGCAGAGGACGGTATGAAAAGTATACAGAACGTGTAGATATCTATGATAGATACAGCCATTTTATAGAAGATGTGATGGATTTAAGGGAGAAGTCTGACTGGGAAAGTGACAAAACGCCAAGGGCATATGAAGTGGAAGATATCCTATACTATGCGCATGAAATTTTGCTTCAGGGATGATTATCGTATCAGTGAAATTGAATTTCAGGAAAACCAGAAATATTTCAGTGAAATCCAGCAGAATACGATTGCAACATTAATGGGGACTTTGGAAATGACAGAGGAAGAAGTGAATGAATTTGTAAAGTGCGATCGATATTATGATGAGGAGGAAACTTTTAAAAAAAAAATAATTTTTGAGAGAAAGGTGGGAATATGAAGAAAATTAATATCACCTTTTCTTTTCGGGATGAAACTGGAGATTACAGCGTAAAAGTGTTCCCTTTTGTTATAAAATGCATAGTGTCAGTGATCGTGGTATTTAATTTTATAGTAATTGCAATGGCATTACCAGGAGAAATCAGTGATCATGTGAAATATTCAGGAAAGGAATATTATAAATCAAGGTGTGAGGAAAAGTATATTGACAGGGAGTTTGACAGTCTGCATGACTATTTAAATCTGTATCATCTGCAGGGAGAAGATTACGGGATTTATTGGGAGATGGTAAACGGTTATGAGGATTATACCATATATATGAATTATAAATCCATGGAAGAGCAAGGAAAATATATCTTTTTCTTATATGGGAAAGTATGATCAGCCGCAGGAGATTTCCTTTATAACATCGCAGAAAATAGAAGAGTATCGCAATAAAGTGTTAGAAAATGCAGAGAATGTGAAATATGAGAGAAATAAAAGATATTTCACAGAGTTTGCACAGAAGGCACAGTGAAAATTTTAAAAGCAGAGACATTTTGCATCAGGCAGAAAAGAGGAAAAAGGAATGGAAAAAAGATATATTGACTGTTCAGCCAGAGAACTGGTCGCCTATCATAAAAAAAATTATTACAGTCCATTGCGGACAGCGAAGGAAGAGTGCTTGCGGCAGAGACGATCGGTACAGTGACGCAATGCTCGTAAATATTACAAATGCAGAATTTGTAACTTCTCTTGGTGCGGATATTATCATGCTGAATATTTTTGACGTGGATCATCCTGTGATCAATGGATTA
>VOFJ01002920.1_pt1:15000-51475 | contig 51475 bp, 82 predicted proteins | sample 5384081 | NCBI WGS metagenome assembly VOFJ01 (sample SAMN12384729, study PRJNA508395) | human gut metagenome | isolation source: healthy gut I | host: Homo sapiens
CGAAACCGAAAGGTGAGGTATATGGGCTGACGCCTGCCCGGTGCTGGAAGGTTAAAAGGAGAGGTCAGGGAAACCGAAGCTTTGAATTCAAGCCCCAGTAAACGGCGGCCGTAACTATAACGGTCCTAAGGTAGCGAAATTCCTTTGTCGGGTAAGTTCCGACCCGCACGAAAGGCGTAATGATTTGAGCACTGTCTCGACAATACATCCGGTGAAATTGAAGTACCAGTGAAGATGCTGGTTACCCGCGCCAGGACGGAAAGACCCCATGGAGCTTTACTCCAGTTTGGTACTGGGATTCGGTACTGCACGTACAGGATAGGTGGGAGACTTTGAAACTTGAACGCCAGTTTGAGTGGAGTCGCTGTTGGGATACCACCCCTGCAGTATTGGGTTTCTAACCAGTCACCGTGATCCGGTGATGGGACAATGCCAGGCGGGGAGTTTGACTGGGGCGGTCGCCTCCGAAAGGGTATCGGAGGCGCTCAAAGGTTCCCTCAGAATGGTCGGAAACCATTTGAAGAGTGCAAAGGCAGAAGGGAGCTTGACTGCGACACCGACGGGTGGAGCAGGTAGGAAACTAGGACTTAGTGATCCGGTGGCATAAAGTGGGATTGCCATCGCTCAACGGATAAAAGCTACCCTGGGGATAACAGGCTTATCACTCCCAAGAGTTCACATCGACGGAGTGGTTTGGCACCTCGATGTCGGCTCATCGCATCCTGGGGCTGTAGCAGGTCCCCAAGGGTTGGGCTGTTCGCCCATTAAAGCGGTACGCGAGCTGGGTTCAGAACGTCGTGAGACAGTTCGGTCCCTATCCGGCGCGGGCGGAGGATATTTGAGAGGAGCTGTCCTTAGTACGAGAGGACCGGGATGGACGGACCACTGGTGTATCTGCTGTCGGCCAACGGCATGGCAGAGTAGCCAAGTCCGGAAGGGATAAACGCTGAAGGCATCTAAGCGTGAAGCCCCCCTCAAGATGAGATATCCCTCACATAAGTGGGTAAGATCCCTTGAAGACTACAAGGTAGATAGGGCAGAGGTGGAAGTGTGGCAACACATGGAGCTGACTGTTACTAATCGATCGAGGGCTTGACCAAAGAAACTCGGAATCTGTATGAAGTTTTGAATGTACAAAAGACATTCTAAAAGAAGTAAAAAGAAATATTCCTCGATAGCTCAATGGTAGAGCGCACGGCTGTTAACCGTGGTGTTGTAGGTTCGAGCCCTACTCGGGGAGTTTTTTTTTAAAATAAGGCTCCGTGGTCAAGCGGTTAAGACATCGCCCTTTCACGGCGGTAACACGGGTTCGATTCCCGTCGGAGTCGGAGTTAAATCATTTAATGCCGATGTGGCTCAATTGGCAGAGCAGCTGATTTGTAATCAGCAGGTTATCGGTTCGAGTCCGATCATCGGCTTTTTGAAGGAACAAGCTTTAGTTTGAACAAGGACCATTAGCTCAGTTGGTCAGAGCAACCGGCTCATAACCGGTCGGTCCTGGGTTCGAGTCCCCGATGGTCCATTTTCTCAAAAGAAAAGTAAGACGATCTGGCCTAATGGCTCAGTTGGTTAGAGCGCCGCCCTGTCACGGCGGAGGTCGCGGGTTCGAGTCCCGCTTGGGTCGTTCTGGAAGTTTAGCTCAGCTGGGAGAGCATCTGCCTTACAAGCAGAGGGTCACAGGTTCGAGCCCTGTAACTTCCACTTGCATCAGTTTCTGGTGCAGAAATGCCGGCGTGGCGGAACTGGCAGACGCGCAGGACTTAAAATCCTGTTGTAGCGATACAGTACCGGTTCGATTCCGGTCGCCGGCATTCATCGAAAGGGCACTTGACAAGAGTGTTATAATAGATGAGAAGAAGTTAATAGAATATGTGTGCGTAGCTCAGCTGGATAGAGCACTTGGCTACCACCAAGGTGTCGGGAGTTCGAATCTTCTCGCGCATTCGTATCTAAGTCCTTGAAATTTATTTTCAAGGACTTTCCTTATGCAACAGAATAATGAGGATAGTGGTTAAAACTTATGAGTGAAGTAAAAAGAAATAAAGAAACGTATCGATTTTTGGACTACCTGAAGGCCATTTGTGTTATTATGGTAATTATTACACATTATGATTGGGCAGATAAGGATTCTCCATTTTTTACAATGCTGATCAATATGGCAGTTCCTGTTTTTATGATTATTAGCGGTTATAATTTTGCTATGTCAAATCGGAAAAAGACAGGTGGAAATTTAAAGAAAATGTATGCATGGGAGATGATAAAACCCAAATTGATCCGTTTTCTTGTGCCATTTTTTACAGTGTGTCTCATTGAAATTGTTCTTTTAGTGATCGAGGACAAGCATATTAATCCACCACGGATTTTTCCTTTTGGGAGCATATTCCCGGTAGTTATTATGTGCCTATCATGATCCAGTTATTGGTAATCTTTCCTATTATATATAAGTTGGTAGAGAAAAATGCCAGGCTGGGAATCGCATTGTCAGGCGCGCTGAATTTATTGTTCGAAATCAGCGTAAAAATATTTGATATGGATAAGTACTATTATCGCCTGAGCATTGGACGTTATTTGCTTTTTGATCGCATTTGGATGTTACCTTTATTTATATCCGGAACACAGAGTGAAAAGGTACCAGCTTATCAGTATGTTTTTGATTGGGCTGGGATATATTGTTGCTGTGTTCGGATTTGATTGGGATATCATTCTGTTTGACTATTGGAAAACAACAGCAATGCCGATTGCATTTTATATTTTTCCGATTATAATTATATTTTTCCGAAGATTTTATCATATAAAATTACCGGGACTTATCGGAAATACATTGACATGGATTGGACAGGCATCGTATCATATTTTTTTGGTACAAATGGTATATTATCATTTTGAACTTGGTGGTAGAATTATGGCAAGTGCATGGTATATTGCACTTCCATTTAATATTTTTGGTAACGGTCGCAGCCGGACTTGCATTTTATGAAGCTGACTGCAGGTTTATCAGGAATATGAAATGTTTAAAATACAGAGTAAAACAGAGAGTTGCGTAAAATAACACAGGAATGTTGGAAAAACAGTTTCGCATATGACTTGTAGGAGCGTAGAGCGAAAAAACATGAGTCTAACAAGAGTGTGATGATATAGATATAAAAAATTAGCATCGTATCTCAAAGAAGAACGAGAGCAGGAGGAAAAAATGTCTAGCAAAAAAACATTTGAAATGGTATTGACTGCATTATTTACAGCAATTATCATCATCATGGCATTTGTGCCATACTTAGGTTATATTAACCTTGTCGTAATTAAAGCAACTTTGATTCATGTACCGGTAATTATCGGCTCCATTGTTCTTGGACCGAAAAAGGGTGGATTTTTAGGATTCGTATTTGGATGTACCAGTCTTATCAACAATACGTTTAATCCAAGTTTATTGTCGTTCGCATTTTCACCCATTTTATTCCGTAGGGGGAAATCGGAGGCAATTTCTTTAGTGTTATTATTTGTTTTGTACCACGTATCTTAGTAGGAGTTGTTCCATATTTTGTATATGTTGGAATTAAAAAATTGTGTAAGAAAAAAAGCAGCCGGAGACTGGATTGCACTTCCGATTGCAGGCGTTGCAGGTGCATTTACAAATACGCTGGTTATGAATTTAATTTATATTTGTTTCAGTTCGAGTTTGCTTCGGCAAAAAATATTGCGTTGGATGCAGTTTACGGAGTGATTTTAACGATCATTGCGACGAACGGTGTGCCGGAGGCGATTGTTGCAGCGGTACTTACAACAGCAATTGGAAAAGTACTCATAAAGTGGAGGAGATAGGCTTTGTTAACAGGTAAAACAGTTGTATTAGGTGTCACAGGAGGGATTGCGGCATATAAAATGCCAAATGTGGCAAGAATGTTGAAAAAAAATGCACTGTAATGTTCATGTGATCATGACACACAGAATGCAACAAATTTCATTACGGCTACTACATTTGAGACACTCACAGGAAATAAATGTCTGATCGATACATTTGACCGCAATTTCGAGTTTTCTGTAGAACATGTTGCAATTGCCAAACAGGCAGATCTGGTCTTAATTGCGCCGGCGACAGCGAATGTGATTGGGAAAATTGCAGGAGGCATTGCGGATGATATGCTTACTACAACTGTGATGGCCTGCACCTGTAAAATTTTGATCGCTCCGGCGATGAATCACAATATGTATCATAATTCCATTGTTCAGGAGAATATCGAAAAGTTAAAACGACATGGGTATGAAATCATTGATCCTGTATGTGGAATGCTTGCAAATGGGGATACTGGAGACGGAAAGCTTCCATCAGAAGAAACATTGGTAAGCTATGTGGTAAGAGAACTTGCGCATGAGAAAAAGATTTGCATGGGAAAAAGTACTGGTAACGGCTTGGGAGGACAACGCAGGAGGCCATTGATCCGGTTAGGTATATCACGAATCATTCTACCGGGAAAATGGGGTATGCGCTTGCAGAAGCCGCCATGTTAAGAGGAGCAGAAGTCACATTGATCAGTGACCGACCGCTATTGAGCCGCCGATGTTTGTAAATGTGATTCCAATCATTTCAGCGCAGGAAATGTTTGAAAAAGTAGCGACAAACGCCACAGAAAACGATATAATAATAAAAGCAGCGGCTGTTGCAGATTACCGACCAAAAAAAGAAGTCTGTGATGAGAAGATAAAGAAATCGGATCATGACACAGAGATTGAGTTAGAACGTACAACAGATATTCTTGCATACCTTGGAAAGAATAAAGGAAAAACTTTTTTATGTGGGTTCTCCATGGAAACAGAAAACATGTTGGAGAATTCCAGAAGAAAATTAGATAAAAAAAAAAAATCTTGATATGATTGTTGCAAATAATTTGAAGGACAAAGGCGCTGGTTTCGAGTGGATACGAATTTGATCACGATCATCACAAGAGGACCGGGAATTGCAACTAGAGTTAATGAGTAAGCAGGATGCCGCAAACTGTATTTTTAGATGAGATTATCAGAAAAAATTGGAAATCGTGAATAGATAAGAAAGTGGCAGGTAGATTGCATGGAAGTATTGAAAGTACAAAAAGGTCAGATTGTTGCAAAAAAAGAATGACAAAGTAAAAGAATGGTATTTTATACAGGAGGGCTCTGTTATCCAGAAGTATGCATTTGTTGAGCTGGAATTGAAGCAGAATGGTATTGTTGGTATTCTGGAGAATGACAGATTCCTTTGTGATTATATTGCGGCGGAGGACAGTGTACTTGAGGTCTTTCCATGTGAATCATCGGAGGATCTGCAGGGGATTTTGTCAAATGATGCAAAGATCCGAAGATATTTTTTAAAGGCGACAATTGAGCAGAGACAGCAGATGCTTCAGGTCTACTCCGGTCTGGATGTGAAATGCAAACAGTTTCATACGTTTATAGAAACTTTTTATAATGACTATAAAACAATCTGTAACCAGTATCAGTTAGAAGAACAGCCTTTTTCTAAAATGGATTATTTCCATTCTCTGGAAATGCGTCATAAAGCGGAAAAATGGGAGATGGACAACAGCAGTAGTCTGGTGACAAATTATCTGGAAGAATATCTGAATCTGCTGGAAAAGGATGATAGTCTGTGCGTTGGTGCAATTATGGAGGCTTCTGCACAGATGCGAAGAGTTGCGCAGGGAATCAGTGAGATGGTTGCGTATCTTCTATATAATAAGGATCTGCTGATCAGTGAATCCGGAAAAGATATTTTCCAGTTATTCTTTGATCTGGCGATTCGCGCAGGGCTGAATCATGAAGAATTAGAACCAATCAATAAAGAAGTGAAACTGATCATTGAACTGGTAGAAAAATTAAAGATTTATGATCAGAGAGTCATTGATTACCGCTGGAGTGAATACCAGAATTATGAATTTGGAAGCAATGGGTTAGAGGAAGTGGCATCTGTTTGGAGTTTTTGGCGAAGACGAAGAAGAGTTTGAGAGCGATGAGGAAGAAAGCGAAGACTGCTTAGAACATATTCTTACCTATGCGGGATTTGATGAATCACAGATCGAGGATGTACGCAATAAGATCAGGGAATACCGGGAACTGCCGGATATGCTATCAACGGATGATGAGGCATACCGCATCAGAAAACAGCTGACGCCTGTTTTTTTATGATGTATATTATAAGGTATTTATGCGCGCAATGCAGGAAGAGGGGCAGATAACGCCAATTCTGGAAATGTTCCTCAATTTTGGCTTTATGGATGTGCAGATGGTTGGTGAGGATAATGCCAATGCATTGTACGATCTGACAGAACATTTGGATCTATGCAATTCAGAGCATGTGTATACCATGTATGAGTGGCTGAAGGCAATTTATGAAGGACGGAAAGAGCCTTCCAAGAATGAATTTGATCTGGATTATAGCCAGTATTTATTAGAAAAACTGAAAACAAAAAGAAAGATTACGGAAGCACAGATGAAACAACTTCAGGATAACCGGGAGCTGAAAGTAAAATATGAGATTCAGAACATGTTTACCTCTGGAAACCGTGCAACTTATGGAAAAATAACAACATTCTGTCCGATTTTTAGGAGAGTATGATCTGATCAACTCTGTAGAAAAGATGCTTGTGACAGCAGAGCGGTTAGAGGAAGTTATCAATCAGATCCGTAAGATCGATTTTTTCTGTTTTTTACAGAGAAGTATTATTTTCAGATCCGGACAAAGGAATTAACCATGAAAATATTATGAAAGAGGTATTGCCGGATATTATTCTTATGCCAAATGCGGGAACCAAGGCAATGATGTGGCAGGAGACAGCGGGAGTGAAGCGCGACACTTCAGCACGTTTTATGTTCCCTGTTTTTACTGCGGTAGATCTTGAAGATATGATGATTGAGACTATGGGTAGATATCGTTGGGAGATCTGCAGGAAGATTCAGGGTGTACACTGGAACGATTATCCGTGAGAAGTCCCTGACGGCGGAGTATTGCGATTATCTGCAGTTCTACCGTAAAAATTTTGAATTGTCTGCTGATGCAAAAAAAGAAAAGCTGAAAAATGCATTGTTCCGCGCAAAGAATAATTACAGGGAAGTTTTTGTAAAGGATTACCAGAACTGGATCAAATATGAGTCAAGAGGAAGCTATCGTCTGAACAAGGTTTCCAGACAGATACTGATGACTTATTGTCCGTTCTCGAAAGAACTTCGAAATGAATTGAAGGCAAACCCAATGTATCAGGAACTTCTGAACCGATATGATATCCAGAGTTCCAGAAGTGTGAAACGTATTCTTGCCGTTTACGACAAGTATAAGCGTGCTGGCGGAGAATTAAATCAGGATTTAAGAGATAATTTATTATATTATCAGCTGTAGAAAAAATCCATCGGAAAAAAGATATAAACTTTTCCGATGGATTTTTTTGTGTGAAATATCAATAGAAAAAGCCAAATGCAACCGGCATCTGGCTTTTTCTGAGGGGAGTATAAATAATTAATAAGGGGTATAACTATGATACGTTTTCGTATCACAACGTTAGTATATCCTATCTATATTTAAAAAGCAATTTAAAAAATGTATATTTTGTGTGATTCTTCAAATAATAAAAATGCATGTGACAAAGTAATTTTACATGCAGAAAAAGAAGAAAATTTTGTACACAAAACAGGAGGACATTTTATCATGGCAAAAAAGAACATGGATGGTACAAACAAGAGTGAAAACAGCTACGAGCAGAACAGTTATGAGAACAGCAATGGACAGAACAAGAGTGGTCAGAACAAATCTACCAATAAGTCAACAAATAAGTCCACAAACAAATCCACAAACAAAACTTCTGACTGCCATCACGAAGAGTAGCAAGCACGGAAAACAAATCATTGCATAATATGTAATAAGGAAAGAATCAGAGACAGATTACAGATCACACTGTAATCTGTTTCTTGTTATAAAGGGGGAAATATGGCATTTTATACCATTTATCCAAGAGATATCCAGAATATTTGTTTTCAAAAAGAGGGTGCGTGTAGTTGATATCAGAGAACCTCAGGAATACAGAAAATATCACTATCCGGGTGCGGTAAATATCCCGTACAGTGATGAGGACAGCTGGTGCTGTCGTTTTTCAAAGTACCGGCCGCGCTTTTATACTGTGAGTATGGGAGTACAAGTCTTCTTGCGGCGCGCAAGCTGGGAAAAAAAGAAGGGTATGAGGTTTATACTGTGATTGGCGGTGCAAATGCAATGCAGGAGCAGATAAGGCGTTAGACAGGCAGAACCATTTCTCATGGAAATATTTTTGCAATTGACAGTTCAAAATAGAACAGATAATATAAGAATAGGTTTTTAGACTTATTTTTAGAGGAGATTTCAGTGAGAACATTTGATTTACTTGTGCCTTGCCACTTTGGGTTAGAGGCAGTTTTAAAAAAGAGAAATATATGATCTTGGCTATGAGATCACAAAAGTAGAAGATGGCAGAGTGACATTTGAAGGTGATGAGGAAGCAATCTGCCGTGCCAACATTTTTCTACGTACGGCAGAACGTGTTATGATCCAGGTCGGAAGGTTTAAGGCAACGACTTTTTGAAGAACTTTTCCAGGGAATCAAGAACCTTCCGTGGGGAAGAATATATTCGGAGGATGGAAAGTTCTGGGTGAAAAAAAGCGTCTTCTATCAACAGCAAGTTGTTCAGTCCATCCGATATCCAGTCCATTGCCAAAAAAAGCAATGGTGGAGCGCATGAAACAGAAATATCACAAGGAATGGTTCAAAGAAGATGGAGCAGACTTATCCGGTCCGTATTTTTTTTACTGAAGGACGAAGTGACGGTGGCGCTGGATACATCCGGTGATTCTTTACATAAACGTGGATACAGAACGATGACGAGTAAGGCTCCATTGACGGAAACTCTTGCAAGCTTCTTTAATTATGTTAACCCCTTGGAGAAAAGGACCGGATTCCCTGGTCGATCCATTTTGTGGAAGTGGTACCTTCCCAATCGAGGCAAAGGCAATGATCGCAGCGAATGTCGCACCGGGAATGAACCGTGATTTTACAGCAGAGGAATGGACAAACCTGATTGACCGCAAACTCTGGTATGAGTGTGTGAAAGAGGCAGAGGATATGATCGACACTACTGTGAAAGTAGATATTCAGGGATATGACATTGATGGAGATGTGATCAAAGCAGCAAGGGAAAATGCGAAGCGTGCGGGAGTGGAACACATGATCCATTTTCAGCAGAGAGCGGTTGCAGATTTAAGCCATCCGAAAAAATATGGCTTCATCATCACAAATCCACCGTATGGAGAGCGTCTTGAGGATAAGGCAGATCTGCCGGAATTGTATACACAGATTGGGCAGGCATACCAGAGACTGGATTCCTGGTCGATGTTTCTGATCACAAGCTATACTGATACAGAAAAGTATATTGGAAGAAAAGCGGATAAAAACCGCAAGATTTTATAACGGTATGTTAAAGACTTATTTTTACCAGTTTTTAGGACCGAAGCCTCCTAAAAAACGCAATTAAGGAGATTTAAGGGTACATGAAGTATTCGAAGCGTTATATTGCCTTCACGGGTGTGCTGGCAGTTGCACTTTTGATAAAATTTAATAATTTTGGCGAACAGTATCAGACTGTGAACCGTTTCCGCGGGGGGCGCAGCTTGAGGAGGAGACCTGGAATCCTCTGATCGCTCAGAGCGTTAACGAAGGACTGCTCTCAGTTGTGATCGACAATAAAGAATACACGAATGAGAAGTATCAGTTTTTCATGGATTCGAATCTGGACATCATGGTTCCGGTATCTATTTTACGGGATGCATTAAACTGCAGCGCACATATCTATAATGAGGATACGCTTCTGGTAGAGAAGCATAACAGTGAACTTTCTTTTTCTCTGAATGACGATATGATAGAGGTCAATGGAAAGAAGGAAAAAAAGTGGTTTCTCCGCTGATTAAAAAGAACAAAGAGTATTATGTGAGTCTGAATGACCTGTCCAATTATCTGGACTATTCCTACACCTGGAATATTCAGGAAAACAAGGCGCAGGCAGCAGATGTGTCGGAGAGTGCAACGATCATTCCGACAAAGTACGATCTGCGGGACAGAGCGAGGGTTTCTGCTATCCGCAATCAGGGAACGTATGGAACCTGCTGGTCTTTTGCAGCGTTGAGTGCGATGGAATCCGTTCTTTTTACCGGAGCAGGATTATCAGTTTTCGGTGGATCATATGACATTGAATAATGGGTTTCATCTGGCGCAGGACGATGGTGGTGAGTACACGATGGGAATGGCATATCTTGCGTCATGGAAAGGACCGGTATTCGAAAAGGATGATCCGTATGGAGATAACAAAACAAACCCGGATCTTACGGCTGTAAAGCATGTGCAGGAGATGCAGATCATCGATGGAAAAGATTATGAGAAGATAAAGGAAGCAGTATTTAAATACGGTGGCGTGCAGACTTCGATTTATAACTCGTTAAAAAGTTCGCAGTCGAAATCACCTTATTATGACCGCAGAACAAGTTCGTACTGCTATATCGGTACGGAAAAACCAAACCATGATGTTGTGATCATCGGCTGGGACGACAGTTATTCCAAGGATAATTTTTCTGTTGATCTTGAGGGGGACGGAGCATTTATCTGTCAGAACAGCTGGGGAAGCGAATTCGGTGATGGCGGGATTTTTTTTATATTTCTTACTATGATACGAATATTGGTACCCACAATGTCGTGTATACAGGAATTGAGGACAGTGATAACTACGATCACATTTATCAGAGTGAACTCTGCGGCTGGGTAGGACAGCTCGGCTATAACAAAGAGAGCATTTACGGTGCAAATGTTTATACTGCGGAACCAATCAGAATCTTACGGCTGCGGGCTTTTATGCCACAGGAAAAGATTCGGAGTATCAGCTTTATGTTGTGAAAAATTTTGAAGATGAATCATCATCTTTGAGTAATATGACACCGGTAGCATCAGGAAAATTGAGTAATGCAGGTTATTATACAATCCCATTTGACAAACAAATTGCACTGGATGCAGGAGAGCGGTACGCGGTGGTATTATTTATCAGTACACCGGATGCAGTACATCCGCTTGCCATTGAGTATGAGGCGGATGATGCCACGGCCGATGTCGTCTTAGATGACGGCGAAGGTTATGTCAGTGCCAATGGTTTTGAGTGGGAAAATGTAAAAAATGTGGAGAATTGTAATATTTGTATCAAAGCATTTAGTAATGACCGTTAACAGGGGGTTACGTGGAAGAGAAAGCAATGAAGTTTGCAACCGTGACAGCGGTTCTTCTCATGATCATAGTGTGTGTGTTATTGCCGAAACTTCCGGCAATCCACACATGGGCAGTGGAGCGTGAGGAGGAGCGGATCGCAGAGGCAGAACTTGCAGAACAGAAGATTACAATGAGTGATCTTACAATTAAAAATACCAGAAGTGGCAGATGACACAGAACAGAGACAATTGCGTCTGAAGCTTCCGGCGGGAGTAAAGGGGAGTGATATCACAATCTCAAATGACTATGTGACACAAACTGTCCGTATCGAATTGCCGCAGACAGAGGTCAGTTATTTTGAGAATGATCCGCTGACAGGAAGCAAAGCAACCATATTGATAATCTTTCTTATGCAGTGAGCAGGGGGAGCAGTGTACTGATCGAGATCACGATGGATCAGGTTTATGAACTGGATATGGATTATGATGAGAATTATTACTATTTTGATTTTCTGACGCCGCATGAAGTCTATGACAAAGTCGTGGTTGTGGATGCCGGGCATGGTGGAAGAGCGCCGGGAGCAACGAAACAGGGAATCAACGAAAAAGATATTGACCTTGGAATTGTCTTTGCAGCTGAAAGCGATTTTTGATAACAGCGATGAGAATATCGGTGTTTACTATACAAGAACGGATGACAGCAACCCGACTTTTGACCACCAGAGGGTACAACTGGCGAATAAGTCTCAGGCAGATCTGTTCATCAGCATACATAATAATTCAACGAAAGCGGGCGGATGTCCTCGACACACGGTACACAGGTGATGTACAGTGAGTCAGATACGAAAGAGTTGGGAAGTAAGGCATTTGCGCAGATTTGCCTGGATCATGTGACGGAGGCGCTGGAGAGCAGGGATAAGGGGCTTGTGGAAGGCGATGAGATTTATATCATTCGGACCAGCGAAGTTCCGGTAGCATTGATCGAAGTCGGATTTATGACAAATCAGGAGGAACTTAATCTTCTTAACAGTACCGATTATCAGAAAAAAGCGGCAGAAGGCGTTTATGACGCTGTTCTGGATGCATTTGCGAAAGGATATTAAAAAGATGACAAAAATTATTTTTGCAACAGGAAACGCAGGAAAAATGCGCGAGATCAGAGACATTATGGCAGATCTGGATGTGGAACTTTTTATCCATGAAAGAGGCAGGAATAAAAACTGGATATTGTAGAAGATGGAAAGACATTTGAGGAGAATGCACTCATTAAGGCAAGAGCAGTGTCTAAGGAGGCACCTGGGGCAATTGTGATGGCAGATGATTCCGGGCTGGAAGTGGATTACCTGCACAAAAAGCCGGGGATTTATTCTGCACGTTTTATCGGTGAGGATATATCTTATGATATTAAAAATCAGGCGATTTTAGACCTTCTGGCAGGTGTTCCAAAGGAGAAACGAACTGCCCGCTTCGTCTGTTCCATTGCAGCAGTGCTGCCGGATGGAAGGGAATTTGTGACAAGAGAGACCATGGAAGGCTATATCGGGGGTAAAATTGCAGGCGAGAATGGATTTGGTTATGATCCAATTTTTTGCGTGGAAAAATACGGATGTACAACCGCAGAACTTTCGGAAGAACAGAAAAAATGAGATCAGTCACCGGGGAAAAGCACTGCGTGCCATGAAAGAGAAACTTGCGAAGGAAAACCTATGAAAATATTAATTCATCAGTGATACCCATAGAAAACATGAAAATCTTTTTAAAAAAGTGTTAGAGCGGGAGTGCCCGGTTGATCTTTTGATCCATCTTGGTGATGCTGAGGGGTATGAGGATTATATCGCAGAGCAGGCAGGGTGCCCTGTGGAAGTGGTGGCGGGGAATAACGACTTTTTTTCCTCACTGCCACGGGAAAAAAGAGCCGCAGATCGGAAAGTATAAAGTGCTTATTACCCATGGACACTACTATTATGTTAATACCGGATTGAAGATATTGAGCGCGAAGCAGAAGGAAGAGGATGGATATCGTTATGTTTGGGCATACTCATCGTCCGATCATCGATTATCATAAGGATGTGTAGTGGCATTGAATCCGGGCAGCACATCATATCCTCGTCAGGATGGTCATCTGCCGTCTTATATTGTGATGGATCTAGATAAAAATGGTACTCCGGCGTTTGAAGCTCAAATATTTCTGAAGAAGAAAACCAAAAAACCTTTATAAATTGGGGCAAATTCGGAGTTGTAAAAATTTTTTGAAAAAAATTTGAAAATAAATGTTGACAATTCTTATATGCTATAATATAATATGTCTTGCGTCACGGGAAAAGAAATTTAAATGAAGCGTTGACGGGGTGTGGCTCAGCTTGGCTAGAGCGCTTGATTTGGGATCAAGAGGTCGCAGGTTCGAATCCTGTCACCCCGACTATAAGCGGGTGTAGTTCAATGGTAGAACTCCAGCCTTCCAAGCTAAATACGTGGGTTCGATTCCCATCACCCGCTTTCTAATTGGAAAATTAGATATGTGTTCGTAGCTCAGCTGGATAGAGCAACGGCCTTCTAAGCCGTGGGTCGGGGGTTCGAATCCCTTCGAGCACATTTCCCGGAGGGAAGAAGACCGCCTGATGGCCGGAATCTTTATGGTGGGTATAGCGCAGTTGGTTAGCGCGCCAGATTGTGGCTCTGGAGGCCCCAGGGTTCGAATCCCTGTATCCACCCTTGATGCGATGGTTAAAGCATCTTTTGTAAAATGTTGGGCTATCGCCAAGCGGTAAGGCACAGCACTTTGACTCCTGCATACGTTGGTTCGGGCTAACTCGCCAAGCGGTAAGGCACTGCGATTTTGATTCCAGCATTCGCAGGTTCGAAAGAGCCTTAGCCCAACTAAATATGTATGGGATATTAGCTCAGTTGGTAGAGCACTTGACTTTTTAATCAAGTTGTCCGGGGTTCGAATCCCCGATGTGTCATTAGAAAAAGAAAAACGTCGTTCGTATGAACGGCGTTTTTTTCTTATTCTTAGAACAGCGAGAGAGACTTGAACCACGGACAACGTAGTTGTTCGGTTGCTAGGCGCCAGTGGCGCCTGCTTAGCAACGACCGGAGCGGAAGCGGAGACCGAATCCCCGATGTCTGATTTTTTACATTATCATTAAAGCTTGAGTGAAAAAGTAAATTCCGCACGTAAACTTAAATTCCATACGGAAGACTAAAATTCTATATTTTAGGGTTTGACGAAATGCGTCAAACCCTTTAAAGTGGAATTTAACCAGACATTGTTTGTGCATTTACTGGAAAAAGGCGTACTGATAAGGCAACTGGAATCGTGCCCTGTAAGACTAAATTCCACTTGCCTGGAGGAAAAAATATGCAAGACTCTTATCCGCAGATTCATATGTAATGTCTGGTTCTATTTTTGTAATAATGCCGGTGTCAATACAATCTCATCATCTGGTATCTCAGTAAGTCCAAAGTAATCTATTACCTCTGAAGGCAGCATGAGTTTTGCAAGCTTCAAGGGTGACATTCCACCCAGGCTCTGCCGGGGAGAACTGTTGATATGGCTCATCATCAGAGTGATGTCTTCCTGAGAGTAGTCATCAAAGGAGGTGCCTTTCGGGCATATTTTACGGATATATTCATGGTTTTTCTCACAATGAGGTTTTTGCCAGGAACACATAGGATCGCAATAATAAATGCTTGTACGAATCAGGTTTTCCTGTCCGCATTCCAATGCGGCAGGATTCCGGAATTCACCACCTCTGTCTGTCAGGACTAAAGAGAATACAGAGGAAAATGAAAAAAGTTCCTAAGGAGCGTTCGATAGAGTCAAAAATGGCTTTTACATGACAGACCTCTTTACTGTTGAGAAGGTAGGCCATCATAAAGGGAACAACAATCAAAGTGAAGGGTAAGTAACACTTTTTTTGAACCTTCACAGCCCAGGACAGTATCCATTTCCGTAACCCTTGTGTCAGGAAATTCCTTTAAAAAGCCTGGTAGTCTTTGTAAGTACGTCCTTCATAAATGGTCAGATCGGCGGCTTCAGAAGAACTGCAGGAACGCACCTTATATTTCACCTTTTTAGGAAGGTCGATATTTTTTCACACTAAGAGCTCCGGACTCGATGTAGTTATAAAGAGTTTTTTCAGATAGAGCAATTTCCGGATGATTGCGGAGGATCATGTAAGGAGACTGCCCCTGCAGAATGAGAGGGGTTACCAATTCATCCAAAGCAACAAGGTCAGCAGGCGAAATGTTAATACCTGCTCTTGATTCCACAAGGATGGTTTTATATTGCCTGTGTGCAGTGGATGAGCGGTAGTAGGCTTTATCGAGGCGGCAGGGATTCTTTTTACTGCAACCATTGCAGACAAAAGGGGCTTTATCCAGCAAACTGCAATGGTAAGATCGAGGAATAAAGTCCTCGCAGTGAGAGTTGCAATGATTGCAGGATCTGCACATCCTTTTGCAAACAGGGGCATAGGTACCACAAATATTTTTCTTTTTTTGCAATCTTTTGCCAAAGCACATTTGTTAGCAGGTTCATTAAAACGATTGTGTTCCTGGAAAGACCTGTGCTTTTTGATTTCCTTGGAGATGGTGGTGGGATCTTTTTTCCTAACTGTAAGGCAATGGAACGGAGAGACAGGTGTTGATCCAATCCTTTCTCAATGGAAATACGGTCATCCAGGGTCATATGTTTTTGAGTAGCAGTTTTTGAATTGTTCATAAATACCTCGTTTCTACTGCAGATAGGAGATATTAAAATCATAAGATAGATCTAAGAAGAGAGAAAGACTAAATTCAGCATAGATGTGGAATTTAAAATTTCATTCAAGGCATTATCATTAAAATCAACAAAACAGTTGCAATTTATGGATAAATAAGTTATACTTGGAAAGCAGTTTTGCGGGGTGTGGCGGAATTGGCAGACGCGCTAGATTTAGGTTCTAGTGTCCCCGACGTGCAGGTTCAAGTCCTGTCACCCGCAGTCTTTGAAAATAGCCGGAAAACTAAGATTTTGTAGTGAAATCAAGGTTTTTCGGTTATTTTTTATACATAATTATTTGTTCTACCTATTAAGAAATTTGTCATAATTATATACGATATTGACAATGAAATAGATGAAAGATATAAAGATCTCATTGTGAATGAGTTGACATTTATCCGCGAGAATACATCAAAGATAATCAAAAAATGCAGTAGTCATGTCTTAAGTTCGAAGAAGAAAATCAAAAAAATCCCATAAATGAATGAAATAACAGAAAAAAATTCCTATTCCTACGCAAAGATAGGGTGCATTTTTGTTCAAATATGAGTATGATAGAAAGCGTACAGGAGAACAATCATATTTGGAGCGGATGATGGAAAAGGAAAAAAAATAGGAAAGTATATTAGAAAGAAGCGCATAGAAAAAGGTATGACACAACAGCAGCTGGCGGAGAAAATTCAGGTGACAGAGAAAGCTGTTTCACGGTGGGAAACTGGGCGGGGAGTACCAGATATTTCGTTGCTGGAACCATTGGCGGAAGAACTTCATGTGTCGGTAACGGAATTATTAAATGGAGAAGAACGGGTGCAGGAAGAGGCTGTACATGATACAAAAGCACATATGGCGGATATAGATATTACAAATGTGATTGAGTATGTGCAGGAAAATAGGAAAGAAAAAAGTACAATACAGGATTTAAAATCGGAATCGGGTGTTTGGTGGTTTCACTTGTGTTGTTTTTATTGTATTTACGGGAGGCATATCGTTTTCAGGGAAACTATTTTGGGACAATGATAAGAATGACTGTGATTTCGGGGATATTTTTGCTTGGAGAAATGGTGTTGGAACGCTGCTATCTGGTAAAGCTGGAGGAGAGAAGAAAGCGGAAAAAGGCAGTACTGGCGGTGCTCTTTATCTATTATGCAGTTATGCTTATGAATCTGACGTTTCTGGAAAGAACACAGACGGTTACTGACTATAATATTGTGCCGTTTCGGACAATAGGAACAGTGCTTTTAAGCGGAAATGTTTATGCAATCGTGATTAATATTTTTGGAAATTTTTTATTTTTATGCCACTTCAATTTTTCCTGATTGAATTGTTTGAAATCCGAAAAAAAAAACAGAATTTTTTGGTGTGCTTTACGATTACATTTGTAATAGAAATAGTGCAGTATATTTTTAAAGTTGGTATGTTGGATGTCGATGATATCCTGTTATGTGTGGCTGGGATGATGAGTTTCTATTATTTTTATGGGAAGTATCGTGGAAAAAAACAAAAAAAACGGGGGATGTAGATGAAAGCAGAACAAAAATGGAAGAATGGACAGGGAAAATTACAGAAAAAAGTTAAGAAGAGTGTTGGACTCGGTATATGTGTTTTTTTGACGCGCTACTTGTCTCACAGCTTCATTATGAAAAGCGGATACAAAAATTTGTGTTGAGGAACGAGGAAGAACTTACAGAGTTTACAAAAAACTACATGGCCGTGGAACAACGGGACAGATGACATATGTTTGAAGAGTGGAAAGAGGAAAATGGTTACAGCGTACAGTTGACAGGGTTATTTCCGGAAGACGTAGTGGCATTTTATATGGGAGGTTTTGGGCTGGCTCCATCATCTGTGTATTATGGATTTTACTATTCACCCGAAGATATTCCGGTTGGAACCGGGGAAGGTCAGCTTGTAAAAGCAGAGGGAGACAATGCGGGCTGGAGCTGGCAGGGATACGGAGACAATGGAGGAGAGATTCGAAAAATAAAACCGCATTGGTATTATTATAAATGCTGGTTTTGATGTAGAAAAGCAATCGTTCCTCACGAATGCATCATAATCCCCCCACTCACTTCTGGAGCGCCACTGCTCATTCATCCAGTCGACAGCCTGCTGTTTTCCTTCTTCTGTGAATGGAAAAGTGGCGGAAATTTTCTGGTCATTGGGGGTTGCTGCAAAATTATAAGGTCCAGGCCAGACGGTGGCGCGGAAAATATCGTTTTCAGCGTCATCTTTTTTTTACAAGGTAGCGCATGCCCTTGTAACTTCCGGTAAATTTTTCTTTTTTATAAAAATTCATATTTAAAATATCTTCTGCTGTGATCATATAAAACCTCGGAAATAATTTTTTTAGAAAGTAAAGTTATTATAGTCTATTTTGTGAAATTGTGAAAGGAAAAACACAAGGTTTCATTGCAAAAATCCGGGAATATCATAGGAATGGTTGAGAAGAAAACAGTATAGACAGGATGTATATACAGAAAGCAGGGGAACTATGAAATTTTCAGAAATGCCATACAAACGCATTGATAAGGAAGAAGTAGAAAAAAGAGTATAAGAGCATTATCGAGCGCACGAAGAATGCAAAAAGCGGAGAGGAGCAGTTTGAGATCCACCGGGAGTACTATAAATTTACCGCGGATGTGCAGACAAGCATGGAACTTGCAATGATCCGCCATGACATTGATACGACCGATGAATTTTTATGAGAAAGAAAGCGATTTCTATGATGAGGTCGGACCGATCATCAGCCAGTATGAGAATGAATACGGAAAAAGTACTTTATGATTCTCCTTACAGAGACTATCTGGAGAGTAAGATTGGAAAAGTGACATTTAAAAATATCGAGATCGCAAACAAGGCTTTTGACGAGAAGATCATTCCGTTAATGCAGGAAGAAAATGCATTGAGCGACCGTTACAGTAAGCTGATCGCTACAGCGAAGATTCCTTTCGAGGGAGAAGTTTACAATCTGTCTCTCATGAGAAAGTTCCAGACCAGCCCAGACCGTGAGTTGAGAAGAAAAAAAGCATGGAAGGCAGTCAGTGACTATTTCCTGTCTGTTACAGATGAGATCGACGAGATTTACGATAAGATGGTGAAAAACAGAACCGAGCAGGCAAGACAGCTTGGCTATGAGAATTATGTGGAGCTTGGTTATTACCGTATGAACCGCAACTGTTATGACAAGGAAATGGTCGAAAATTTCCGGAAACAGGTGAAAGAATACTTTGTCCCGTTTGCCAATAAACTACATGAGCAGCGCAGACAGCGTATTGGTGTGGAGAAGCTTTCCTATATTGATACAGATGTCTATTTCACGAATGGAAATCCTGCGCCGGTCGGAACACCGGAGGAAATTCTTGCGGCAGGACAGAAAATGTACAGTGAACTGTCTCCGCAGACAAAGGAATTTTTTTGATTTTATGATGGAGAACGAACTTTTTGACGTGCTCGGAAGAAAAACAAAGCGTCAGGGCGGCTATATGACCTATATTCCAAATTTCAAGTCTCCGTTTATTTTTGCAAACTTCAACGGAACAAGCGGAGATGTGGACGTCATCACCCATGAATGTGGCCATGCATTCCAGGGATATCTGTTAAGAGACGAAGAGATCCGTGAGTTCGCCGATATCACAATGGAGACAGCGGAAATCCACTCCATGTCGATGGAGTACTTCACCTATAACTGGATGGAATTATTTTTTGGCGACCGGAAAGACGATTACCTGAAAATGCATCTGGAAGATTCCGCGCGTTTGTCCCATACGGATGTATGGTGGACGAGTTCCAGCACATTGTGTACGAAAAACCGGAGATGACACCGGCAGAACGCAAGGCAGTCTGGGCAGGATTGGAAAAAGTTTACCGCCCGCACATGGATTACGAAGAAGATCCTTTCTTTGGACAAGGCGGCTTCTGGCAGAAACAGCCGCACATTTTTTGGCAGCCCGTTCTATTATATTGATTACTGTCTTGCAAGTGTGTGTGCGATGCAGTTCAAAGTCATGATGGATGAAGACTTTGAAAAAGCATGGAAGAATTACTATAAACTCTGTAATCTTTCCGCACGTGATTTCTTTACCAATGTGATCGTGGAAGCAGGGTTAAATAGTCCTTTTGAAGATGGATGTATGGAAAAGCTGGTTGACAAATTCGAAAAAAGGCGTTTAATAGATAACAGATTTGGACAGGCGGATGTCTGTAAAAGTTAGTCGGGAAAATGAATAGAGACAAAAGAGCAGGGAAAGGCCTAATATGGGTATCCCTGCTTTTTTTACTATGTCAACGAGAAAAATGTTTCTTGGTAAACAAATTTTTTATTGACAAATGTCGACTGCTTTGTATAATACATATTAAGGCAATGCTCTGATATCGAGATAATACAGTACATAAGTAAAGCGATAAAAGCTTAAAGAGATATGAAGAGACAGAGGCATTGCAATAAGCTGTAATTAAGCTGTAATAAAGAAACGATGGGAGAGAAAACAGCGGGAAAATATATGATAAAACGTGTGTATAAGGAAGAAAGTGACAAAAGAAAAACTATTGACAAAATCGCAGATGCATGTATAATAGAAGAAGTGTTGTACGTGGGAAAAAGACACTTGTATCTAGTGAGTGCAATAGACGGAAAAGTCTGTTGGCACTTTTTTGGTTGTAAAAAAAATAATTTAGCACGATAACGTGGCGCAATGATAACACATTGAAATTGAAAGCCCGGATCAGAATACGTTTTTTACCGCAGAGAAACAGGAAAAACTATGTTATAAGCGCATAAGCGTTTATATAGATTATTTCTACAGGAGGAAATATTATGAAGAAAAAGTAGTAAGCCTTATGCTTGTACTTGCTATGACAGTCAGCATGACTGCATGTGGCAATAAGAACAATGCCGCAGATGATGCAAATGCTGTCGAAGACACAGAAGCCGGTACAGAATCAGGCAGCAGCGAAGAAGCAGTAGCTCCGGCTAATTATGAAGAAGTATCTGCAGAGCTGTATGACAAAGAACTCGGTGATTTTGGGCAGCTTACCAGAAAGCTGATGAAGCTGAAACCGTTTCTGAGAAATTTGCACTTGAAGCAATCGCAGAAGCAAAGTTAATGGAATCAGGCGTTATGCTTCCATTACAGTCAAAGGGTGGTAACTATTCCATCTCACGTGTAGCTCCTTACACATTTGACTATACACTGTGGGGCAACCATATGGACAGATACCATAATGCAGTTGTCACAACAGAGCTGATCAAAGCTTCCGATGTCAGCACAATGAGAGCAAAATGGGCTGAGTTAAAAGGAACAGGTGAGTATGAAGCATGGGCAAAATCTTACTTAGAGGAGCAGGGTTACACGCTCAAAGATACTTATAATTATCAGTTATATACACAGGATCCTACCACATGGGATATTCTTGCAACTTCTCAGTCTGTAGATGCTGAAGCAATCGTGAACACATACGATGGATTAATGGAGTATGATGGAGAGGGAACTTTACAGCCTGCATTAGCAGAGAGCTATGAAGTATCTGATGACGGATTAACTTACACATTCCATCTTCGCAAAGGTGCTACATGGGTTGATTCCAGGGCAGAAAAGTTGCTGATGTGACAGCAGATGACTTTGTTGCCGGAATGCAAAGATATGATGGATGCCCAGGGTGGTCTTGAGTACCTGATCGAAGGTATCATCACAAATGCATCCCAGTACATCTCCGGTGAAGTAACAGACTTCTCACAGGTCGGTGTAAAAGCGGTTGATGATTACACATTAGAGTATGATCTGGAAGCTCCTTGCACATACTTCACAACAATGCTCGGTTACAACGTATTTGCTCCAATGAACAGATCCTTCTATGAATCCATGGGTGGTAAGTTTGGTGTTGAGTATGATCCGGATGCAGCAGATTACACATATGGTAAGGATTCTGATTCTATCGCATATTGCGGACCATACGTTGTTAAGAACTTTACATCCAAGAACACAATCGTATTCCAGGCTAACGAGTCCTACTGGAATGCAGATCACATCAATATCCATACACTGACATGGGTATACAATGATGGTTCTGATGCGACAAAAAGCATATAACGATGCAATCGCAGGTGTTGTAGATGGAACAGGTCTTAACACAGCTTCTGTTGCAGCGAAGAAAAGCGGATGGAAACTTTGATGATTATGCATATGTAGCACTTACAGATGCAACAACATACAGCGGTTTCTTCAATATCAACCGTAACCAGTTTGCAAACGCAAACGATACAACAAAAGCAGTTTCTTCACAGACAGAGGAAGATGCTGCAAGAAGACAAAACAGGCTATGCAGAACGTCCACTTCCGTAGAGCACTTGCTATGGGCTTGGATCGTGGTGCTTATCTTGCACAGCAGGTTGGTGATGATCTGAAATATGCTTCTATGAGAAACTCTTACACACCGGGTAACTTTGTTACTTTGGAAGAAGAAGTAACAGTTGATATCAACGGAACAGAAAAAACATATCCGGCTGGAACATACTATGGACAGATCGTACAGGATCAGATCGATGCTGACGGCGTGAAGATCACAGTATGGGATCCAACAGCTAACGAGGGTGCCGGTTCTTCCGACGGATATGACGGATGGTACAATGCAGATAACTCCTGGGAAGAAATGAGTCAGGCAGTAGAAGAGTTAGCAAAGCAGATGGTCTTACGATCGATGCTGACAACCCAATCCAGATGGATGTTGTATATGCTTCTTCCAGTGAAGTATTTACAAACAGAGCAAACTCTCTGAAACAGTCTATCGAAGCTTCTACACAGGGACTTGTCCAGGTAAACTTAATTGCGGAAGAGATAACACAGACTGGTACTACAGCGGATATTACATGAACTATGGTTACGAAATGAACTATGACTTCTGTGACTTATCCGGATGGGGTCCTGACTATGGTGATCCTGCATCTTATCTGGATACATTCCAGCCAGAATATGCCGGATACATGATCAAATCTATCGGTATTTATTAATCGTATCTACGAAATAACAACACTGCATCGGGCGGGGATTCCCCGCCCCTGCACTATTGATGAGTGAACAATTATGACAAAATATTTATTAAAACGTATATTACATGGACTGGTGTCTATCGTGATCGTTGTGGCGCTGGTCATGATCATGATCTACACAATGTTAGACCGAAACCTTGTTTTTGCAGGGGATACAAAATATTCACATACAAGTAATAATGCAAGAGTTGCCTATAAATACTCTAAATGGGAAGATTATGGTTATCTGGATTATGTCACCTACTCTGACTGGCTGAATGAACTTGTAAGCAGTGGAGAATTAACAGAGGAAGAGCGATCTGCAGTGGTTGGTTTCGGGAAGAACCAAGGCACAGGATTCTGAGCAGGTCAGTGAATATGTCAAAAAATTCACAAAGTATTATAAGTCTCAGGGATACACGGTAGTCCGCAAAGACGCCGTCATGATGAACAAGAAGAAGTATGCCGACGGTGGCCAGCAGCAGCTTTTTGCGTATAAAGATGTCCCATTGGCATCCCGTATGGGAAAATATTTTGCAAATTTAATAACAATTGATGATATTAATAATGTAGAAGACATCGTAGGTGAGAGAGGTCTCACCTTTACGTTACATGATCCTGTCTATGGTGGGGAAAAATTCTCACCGGCGATCATTGGCAATGGTACAACACACAAGTATTTACTGTATTTTGATTCCAAGTTTCCGTTTGTTCATCAGAATATTGTGACGATCAATCTTGGAACATCCTACACGGTAAATCAGGGAGTGGATGTATTCAGTACGATGACAAGCCATCAGGGATCTTATATAAAAAATCAACTGTCACCTATCCAACCGGTCTTGTGGAGGAGAGTGCGGACAATCTGCACACTGCAACCTATATGCAGGGTTCCAGAGAATCCCAGCTTATTGTATGCAGACCGTTATGAAGATGACTACACCAATGTTGCAACATACAAAACAGGAAAATCCAAAGTGGGTTATTCCTTTGTGATCGGACTGATCGCAGTTATCATGTCTTATCTGATCGGTGTGCCGCTGGGCATCCTTATGGCGAGAAAGAAAGACAGACTGGTCGATAAGATCGGTACGCTTTATATTGTATTTATTATCGCAGTACCATCACTTGCGTATATTTTCCTGTTCAAGGCGATCGGCGGAAGCTTTGGTCTGCCAACAACCTTTGATATGGAATCGCCGAGCAGACTGATGTATATATTGCCGATCGTATCGTTAGCACTTCCATCCATAGCAAATCTGATGAAGTGGATAAGACGTTATATGATCGACCAGATGAATTCGGACTATGTCAAATTCGCAAGATCCGGTGGTCTGACAGAGGGTGAGATTTTCACCAGACATATTTTTGAAGAACGCAGCGATCCCGATCATTCAGGGAATCCCCTGCGGCAGTGCTTGGAGCATTGACAGGAGCGATCATCACAGAGCGTGTGTATGTCGTTCCAGGTATTGGTAACTTATTAACAGAGGCTATCAACAAATATGATAATGGTGTTATTGTCGGTGGAACACTGTTCTATGCGATTTTAACAGTCACATCCCTTATTTTAGGTGATGTCCTAATGGCAATGGTTGATCCTAGAATTTCATTCTCAACAAAGGACAGGTAATTAGAAATGAGTCAGGATTTAGAAAAGTTCGGTATGCCGGAGGAAGAATTATTCGCTCCGGTAGACCACAGTGATCTGAATCAGAAAAGATTACAGCGCCAAGATATTCTTACTGGCATTCTGTATTCCGTGTATTTTTTTAAGAAAAAGATTAATATTATTATTTTGGCGATTCTGGGTGTGTTGATCGCATTCACTTACCTTTACCCATTATTTGTGGAATATGATAAGTTTGGTAACTTAATGGATGCGACAACTAAACACTTGTCACCATCTGCAGCGATCGAACGTCTGGGAATGAACATTCACTGGATCTTAGGTACCGGTGCAGACCGGACAGTCTACATTCGATGCCGTATGGTTTGGATCAAGGATCTCCATTTCCCTTGCATTTATCTGTGCAGCGATCAACCTTTCCGTTGGTGTTGTTGTCGGATCTATCTGGGGATTTTCAAAGAAAGTGGATGTTTTTATGCAGGAGGTATATAACATTCTTGCAAACATTCCATACATTTTATTGATCGCCGTTATGGTTATGTTGTTTAAAGCTGGTTTCTGGACCATGGTACTGGCGCTGACCATTACCGGATGGCTTGAATCGCATACTTTATCCGTACACAGGTAGTGATCATCCGAGACAGAGAGTACAACCTTGCATCCAAATGTCTGGGAACGAGTACACTTAAGATCGCAATGAAGAATATTCTTCCATTTATGACATCTGTTATTGTAACACTGGCGCAACAGAGATCCCTTCCTATATTTCTTATGAGGTGTTCTTAGCATATATCGGTATGGGTATGTCAGATATGTCACTTGGTAGATTGATTTACGAGTCAGAAAGTGCGATGCTTACCCCTGGCTGGCAGTTCGAGTTCTGGAGCCCGGTAGTCGTTGCTTCTATCATCACGATTGTTTTATATGTCGTTGGACAGAACCTTGGTGATGCATCTGATCCGAGAACACACATGTAGAGGTTAGGTAGATGGAAGATAGAAAAAGTATTATTATCAGTAAAAAAGATTTGATCGTGAAATTCCATGTGAGGGGCAGGGTGCTTACTGCTATCCGTGGAGTGTCACTGGATATTTATGAGAATGAATCCATTGCGATCGTAGGAGAGTCCGGTTCCGGTAAATCTGTTTTTACAAAAAACATTTGCAGGAATGTTAGACAGCAACGGATTTATTGATAACGGCAAGATTATTTTCAGTGATGAGGAGCTTTCCGACACTGTTGTAAAATTAAATGACAATGCAAAGAAAGTCATCGCAGAGAATAAGAAAAAATTAGACGAGTATTCCAGACTGGAGTTTGGTGCAGACACTTATAAAGCAATCCTTGAGTTAGAGTCTGAAAAGAGAAGAAGAGCCGATATAAGCGAGGAAGAAGCAGAAGTGTATGAAAAAAAGAACTCCTTGAGTTAAAAACATGAGAGAACGAATACCTTCAACTTGAAACAGACTTACGATCCATCCAAAGAGAAGGATAAGATCAAAGAGGCTGGAAAGAAAATCTCCGAATTGGATACAAAAAATCAAGGCATTCGAGAAAGAGCATGAGCAGAAGGTAAAAAGAGCGTGCAAATAGTCTGGCACATGATACCGCATACAATCAGGAATTTGATAGGAAGATGGCAGAGCTTAAGGCAAAACATGCGAAGGAAGTCAGCGAAGCGATCTCAGCAGAGACAGAAGCGAGAAATGAGATCCTTGCAAAAGAGGTATATCTTTCTGTCGGACGTTTTGGTTTCCGCAAGCGTATGAAGCAGAACTCAATGCGCTGCTGGATGCATTAAAAGAGGCAATGCAGCTTGGCGTGGATCTGAATGATGAAGAGCAGAGAAATGCTGTTTTTGATAAAGTTACATTCCGCGTAAAATATCTGGATGAGAACAGTGAGAGATTACATGGAACATGTATCTTAAACCTTGCGAATATCAAAGATGGAAGAGACTGGAGCCAGATCCGTGGTACGAAGATTGCTACAGTATTCCAGGATCCTATGACATCCTTAAACCCAATTATCACGATTGGAAAACAGATCACATCTGTCATCATGAAACATCAGGATTGTACCGAGAACGAGGCAAGACTTCGTGCACTTGATCTGATGGACAAGGTTGGTATCCCAAATCCGGAAGCACGTTTTGATGATTATCCATTCCAGTATTCCGGTGGTATGAGACAGCGTATCGTTATCGCGATCGCACTGTCCTGTCAGCCAAAGATCTTAATCTGTGATGAGCCTACCACAGCGCTTGATGTTACCATTCAGGCACAGATCTTAAAACTGTTAAAGGATTTACAGAAAGAATTCAATTATACAATCGTATTCATTACACATGATTTAGGTGTGGTTGCCAATATCGCAGACCGTGTTGCAGTTTTATATGCAGGACAGATCGTAGAGGTTGGTACGGTAGAAGAGGTATTCTATGACCCGCGTCATCCATATACATGGGCATTACTTTCTTCCCTGCCACAGCTGGCTGAGAGAAATACAACTCTTTACTCGATCACAGGTACACCACCTTCGCTCTACAACAGTATCGTCGGCGATGCATTTGCACCGCGTAACCCATACTGTATGAAGATTGATACCTTAGAGGAACCACCAATGTTCAAAGTAACAGATACGCATTACGCCAAAAACATGGCTGTTACACCCGGATGCTCCAAAGGTTGAAAAACCGGAAGGAATCCAGAACATTCATGAGAAACTTGTTAAAGCATTCAATATATAGGAGATTTAGATCGTGTCTAAACTAAATCAGAAACACAGAAAACCAGGAGCATGCTTCTCATTTACCAGAGCATGGTCCGATTGATGAAAATGGTAAAGAAGTATTATTATCTTTAAAAAATGTAGATATTACTTTTGGCAAGGGCGATAACGCTGTCCGCGCTGTAAAAAATGCGACATTTGATATTCACAAGGGAGAGACTTTCTCCTTAGTAGGAGAGTCCGGTTCCGGTAAGACAACCATCGGCCGTGCAGTCATCCGTGTCAACCCATTGGCAAACGGAGAGATTCTGTACAAAGGTGTGCGTATTTCCGGGAAAATCCCAAAATCCCTGGATCGTGAAGTCATCCGTAACATCCAGATGGTATTTCAGGATCCGGCAGCTTCCCTGAATGAGCGTGCAACTGTCGATTACATCGTATCCGAAGGTCTGTATAACTTCCATTTATATGAGAATGAGGCAGACCGTGTGCGTAAAGTTGAGGAAATGATCAACGAAGTAGGTCTTTTTGCCGGAACATCTGACAAGATACCCACATGAGTTCTCAGGTGGACAGCGTCAGCGTATCGGTTTAGCCCGTGCAATGGTAATGGAGCCGGAACTTGTTGTTGCCGATGAGCCAATCTCTGCACTTGACGTATCCATTCGTGCACAGGTATTGAACTTATTGAAAAAGTTCCAGAGAGAAAAAGGACTTAACATATTTATTTATCGCACATGACCTTTCCATCGTGAGATTTATCTCTGACCGTATCGCCGTTATTTATAAGGGTGATCTTGTGGAGATCGCAGATGCAGAATAGTTGTTCAACTTCCCACTGCATCCGTATACACATTCTTTGATCTCTGCGATCCCAATCCCGGATCCACAGTTAGAGAAAAATAAAGTGCTGTTTACTTATGATCCATCCATTCATGATTACAGTACAGACAAACCGGAGTTAGTCTGTATCGGTCATGACCACTGGGTATTTGGTAATAAGAAAGAGATTGAAGAATACAAAGCTACGCGTGAGAAGAATGTGCCTTTTAAAAACAATTACGATTTTTAGACAAAGATGCACCAAGACCAGAAGAACATCATGACAATATTGCACATGATGAGATCCAGCTTCCGCCACTTCATGATACAGGAAGCGCATGGTACGCACTGCTTTCGTTCTTACTTCCGGTCATCGGTATTATCGCGCGATGATCTTTAAGAAACACAGACATTATCGTAACTACAAGATGTGCAAAAAGGGTGCCATTGCAGGATTTATTGTACTTGCAGTCATTCTTGCATTGTTCCTGTTAGCACTTAAAAAAGCAGTGTTTATTTAAGATATGGGAAGAACCGTCAGAGGTGGCAAAGCAGAAACCATACTCCGAATGTGAGACCGGTTCAGAAGGTGGAACTTTCGGAGAAAAATACAAGACAGAGATTGATCGCAGTGATCGTATTACTGGTCATTGCTTCGGGTGCATTTATGTATGCACTGAATGGATTGATGTCAAATGACAGCGGATGGACAAACATTGAAGCGAGTTCATCCGCTGAAATTCATTGTGGAGATGATTTTATCTTCCAGTATTATGTCGGGGCAGCGGGCGTAAATGCCACCGCAAAAAAAGCGCTGACGCTGCTCTACACAGATTCCATTGTAAAAGCCTATAAAATGTTCAGTATGGATGAATCGTTTGAAGGAATCACAAACGTGTATGATCTCAACCGGCACCCGAATGAGACAATGGTTGTGGATGATGCATTATACCATGCTTTTGAGCTGATTGCAGAGACCGGGAACCGGGCAATTTATCTTGCGCCTGTGTATACAGAATATGACAATCTGTTTTTCTGTAATGATGACTCTGAGACAGTTAACTATGATGCTTACCAGAATGGGGAAGTGGCGCCTTATTTTTCAGAGGTGGTCGCTTACAGCAATGATCCGTCTGACGTGAACGTCGAACTGCTCGGCGGCAATCAGGTAAAATTGTCTGTATCCGACGATTACCTTGCTTTTGCAGAGAAGAATTTTATTTCGGATTTTCATTGATTTTTCGTGGATGAAAAACGCTTTCATTACTGATTATGTGGCGGATGTCATGATAGAGAACGGTTATACACTGGGTTCGCTGACAAGCTATGATGGATTTACGAGAAATCTGGATCTGACTTCTGCTATTACAAAATTAAATGCCGTCCGGATGCTTCCGGGACAGCAGAGGAAAATGCTGATTATTCTTTCAATATATATGACAGGCAGGGGAATATCATTTATCCTGCCGGTGTCATGCATTATAATGGGGCGGAAAGCATTGTCAGTCTGCACAATTATCCGATGTCAGACAAGGAAAAATATCATTATTATGAATTTAAGAGCGGTGATATCAGGACACGTTATGCAGATACCGCAGACGGACTGTGTAAGTCCGCAGTCAATAATATGGCAGCTTATGCGGACGACATCAGCTGTGCAGAACTCATTTTGAAGGTAAGCTCGGTTTACATCGCTGATATGATGGATACAGAGGCGGTAAAAAATCTCGCAGAAAACGGTATCCAGACGATTTTTGGAGAGAACAGTGTACTCTATTACACGGATCCAGAGTTAGAACTGACAGATTTGTATGACAAAGACGGCGTGCATTATACATCAGAGTTATTAGAGTAAGCAGACAGGCAGTTGCGGAAAGCCGCAATTGCCTGTTTTGCTGTCTTGGATTATACTAAGCAGAGAATATGAATGTTCGTAGGTTGTGGAAGAGGAGAAGACAGACATGATTTTCGGAGAGAAGACAGAGGAACAGAAACGTGTGGCGGAACTGACGCGCGAGGTAAAAAAGAACTCCGCAAAGAACTGCTGGCGAGTAAACTGGACAAAAAACAGGTGGAAGTCCAGATGAAAGAATTAAAGGACGCATTAGAACTCGGTGGAAACCTGCGTCAGGGTATGTCGATTCGCAGGAACATATGGCAGTTGCAAGGCGCGGACTGATCAATATGATGGAGGATATGAACGAGATTCCCATTGATGATGTGAAGCGTGATCTCGACAGACTGAACGGACATTTGGATCAGATCTTCCATGAGTGCAAAGCATCCGGGAGGATGATCCGGATTTTAAGTCCACAGCCGACGGACTCAAAAATATGGCGGCAAATATGGACAAGATCAATCTGATCATCTGCGGAGCGAGTTGGAAAATCTGCAGGCATTGCTGGAGGATACATCGGAATGGCGGTCGCCAAATTTTTTTGCACTCGCATATTATCTACAGCATGAGGAGGAGAGCAAAGTCGGAGAGATGGAAAATGAATTCCGCAACAGTTTTTTAGAGCGGTATCTGGAGGAACATCTGATGGAATCGCTGGCTATGGAAGCCAATTATGCAGGATGCGGAGAGAAGCTGGAACATATGATACAGCACTATATTTATGCGTAAAAACCGTATAGTATGACACACCTGCATAAAAACCATAACCACAAGTTATCATAATGAGTAAATTGCATAATTTGACGTTAAAATACATCAATAATTTAGGTGATTCTAAATATTGTGCATAAAAAAGAAAATTTGATAAGATTCTCTACAAGAAAAAAGAAAGTTGAGAAGAAGAAGAAATTAAATTATCTCAATAAAATTTAATTTTTGCTTCGCAAACAAGGAGGATTATTATGAAGAAAGCAGTGAGTATGTTTTTAGCAGCTGCATTGGCAGTTGGCACATTCGCAGGATGTGGATCATCCGCAGATACAGGAAGCACAGGCGCCGCAAAGATCAACGGAGAGCGGTTCCACAGACAGCGAGCAAAGAGATGGAAGCGTATTTAAGATCGGTGGTATCGGACCTACAACAGGTGCAGCAGAATTTATGGTTCCGCAGTTATGAATGCCGCACAGATCGCAGTAGATGAGATCAATGAAGCAGGCGGTATCAATGGATATCAGGTAGAATTCAAAGCAGAAGATGACCAGAACGATGCAGAGAAATCAGTCAATGCTTACAATACATTAAAAGACTGGGGTATGCAGGTTCTGGATGGGAACTGTTACAACAACTCCATGTATTGCAGTTGCAGATAAGACAGCAGAAGATGGTATGTTTGAGATTACACCATCCGCATCATCCACAGATGTTATCACAAACGATAATGTATTCCAGGCATGCTTTACAGACCCGAACCAGGGTACAGCTTCTGCACAGTACATTGGCGAGAACAATCTTGCAACAAAAGTAGCAGTTATCTATGACAGCTCTGATGTATATTCATCCGGTATTGAAGCTACATTCGTAAAGAAGCAGCAAATCAGGGATTTGAGGTTGTAGCTGAGGAAGCGTTTACAGCAGATTCCAAGACAGACTTCTCCACACAGTTACAGAAAGCACAGAGTGAAGGTGCTGATCTGGTATTCCTTCCAATCTACTATACAGAGGCTTCCATCATTTTAAATCAGGCAAACGGAATGGGCTATGAACCGACATTCTTCGGCTGTGACGGTATGGACGGAATCTTAGGTGTTAAGAACTTTGATACTTCTTTTTAGCAGAAGGACTTATGTTATTAACACCATTCGTTGCAGATGCAGATGATGAGAAGACACAGGCATTTGTATCCAAATACAAAAGAGCTTTACGGTGATACACCAAACCAGTTCGGTGCAGATGCATATGATGCAATTTATGCGATCAAAGCTGCAATCGAGGAAGCTGGCGTAACACCGGATATGAGCGCATCTGATATCGGAACAGCTCTGACAGAGGCTATGACAAAGATTTCTGTAGATGGTCTGACAGGTGATGGCATGACATGGGAAGCTACCGGAGAAGTAAGTAAAGCTCCAAAGGCTATGGTGATCAAAGACGGTGCTTATACAGCAATGTAATCTGCGATAATGATACAACGAAAATAAGGGCGATCCAGTTTCCCCAGAGGGTGTCAACGGTGGCTTGGGCTGCCGTATGACACCTTCTTTTTAACAGAAAGATTGTATACAGGTATTTTATATGTTATAATCCTTGATGTGAAAAAAGTAATGTTTTAAACGTAGTAAATCAACAGAAAGACAGAGGTGTAGTTATGAATTTTTTATCCTACCTGATCAATGGTATCAGCCTCGGTAGTGTCTATGCAATTATCGCATTGGGATACACCATGGTTTATGGTATCGCAAAAAAATGTTAAACTTTGCACACGGTGATGTTATTATGGGTAGGCATGCTATATTGTCTTTATGACAATGAGCGGACAGGGCTGGGGAGCGGTCCCGGCAGTGGTACTTTCTATTATCGTGTGTACCGTACTCGGCATTGTGATTGAAAAGATCGCATACAAGCCACTCAGAAAAGGCGGCGCCTCTGGCAGTTCTTATCACAGCCATCGGTGTCAGCTATTTCTTAGAGAATGCAGCATTACTGATCTTTGGCGCTGATACAAGATCGTTTACAAATGTTGTAACACTTCCGGCATTGAAACTGGCAGGTGGAGCACTCACAATCTCCGGTACAACAATTGTTACATTTCTGGCGTGCGTTGTGATCATGGCTGCACTGATGCTTTTTATCAAGAAAACCAAAGCCGGTCAGGCAATGCTTGCAGTATCTGAGGATAAAGATGCAGCGCAGTTAATGGGTGTGAATGTAAATGCAACGATCTCCCTGACATTTGCAATTGGTTCCGGTCTTGCAGCGGTAGCAGGCGTACTGTTCTGTTCCGCTTATCCGACACTGACACCGTATACGGGTGCAATGCCTGGTATCAAGGCGTTCACAGCCGCTGTATTCGGAGGAATCGGTTCCATTCCGGGAGCATTGATCGGAGGGATCCTTCTTGGTGTGATCGAGATCTTAGGCCGCGCATATATCTCGTCCCAGTTATCCGATGCGATCGTGTTTGCAGTCCTGATCATTGTGCTTCTCGTGAAGCCTTCGGGAATTTTGGGCAAACAGGTTCATGAGAAAGTGTAGGTGGCAGATATGGCAAAGTTAAATTTGAAATCAATGAAAAAAAGTACAAAAGATCATATCATTACATTTGCTATGGTCATTGTGGTTTACATAATTGTACAGACTATGATCACAACCGGCAACATGTCCTCCCTGATGCAGGGACTTCTTGTTCCAATGTGTACCTATTCGATCGTGGCAATTGGTTTAAACCTCTGTGTCGGTTATCTGGGCGAGCTTAGTATCGGTCATGCCGGATTTATGTGTGTGGGGAGCATTTTCCAGCGCATTCTGCACCAAACTGTTACAGGACAGCATTCAGAATGAAGTGGTTCTGTTTTTGATCGCAATTGCAGTTGGAACTATCCAGCAGCATTTTTTGGATTCCTCATCGGTATTCCGGTGCTTCGTCTCCGTGGAGACTATCTTGCGATCGTAACGCTTGCTTTTGGTGAGATCATCAAAAAAAATGTCATTAATGTTTTTATATATTGCAAAAGATGAGAATGGATTCCATTTTGCTATCTCGGATGGAAATAAGATCGAGTTAAGCGAAGATGGTATCTGGCTGATCAATGGAGCAAAGGGAATTGCAAAAGATTCCTCATTTATCCAGTTTTACAGCCGGTGTCATCATGATCCTGGTCATTTTATTTATCGTATATAACTTTGTAAATTCCAGAACCGGCCGTGCAGTGATGGCGATCCGTGACAACCGGATCGCAAAGAGAATCTGTCGGTATCAATATAACAAAGTTCAAACTGATGGCATTTACCATTTCCGCAGCGATCGCAGGTGCTGGCGGTGTGCTTTATGCGCATAATCTTTCTACCGTTACAGCAACTCCGACAAACTTTGGATACAATATGTCCATCATGATCCTGGTATTTGTCGTATTAGGCGGCATGGGAAGCTTCCGTGGATCGATCATTGCAGCAGTCATTTTAACACTGCTTCCAGAGGTGCTCCGTGGACTGAAGGATTATCGTATGTTGATCTATTCCATCGTTCTGATCGTAATGATGCTTTTCAATTGGGCACCAAAATGTATTGAGATGAGACAGCGTATCGCAGCAAAATTCAAAAAGCCAGCAAAAAAGGAGGCAAGCATAATATGGCATTATTAGAGGTAAAAAATCTTGGGATCTCCTTTGGTGGACTTCGTGCGGTAGACGGATTCAACATTACAATTGAAAAGGGACAGTTATATGGACTGATCGGACCAAACGGTGCAGGAAAACGACCTGTTTTAATATGCTGACAGGTGTGTATACACCAACCGATGGAACTATTACATTGGACGGAAAAGACATTACGGGCAAAAAAGACGGTGGATATCAATAAAGAGGGAATTGCCAGAACGTTCCAGAATACCCGGCTTTTCAAAGAACAGTCTGTTCTGGATAATGTCAAAATAGGTTTACATAATCAAATGCCTTACTCTACATTGACAGGAATCCTGCGTCTGCCAAAATACCGCCAAGTGGAAGCAGAGATGAATGAGAAGGCAATGGAACTTCTGAAAGTGTTTGATCTGGATCAAGAGGCTGATTTCCTTGCATCCAATCTTCCTTATGGTAAACAGAGAAAATTGGGAGATCGCCCGTGCACTTGCGACAAATCCAAAATTATTACTGCTTGACGAACCGGCAAAGCAGGTATGAACCAAATGAAACAAAAGAACTGATGGAAACGATCCATTTTGTCAGGGATGAGTTTGACATGACGGTTCTTCTGATCGAACATGATATGAAGCTTGTGTCAGGAATCTGTGAGGAACTTACGGTGTTGAACTTCGGACAGGTGTTAGCACAGGGAAATACCAGTGACGTATTGAATAATCCGCAGGTTATCAAGGCGTATCTGGGTGAATAGGAGGACGTTATTATGGCAATGCTTGAGGTAAAAAAATCTGGAAGTATATTATGGTGTGATCCAGGCCATTAAAGGTATTTCCTTTGAAGTAAATGAGGGCGAAGTCATTGCATTGATCGGTGCCAACGGAGCTGGAAAGACCACAACGTTACAGACCATCACTGGAATGCTTCAGCCGAAAGCCGGAGAGATTATTTTTGAGGGCAAAGATATCAGCAAAATTCCGGGGCACAAGATTGTATCAATGGGAATGGCACATGTACCGGAAGGAAGACGTGTGTTTGCAGAATTATCTGTGTACGAAGATCTGAAATTAGGCGCATATACCAGAAAAGATAAAAAAGAGATCGAGGAGACATTGGCACGTGTATACAAAGAGCTTCCCGCGTCTGGAGGAGCGGAAAAACCAGCTTGCCGGAACACTCAGTGGTGGAGAGCAGCAGATGCTTGCCATGGGACGTGCACTGATGTCTAAACCGAAGATCATTCTGATGGATGAGCCTTCTATGGGACTCTCTCCGATTCTTGTAGAAGAGATTTTTTTAACATTATCAAAGAAATATCTGCATCCGGAACAACGGTTCTTCTGGTAGAACAGAATGCAAAAGAAAGCATTATCGATTGCAGATTGTGCATATCGGCAATACCGAAACAGGTAAAATTGAAATTGAGCGGTGATGCCAAAGAGCATATATGAATAATGAGTCTAATGAGGAAAAAGGCATATTTAGAGAGTAGGTGTTACTGAAATATGAAACATACGGTAATAAACCATTGCAAGAAGTTATGGAAGCGGCGGAAGAACGGGGTAAGAAGCTGGCAGAAGAACTCGGAATTCATTGTTATGACCGTGAGTTAATAAGAATGGCTTCCGATGAAAGCGGAATCAATGAGGCATTGTTTGGAGAGGCAGATGAAACTGCGTAAGATGCCACTCTTTTCGTGTGCGAAGAAAAGTTATTATCATGGGGAAGTGCTTCCACCGGATAGTGATGAGTTTGTATTCAACGACAATCTTTAACTATCAGGCGAAAAATTATCTCGTGAGAAGCCAAAGAAGAAAGTCCTGCATTATTATCGGACGTTGTGCGGATTATCGGTGTGATTATGTAAAGAGTCTGTTTTTCTACGCACCGCGTAAGGACTGCATTGAACGTGTCATGCAGCAGAACGGCGGGACTAAGAAGGATATTGAAAAGAAGATAGACACGATTGATAAATATCGTGCAGACTATTACAAATACTATACCGGCAGGGAGTGGAATGATGCCAG
>VOFJ01001048.1_pt1 | contig 51460 bp, 65 predicted proteins | sample 5384081 | NCBI WGS metagenome assembly VOFJ01 (sample SAMN12384729, study PRJNA508395) | human gut metagenome | isolation source: healthy gut I | host: Homo sapiens
ACAACTTCCTAGTGCCATTTCCATATTGCTCTGACCACTACAAAGCCAGACATCCCCAATCAATATGTCACGCAGCACGATTTTCGTCTTTCCTTCTACTACTAAACTTTTTGTCCTATCATACATACTTCCTGAGCCGGCAACTCAACAGACCAATTCCCCTTTATATCAGCAACCGCATGTACTGTCGCGTTCCCAAACGTGACTGTGATTGATTCACCTTGATCAGCAGTGCCAAATATATGAATGGGAAGTTCACGTTGTATAACCATATTGTCTGAAAACAGGCTATGCAACTTGACTGTTGCTGCCGCCTTAATGGCAGGCAGCAACAGAACAATAAATATATAAACTAACCTATTCATCAGCCGTTTTTAGGCATGCGGGTAATTGCAGGAAATTTCACTTTTTAATTGTCCATTTCCCATCAAGCAATACTCTGAAATTCACGACCAGATTCATGTATCCGCTACGAGTCTCATCGTCATACTTCAAGTAGTTACCCAATATTCTATAGCAATATTGATATTGCTCACCTCCACCCGGGGCAAACGGAAAAGGAGCAAACGGATATTTAAAGATGGCAGATCGCTCGGTGTAATTGGGAGTTTCGAAACATACATCTTCCAATTTGCTACGCTCTGTCCCTCTTTTCACTATTTCCCCGTCTTTCCAGCTAAAAGGATTATCATTCTTGTCACATACTATAAATTCGATTTCATTCTCACCGTCCGGATCATGTTTAAAATCGTAGATTCCGGCAGCTTCTATGGGCCCCCAACTTCCCACTTGCGAATTCCAAGAGTATGCTCCCTCTCCTCCATCCAACATCCAGTAAGGATCGCTTTCTTGGATAGCAGCAACGAAAATATCCTTATAGACTCGAGTTCCTGCAGAGTTGGACATCTCTACTGATATTTTATACTCACCGGAAGGAACCGCAGTAGATGCAGATGAGAAACTTATTTGTCCTCCCGATTCTGATATACGCATCACAGGGGGCATTGATAACAGTTATCTTTTTTATTAATCGCATCAATCGTTTTATCTGTTTTAAAGTCATACGGCTTTTCCCATACTCTGGTTGCTATTGGGTCGGTTAAAATCGTAGTCATTTGCCCATCGGGGCCCCTCTGCTTCTAATAATCTGAATTTTAAAAAGGGTAGGAGGTTCCATTAATATTAGGTGGAGCTGTGGTAATCTCAATCCCTTTCTGCACAACAAAAAGGATTCTGTACATATATTATTTTATCAGAAATGTATCCGTCGGGAATTTCTTCACAGCCTATAAAGGTTGTCATAGAAGAAAGATTGCCGCAATATACAAGCAACTCACATATTTGCTTTTCATAAGTACTCAGTTTTAATTGTTATTTATATTCATATCTGTTAAAGAACAATGGATGTTCATCCCTTAGCACATGTAAAATACCTGTTTTAGTAATCAAACCGGATGTTTGGCAATAGTTGCTGACATCCTTGTCCCTGTAGTGGGACATTGGAGCTTTCATCCAATCCGTTGATTATAAATGTATAGTACAGGTATTTATTAACAGAATTGGGTACATTCTCGGTATAAAGTTTCGTTTTCTTCAAACTGATATTCATATCACACCCCAGCATGCACTTCAGGGTGACAGCCTCACCTGACATTTTCTCCAGATCAGAACGATTCACCTGCTGCTCTACAATATACATTTTTAGCGAATCCTTAAATAAGGGCAAGTCTTTTACCAAATCATCATACGTATACGTAAGTGTTTCATTGCCGGTTTCTTGATGCAACATGTATTCTTTCTGTTTCATATAGTGTTTAATGCTGTAGTTGGTCGGCATGAAAACAGTTACACCTTTCTGATCCAGCAAGTCCAAATATCCGGCTTTCTCAAACAAGTCAAGAGACATTGAGAAGATTCCAAACCGATTTGCTCTCAGATAATCGGTTGTAATGGAATCAACATAAGCACTCGAAAGTTCTCCATCATCATCACCGCATGAAAACAAGTACAGGTGATACCATAATTAGCAGTAATATAAATCTTATAAATTTCATGGTTTTCATTTTTTTAGGATGTTAGTTATTGCATTTTGTCAGTCCAATAAGGAGTTTGATGTACATACTGGTTGTCAATAATCAGCGTAGAGTTCACCGGCCATAAGTATCCTTCTTGTGTGTACCGGTTCATTGTGTAGCCATTTCGTCCGGCATACTGCCCGTTGCGTACCCAGTCGTATAGATTATGTCCTTCCAGATAAAGTTCTCATTCATTCGCTCTTCGCAAATTCCAGTGCCGAGTTGATCGTCCGGGATGTTATCAGCCACAGTATCTGAGATGCCTGCTCTTTCGTGTATTTTCTTTAAATAAGCTCTTGCCAGATCATATTCTTGCAATTCGTAATGAGCTTCTGCCCGAAGAAGATACATATCACTCAATCTGAACAGAACAAATGTATTATCCATCTCCCAATTCAGCTTGTCTACGTCAAGATATGTAATGCTCCGAATACTTTTGGTATACTGGAATTTCTCTTCTCCCCAACGTTCCCAACAGTCGGTTCTTCTTCTATCTCCATTCGCTGTATATTTATCAATTATATCTAAGAATGATTTTTCATATTTAAATACCGATTCATTAATTCTATCCGTATTTATCGGATAACCTAGAAATCTGGAAAAAATAGATTTATTTTTTGAGAACTTTTCACCATCTCCTCTACTATAAGGAAACTCGAAGATAGACTCTATCGACTTGCCACCGCCATTCCAGATTTTCAGATAATTATCCATATTTTGAAGATCATATTTGCTTGACTGTTCAATATCATCTATAGCAGCAATAGCGTCTTTATAATTCTGAGGGTCAATCACAGATTTATTTTTTGCGATTCTTCCACATAAGAATATGAGCTCGTAGTGCTTGGACAGCACCTCTATCAGCTTTCGATGCTCGTAGTCCATGTGTATCATTCCATGATAAATAATCGTATGCGTCTTTCAAAATCATTTAGGCAGTTAGTAAGAATATTCTCCTCTGTCTCCATTGGTATATCTCTAACCGTTTCCGAAGCGTCAGATACGGAAGTCGTTACGTACGGAACTTCTCCCCATAGACGAACCATAAAGAAATAGACATAAGCACGAACAAAAAAAGAGCCTCACCAATATATTCATTCTTTTCTGCTATTCCATTCTGCTGATTTTCATCAAATTCATTCCAAGGAATATCCGGAACAGAATTTATAACCACATTTGCCACATTCAACGTTTTATAGTATTGAGACCAATCAGTAAAATAGGTATCGGTAAACGTGTATTGATAATTCCCTTGAGATGGACTTTGGTTTATCTGTGACAAGTTACTCCAAAGACCTGTAGGCTGATCACCATAGGTAAGGGCTCTTTCTCCTTCTCCAGTCATTATTACATCTCTAAAAAGCCAATACATTCCATTGGTTCCAGCTGCTACATCCGCTTCTGTTGTCCAAAAAAGACATTACGCGCGTAGGAGCATCATTAGGGGTGGTAGTCAAGAAATCATCACATGAGGACAACCCCAGCAGTATACTCATTGCAGACATTATTATTATCTTTTTCATACTTTTCAAATTTAAAAATCAAACATCAGTCAATTGTAAACTTCCGTGGAAGCCCGTATCCATTACCTGTATAATAACCATCCGGAGATACATTACTTGGGTCAGCCGCAAGTGTATTTTTTTACTCTTTATAATAGCAACATTTTCTGCAGTCAGAGATAATCTCGCATTATTAATGCCCCATTTCTTCAATTTATCGAGATTATAGGAAAGCATGATGGTATTTAGTTTCAGGTAAGAACCATTTTCAAGAAATAGAGATGATCTTTCAATAAAGTTATTATTGTTCATATATTGGCTGCGAGATGGATAATTCGTATTATCACCGTCTTTCTGCCAAAAAGCTGTAACGACTTAAATCAACCATCATACGGCGTGCCACAAAGTCTTCTGCATAATACCAATGTCCATCTGCAGGATTCGCATAGTTGGCTCCCCGGTCCGCCGGAGAATCCAACTCCTTCTTCATCTGCCCCATATTGTGCCGAGAGGGGGTGCCATTGTTTTGGCAAACTGTGTATTCAGAATATCTCGTCCTAATGTGAACGAAGTCTGAACAAACAAACTCCAAGGTCCGTATGACAAATTTGTGTTCAATCCTCCCACCCATTTCGGATTAGGATCACCAATTGGCTTCTTATCTTTCAAGAGACATACTGATTGTCTTTATCTACGTCTTCATAATCAGCCCAACCTACTTGTACATATTGCCCACTTTCATTCTTATATTTCAAACCGGTATATGGATCGAAAGGTATCATATCCTCGTTTAAATAGATCCCGTTATACTGAGACAAGCGGAAAGAGTTAATTGGCTGCCCGACCATCAAATATCTATTATCTTCCACTACAGTCTTATTTCCATCAGGAAGCTGCATGATCTGGTTCTTGTTATATGAAATATTTGCATTAATATTCCACTGCCATTTTGAAGTAGCTGGAAGGACACGAGCCACTAAAGCTAGTTCGACACCTGCATTTCTTACAGCTACTGCATTGGTGTAGTATTTCTCATAGCCGGAAGTCTTGGGAAGCATGAAACTATAAAAAATACCATGTTTCTCCTTGTTATAAATATCTGCAATCAAAGTAAAACGTCCATTCAAGAACTCCAGGTCCATTCCCAAGTCCCATTCTTTAGTTTCTTCCCATGTCAACTCCTTTTGCGCAATACCATCTGCAAAGTTAGGGATAATCGCTCCACCGCCATCGTATGTTGATGAGGCTGCCATATACCTGTTATGATGTCCATAGAAACCGGAAGGTAAAAAGAACCCGACTTTCCCCATGATCCTCTAAATTTTAACAAAGAGACAACATCCTTTAGATTATTCATAAATGGTTCTTCTGAAACGAGCCAAAATGCACTAGCAGTGGGAAAGGTTCCCCATCGTTGGTTAGAACCAAATCTAGATGACCCGTCGGTACGGATAGAGGACGAAATACTATAGCGGTCCTTAAAGATATAAGAAGCACGAGCGAAAAATGAAGCAGCTTTCGCCTCTTCTATCCCGGAATAAGCTGTCAGATTATCTTTGCTCACTCCATTTACCACATGAATATAGTCTGAACTTAAATACCTGCCTTCCATACTACTATACTTACTAGTAATTCCCTCGGCAGACTGTCCCTAACAGAGCCATGACCGAATGGGCACCGAATATCTTGTTAAACGTAAAATAGTTTTCAATATTCCAAGTAGTCATCTGTCTGCTCTCACTCAAAGCGGAGGACATCCTATCTACATTTGCCGTACTTGGCTCGGATTTATCCAAACGAGAACTTGATTTTACATAAGAGAACTGAGTGTTGAAGGATAAGACTTTTCCTTTCAATATATCATACGAGGCTTGTTCACTCAACCGTATCATATCGTCACTATTGTCATAGATGGCCTGCTCATAAGAGCCCAGCATTCTGTTTCTATCAATGTCTGTCAGTTGAAGAAGGGTAGAAGGCATATTGGATATATCCATCCCAATAGCATTATTAACAGAGTTTCCGCCGGGGACAGGTTCCCTTTGATTGACATTGTATGCGACAGAAGTATTCAGTTCCAATCTGCTACCTACCTTATTCACAAAATTACCGGTAAACGAGAAACGTTCAAATCCTGTTCCAATGATCGTACCTTCCTCCTTATAATATCCACCTCCAATGCGGTAGTTTGCTTTCTCGTCTCCACCGGAAACAGTCAGATTGTAGTCATGCACCACCCCATTCTTGTAAAAGAGATCAAACCAATTGGTTGCATTATTAAACATCGGGTTAATACTATCCGTCAATATCTGAGGAGTAGCCTCCAAATTATTCTCATTGCCATAGATAGCCATTTGATCTAGTTTTGCTCTACGCTCGGCAGCGCCCATATAAATTTTAGGAGTAACGGGCTTGGTCACGATACCAAAAGCGACCATTAAAAAAGAAATACGCGGTTTTCCTTCTTTACCTCTTTTTCGTCGTGATAATCAAAACGCCATTTGCCGCTTTAGAACCATAGATAGCTGCTGCTGCCGCATCCTTCAAGAAGTCTAAGGTGAGAATGTCATTCGGATTGATGTTTGACAAGAACTTGGCACTCGAGGCGCTGTATCCTACCACCGATGGGTCAACGGGCACACCGTCCAATACAATCAACGGCGAACTGGTCAGATCGGCACTGCTCACTTCCGTATTACCGCGCACCGTAAATGTATTTCTTCCGCCCGGCTCTCCCGAGAATGTCTGAATATTAACTCCCGGAACTGCCCCCTGTAACATAATATCGATAGATGGAGCAGTAATTCCCTGCAAATCATCTGCCTTTATGCTGGTTACGGCTCCATGCACATTACGTCTGGCTACAGACTGATAACCAATCACTACGGCTTCATCCAGCATCTGAACGTTTTCTTCCATAGTAACTTTTATATAAAGTTTTTATCGCCCTACTATTTTTTTTCTGATAAGAGACAAAAGTGAAGACCAATGTAGCATTCCGATCGGGAACCTGAATAGAAAACTTTCCATCAGCATCAGTAAGCGACCCCACAGAAGTGCCTTTTTACCATGACGGCAACAGATGGCAGTGATTCTCCGGTCGCCTTGTCAATAACTACCCCGGTTATGGTCAACTTTCCTTGTGTGATGGCTTCCGGTTCCGGACTGGATGCATTTATCGGAATAGCAGCCGATAATTGCGAATGGTACAGAAATGCACCTAGAATTAATAAATCTGTAAATGCTTCTCATACTTAAAAAGATTTTAATGTTATAGATTAAATTAATTAATTAATTGCGTATCAACGTGCTATCCATAGCTTGAAATTATCAAAAGCCACATATCCTTCCTCCGGAGTATAGGTTACCTGATACAATCCAAGCTTTATTTTCTGATCCGGACTTACCGAATAGACGATCGGACTTCCCGGCATATTTGTCCAATGCGCTCCATCCGTACTCGTTCTGAAATAGAATCGGTTTCCACTTCGCTCCACTTGTAAGAAACGCTCCAGATCCCATCCTTTATCATTCTTGTATTGAATGCGCCCATGAGAAAGCAGCGTCAATATATTGCCTACATTATAATAAGGGAATGTTCCTAAATGTATAAGTTCTTGTCCCCGCGAGTAGTGGCTTCCCGCAAAGCAACCATGAGTCCGCCTTCATTAAAAAAGAGACACCTTTCTTTTTCCTTCATTCCACTGAAATCTACGATCTCCACTTCTGCCAAGAAATCACCATCTACTTCTTTATATAGAAAAGGTCCGTTATCTCTGCCCGGCAGTTGGAAGTTACGACCGGCTGACTTTATCATTAGTTGTCCCTGATCTGTCAGTGCACTCACTTCATCCAATTGATAGCCTGACAAACCGTCCCAAATACCTTTCTTATCAGCTGCTTTCACAAAATCGTATTGCTTTGAGAAATCATCGTATATAACTTGGAACTGATTTTCATCCGTAGATACTTCTACCTGATCAAACTCTTTTATATTGCCAAACGTATCCTTCACTCTTACTCGATAGCTGTATTTCTTTCCCGGTTGCAAAGAGGTATCGAAATACTCAAAAGTCATTGATCCAACCGGATTGTTTGCTGTGGTCAGATTCTCAAAGAGAAAGAGAGACCAAACTCATTGGTATCCATTTTCATGCCTAGTCTTACGATAGATGAAGATACGGCCTAACTGAAAGAAATGATTGAAGAGATTTTAAATCATTCATATCTTGGCTTTCAGCCAATAATGGTGAATCCGGAATTCCTTTCTTATAAATATCAGCAACCTCGTCAGCAGTCAGAGGGAGGTCATACAAAGCCAATGAATGCATGCTATTCTTGAAAGCCTGTCCTTCGCCATACTTCTTCCCAATCGTAACAAAAGTCACTCAGAGGCAGTCTTAACATTACATTTTTCTCTTTCATCAATTTGCCATCCAAATAAATTCTTTCCATAAAGCCATCAAATGTGACGGACAATAGAGTCCATCTTTTTGTTGCTTGCAATCCCGGCAGTCCCATATCTTCAAAACTACCGTGATGGGATACTACACCGGCTTGCGTATCTGTACCGTATCCCAATACTACCTTTTCAAGTTCACCACCTACATTTGTCAAGTCGGCTATGCACTCGTTTGTAGAGATGTTTTCCATGTAAATCCATGCCATCAGTGTATAAGGGCTATTTCCAGTGAATGCTTTTCCCAAAGAGAAATCAGATCTGAATTCCTGCATTCCATTAAAAATGAAAGCAGATTTATTATCTTTAGGACGAACGGCAACTTTCTGACCAATAGCATTAAATCCTTTTTGTTTTGTCTTTCCTGTTCTGAAGACAGGAAATACTCTCCTTCATCGGATAATCGTCCGCATTGATTTCGAAGATCAATCCTTTCCTTTGAGGAGCTGCTTCGGTTGATTCGCTGCCAAAAAGTCATATCGGCAAATGAAACGGATTCTTCCCCCCCATTGAATGCTTTCAGATTCCAGATGGCTCCAGACAAACCGTTCTGTTCGTTTCCGGTAATCGTCAGACGCAAATATCTAGCCTTCGCCTTCCCTGCATCCATCATCGGACTTCCGGCTTGTGTGTTGGCTCTCCTGTCGGAAAAGACCGTCCATTCTTTTCCGTCCAATGAGGTCTCAATCAGATATTGGTAGAATGAGGTGGCATGTTCAAACTGTGTCCAAACTCTGGTAATGGATGTTTTCTTTCCTAAATCGACTTCTATCCATTCTTCGCCACAAGTACGCGGGCGCCAAAGTGTGGCATTATTGTCGTCAATGGCATATTCCGGCACGAAGTCTTCATTGTAATAGGAAGATGCGCGCACTTTCTTTCCCAACAACAGATTGGGATAAGGATTGGTATTCTTTTGCAGATAACCTATCCCTTTGTGACTTGCTTCCACTTTTAAAAATGCGGCCTTCATCATCGAATACCAGTCTGTCGGCAGCGACCTGTCGGTGCATTCCTCTTGTAGACTGTGGAATATTGTGACGGTGGTAAACGATATAATAATCATCCTTCTTTAAGAATGCTGTGATGTCCCGGCCCGTGAATGGTTTCATCTGCATTGGTAGCAAGTATCGGGTTATTATCAGCAAAGGTAAAGGGACCCATCGGGCCGGTTTTACTCGTTGCATATTGGACCCAGTAAGTATTGTCATGGCACGATCCCGAAGAATAAGTCAAATAGTAAAAATGCCGTTGCAGCTTAAATACGTAAGGAGCTTCGAAGAAGTCAGTAATCTGTGTATTCGGGATGAGTGTGGTATCCGAGGCGATTTCATGTGTCAATTCAGTTTGCCTACACCGCACCATGATTGGGATAAATCCCCCAAGTACCCCAATAGAGATATACGGAGGCCGTCATCATCCACAAATGTTTGCCCGTCGAGGGTGATGGACATCTTCACATAACGGTCGGGCACTAAAACGGCTTCTTCTTCTCCCAAAATATTCTTTTCCAAGGTCCTACGGGAGTATCAGATACACCAGCAATAGATTTGGCAGGGTTGGCAGTAATACATATAATATTTGCCATCCTTTCCCTTCATTACATCCGGTGCCCATATATAATGTGTATTCGGCCAGTTCATCGGTTGTATGCTCCAATTCACAAAATCCTTTGAAGTCCACACTTGTGAAGGACCGAGTCCTCCACCATTTCCATCCGTAGTAGCGTAGAGATAATAAGTATCTCCAACCTTTTGGATAGTAGGATAGGCAAAGTATCGGGATAATGGGATTGCCTGCTTGCGGCGTATTGTACTTCACTTCTTGCCCAAATGACAGTGCGAGGCATAGAGTGAAAATATTATAAAAGAAATAGTTCTCATATTCATTCTTCTGTTTATTCAATAATCCCATTCGTGTATTCCACTGGCGCAATCTTGGGGAGATCCACTTCGATCTTAACAGCTTTGGTAGTAGCGGTTCGAAGTCGGTTGTATTGATGATATTTAGTTGTATGCCATATTCATTCTTGGCTTTCACTTCTTCCCAGTTACCATTATTATCATAATAAAGTTCCATCTTAATGGCGCTTTACAACCACCTCCGTCGCTGAACCAGAATATCCTTGATTTGGAAATCGTATAAGGTTTATCGAATGTGTAGCTCTCACCATTCCGTCTGGATTTCATTGAATGAGGCCACCAATGAAAGAACGGTAGATTATGATCATTGAACCTGCCGGTAAAAGCTGGTGGCGGATTGCTTCTATACTCATTATTGACTGAAACCATCAACTTTACTGAGATTGGCAATAGTGGCTGCTGGTTTGGGCTTAGCTGCATCTTTTGTCGTAGCATACCACATCAACATCGGGCTCGGTTTGCGCTGCGCCCAAGCGTAATAAGGAATTGCCTTTGAAATCTATTCTATCCGCCAGATTCGTCTGCCCGGTGGAATCTCGTTGGGTATGATAAGCTTTGCATGAAGCGTAATCATGCCATTCAACGTTGTATCCATCTTACAACTGATAGCAGCTGTATCCGGAAGCAAAATATCGAGTATTCGCGTTCAAAGGAAGTCAATCCTTCTGAACAGTAAACGATAGGGCCACGCTGCAAAGCCACTTTATCCAAATTAGCAGTCACCTTCGTGTTACATGCCACTCTGCGTACCTCCAATGGGAAATTGACGGTAATCTTATCGCCTTTTCGCCATTCGCGATGGATGGTCAATAGCCTTTTTTATCCAATTGAATGGGAACTGATTGTCCGTTCACCTTTAACCACTGTTTTCTTTTGCAGATTTATCTTTTAAAGCAATACAATTCATTATCTGGCGCCGCCTCTTCACGTGCCCATCCGGGATACGAACTTTTACAGAGAAAGTAGAACGTTTGGCAGGGGCAACCGTAATCTGTTAGTCCTTCCCAAGGCATGTTTCCTGTTTGAGTGATGGTAATGTCACGTTTACCTACTTTAAAAGTAGAAGTCGTAGGGATAAACAAATTCACATAGATCTGATCATCTTTTACTGCATAAACATATCCCGATACGGAAGGAATAAATCGGCTGACATTGGACGGACAACAAGCACAACCGAACCAGGCACTGCGATTCGCACCATAATTCGATTCTAAAGGATTGGGATAGAAAAACCGATCTCCGGAAACAGATACTCCGGACAATACATTATTATAAAGTGCCCGTTCAAGCACATCAATATATTTAGCCTCTCCTTCGAGCAAGAACAGACGTTCATTCCAGAATACATTAGCGATGGCAGCACAAGTCTCGCAATAAGCTGTCAGATTGGGAAGTTCATACTTTGCCTCCAAACCCTTCGTGACCTCCGGCAGCACCTACACCACCGGTGATATACAACTTTGTTTTAGCAATATCCTCCCACAACTTTTTGGAAGCTTCAATGTAACTCATATCTCCTGTCAGGGCTGCTACATCTGCCCATAGCAGTGTACATATACAACGCGCGGACAGAATGTCCTACTGCTTCATCTGTTCTATCACAGGTTTATGGCTTTGATTATAAGCATCTCCGGGAAGATTACATTTCCCTCTGGCATCCAAGAAGAACTTGGCTAAATCGAGATACTTCTTTTCTCCTGTGACTCTATACAGTTTCACCAATCCGATTTCTACTTCCTGATGTCCCGGAAACGTTTGAAGCGCCTCCCAGCCAAAGTCTTTGCATAATAAATCGGCAGCTTTGATGCAGACGTCCAGCAGTTCACGTTTATGTGTTGCTTGATAATAAGCCACTCCCGCTTCAAACATGTGTCCCAGATTATAGAGTTCGTGACTCAAAATATGTGTTTTCTCCCATCGCTTACTTCCAGTCCAAGGGTGAGAATCATTTCCCATAATTGTGCGGTAGGTATATAGATAGCCGTCTTCCTCTTGTGCCGCCTTCATATACGAAATGACAGAATCTACATAGGCTTCCAATTCGGGATCTTCGTCTGCGCTTAATGCGTAGGCTGCTCCTTCAATAACCTTGCTAACGTCGGAATCATCAAAAAGGAGACTCAGACTTAAACTTACCTTCCATTAATCCACCGGCAACCTTGAAATTATCAATTCTTCCGGTCGACTCACAATGTGAGAAGGCGATGGGGATGGTGACTTCTTTTATTCGTATGAACTCGTTGAGTCCAAAAACTTGTCCGTCAGGCGTACCTTATTGAAGGGATCGGGGTGATATTATAATCAGCCTTTTGGGCAAATACTGTCTGCATTCCCAGTAAAAGGGCGATCATGATGCATGCTTTTCTATTTTTCATATTTTTATAGTTTTAAAAAGGTTCTTAATAGCTACTTGATTACATGATTAGTTCACTTTCCATTCAATCACCCCTCCCGATTTATCTTTCTGTAGTTGTGCTACGATTTTCAGTCCTTTTGTCTTCACCGGATGGAAGTCAAGCGTATTGTAACAGTCTTTTTTTTCACCGGATATGATGTCAAGGCCTCAACTTCCCTCCATTCATTGCCTGCCTTGTAATATAGTTTCCAGCTTTCCGGCACACGGAAATCTCCGTCATAATGGTCAAAATCCAACCAATACACTTGGACACTTGAAACCGTATAGGGCTGATCAAAATCGTATGCTAATGTCTCCGCTGTACCTTTCTTAAGCCACCAATAATGATAAGGCTTCGAGTTATCCGAAGAACTTCGCGGTTCCCACTGGTCGTTTACCCCCCATGCCCAAGCTTCGACAGCAGCAGAAGCAGGAGCAGGAGCATCCTTTTTTGAATCGGAGCCTGTATCATTAAAGTTCTTGCTTTGCTGGCAATAGTAGGATCTGGATCGATGCGGGCATATTCATCTGCTTCCGGAATCCATACTGCCATTTGGTCAGAGCCACGGTTGTTCCAAGTAGAATAGGGGGATAGCTTTGAATGGCACCTCTTTAATGCTGCCATCTTTTTTGTACTTCCTTGGCAGTACCGATGAGCACAACTATACCATTCAGCAAAGTAGCGTCATAAGTAGCTTCCATCGGTGTACCATCGGGGATAAACTTATTGAATACCGTGTTGCCTGTCTGATCTTTTGCCTTCCAGACAATACATGACAGGCCCTCTTTCGATTGCCAGTTTACCTTTTATCGTCTATTACTTGATCATTGGCCTTAATGCGTCGCACATTCATTGGGAAGTTTATTTCTATCACATCGCCTGCTTTCCAGCGGTTGAGCAGTGTAGCATAACCATCTGCAATGTGCATTTTTGCTTTCTTTCCATTGACTGTAATTGTGTATTGAGGAGCTTTATCCGTAAAAGAATACAAGTCGGTAGGAACAGGAGCATCTTGTGCCCATCCGGGAATACGGAGATGCATGGCAAACTCATGTTCGTTGGCAGGAGTTACTTTTAATAGCTATTTTTCCATCCCACGGATAACGGTGGTCTGTTCCAGTTTTACCTGATTGTTGTTTGTTTCTATATCGGCTTTGCTCTGTATATAGAGGTTCACATAAATATCATTAGATTGAGTGGCGTACATATAATGAGGAACGGAAGCCATAAAGCGGGTAATGTTTCCCGGACAGCAGGCACAGCCAAACCAGCGTTGACGCCCGTGTTGCCCCATCGATTCCAATGGATTATCGTAGAAAAATTTATCACCACTGAGTGATACGCCCGATATGACACCATTGTAGAGAGCACGTTCGAGTACGTCGGCATATTTGGCGTCTCCCGTTGCAAGAAACATGCGATGGTTCCAATATACATTGGCAATAGCGGCACAAGTTTCACAATAAGCGGTGTGATTGTTCAGTTCATAATTGGGTCCGAAGCCTTCTCCTTGTGCACGGGAGCCGATTCCACCGGTAATATAAAGTTTCCTGCTTGCCATATTATCCCAAATACGAGTCAGTGCGTGAAAATAAGCCGTATCTTTAGTGAGCGATGCTACGTCTGCCACGCCCGAATACAAGTATCCGGCTCTTACAGCATGTCCCACTATTTCGTCTTGTTGCAGGATCGGTTGATGATCTTGGCTATATTCATTCAAAGTATGACCGTCGGTTCCGCGCCCAGTCTCTTCTACGAAGTACTTCGCCATTTGCAGGTAGTTGCTGTTTCCTGTCACCTTATATAATTTAGCTAAGGCCATTTCTACAATCGGATGTCCGGATGGAACATGCTTTTGACCTTCGTTGGGACCGAATACTTTGCATACCAAGTCAGCATTTTTAATTGCCACGTCCAGTAATGTTCGTTTGCCGGTAGCTTGATAGTGGGCAACAGCGGCTTCGTAGAGGTGACCACAGTTATAAAGTTCGTGACTGTTGATTTTCTCCCATCGCTGTCTGCCCCACCAGCCAGAGAGTCGATAGCATTTATTAGTAACGCAAGTGGTCAGATATCCATCAGGTTCTTGTGCTGAAGCGATCAAATGAATTACGCTGTCTAGATAGGCATCCAATTTTTATATCATATTTCACCGCCAATGAGTAGGAAGCTCCTTCTATTATCTTATAAGGATCCGTATCGTCGAAAGAAAAAGTCTCCGCGGTGCTCTCCCTTCATCAGTCCTCCTGCAATGGCAAAGTTATCGAAGCGACCGTTCTTCTCGCATTCTTTAAATGCAGAGGGAATAGATACGATCCGATTCGTCTCAATACGAGGAGTCCAGAAACTATCATTAAGATGGACTTGGGTAAAGGGAACTTCATTAATAGGAGCATCCGGTTTCGTATAGACTGTAGTGCATGCGTATGCAGTCATTAATAAGGTACCGCAGCAAAGGGATCTCAATTTGTTTCTCATAAATATAGTTATGTTTTTAATATTATTCAGTAAATCAACAGATGCAAAGTAAGGGAATTAATAGGAAAAGAAGTGGAAATAAAATCTATTATAATGCAAGAATCGTCTGATAGTCTTTGAAGTAAAGGGAAACAGATCGTTTATTGATTATCAACCATTTTAAGTATTTACAATAGATAATTATCATACTAGTTTGGACTATATTTCTATCATGCATATTGTTCTGAATGCTAGAATAGGGAGATGAAGTTACTATCTTTTTTTATGTTGACCGATTACTTTTTAAGAAACTTATATATCCTTAAATCCGCAACTAATCATTATTTCATAAATCCAACCCTTTTGGTGGCATATTCTATGTCATGAATGAGTTTTTTTCCCGTTTTAAATATGTCTTCACTGGATTTGCCACGGCATCCCTATCAAGATTTATTACAACACTTGCCAAATGGGTGAAAACGGGAAGAACAAATAAGATTGTGTGTTACAATCTTATTTGTTATGAAGACTTTGCGCAGATCTAATTTAGTTACTGACTTTGATAAGAAGCAGTGGTTCAACAAGCATACATCTCCCGAAAAATAGTCTATTCCGATAACAGAATAGTACAAGGAGGCTTGGAGAACCTTGATTATTCGGTTAATTGGACAATTGTTTCATTGCATTGTAGTATTGAACTCCTCTCTTTTTTCCTTTTTTTCCGTTACTTTGCATTCAATCAAATAATATACTAATGATGAAAAACAGCTTCACTTTCCGCCTACTCTTGTGGACCTCGGCTATTCTTTTTAGTCGGCACATTATCCATGAATGCCGGAAACGTATATACGTTGAACTCACCCAACGGAAAATAAAAGTAGAGATCGGTACCGACAAACACTTATCCTATTTGATCATACACCAAGAAGACACACTTCTTGCAAAGTCAGAAATAGGATTGACTCTCCATTCCGGGTTCACACTGGGAGAAAATCCTGTGGTAGTAAAAAGCAAAAAGAAAAACGATAACGGAAAACATCGTTGCCCCATTCTATCGCTTCAACCGCTTTACCGCTTCGTGCTATGAATTGGATTTAAAGCTGAAAGGAGGCTTCGGCATCCTTTTTCGTGTCTACAATGAAGGAGTTGCCTATCGTTTCTACACCACTCACGCTTCGGAAGCCAATGACCATCAAGAACGAACTGGCAGAATTCAATTTCAGCAAAGACCATGCCGTCTACCTTCCTTATAGTACCAACGACCAACAACCATTGGCTATGGCTTTCCAGAATATATACGATGCCACCACTTTATCTCAAGCCGCCTCCAAACTCGCATTTCTTCCTGTTACCATCGACTATGCCAACGGGATTAAACTAACGCTACTGGAAGCTGATCTGGAAAATTATCCCGGCATGTTTGTCGAGTCGCAAGGCAATGAACATCGCCTGCAAGGAAAATTCGCTCCTTATCCCGCTAAAACAGATTTCTATCCGTGGCGACAACAAGAATACGTGACTAAAGCGGAAGACTTCATCGCCCGCACCTCAGGCCCCCTGTTCCTATCCACGGCGCATACTCGCCATCACCGAAAAAAGATACGGAAATGCCCGTCAACAATCTGGTATATGCTTTAGCATCCCCCCAACCGCATCGGAGACTACTCATGGATCAAGACCGGCAAAAGTAGCATGGGACTGGTGGAACGACTGGAATCTGAAAGGGGTTCCTTTTAAGGCGGGCATCAACATGGACACCTATAAATATTACATTGATTTCGCCGCCCGCAACGACATTGAATATATCATTCTCGACGAAGGTTGGTATAATCCGAAAAGTGGAGATATGCTAACCGTCATTCCCGAACTGGATCTTACCGAACTCATCTCATATGGCAAAAAATAAGGGAGTTGATATCGTGTTATGGACTGTTTTTAATGTGTTGGACAGCCAACTTGAAGCTGCCTGCGAGAAATATGCCCAAATGGGAATTAAAGGATTCAAAGTAGACTTCCTCGACCGTGACGACCAGAAAGCAGTAGAAATGGTATATCGTATTGCAGAAGCCACCGCCCGCCACCACTTGATTCTCGACCTGCACGGCATCTACAAACCTACTGGTTTAAACCGCACCTATCCTCACATCCTCAACTTTGAAAGCGTCTTTGGAATGGAAGAAGTAAAAATGGACCGATATAAAGAATAACATGCCGCTTTACGATGTCACCTTTCCTTATATACGTATGATGGCAGGACCGGTGGACTACACGCCCGGTGCCATGAGAAACGGAACGAAAACTGACTGGAAAGCGATGTATCATACCCCCATGAGTATGGGCACCCGCTGCCACCAACTGGCAGCATACATTGTGCACGACTCACCCTTCACCATGCTTTGTGATGCTCCCAGCAACTACCAGAATGAGCAAGAATGCGTCGACTTCATCACTTCCCTTCCTGTTGAGACCGACTTTACAAAGATCTTATCCGGAGAAATGGGCAAATACATCGTGACAGCAAGACGTAAAGACATCAACTGGTATATCGGCGGAATGACCAACTGGGATCAGCGGGATATAGCACTCGATCTTCCTTTCTTAAAGGAGGGAGAACAATATACCGCCACTCTATTTACCGACGGAATCAATGCCAATAAAAATGCAGAAGATTATAAGAAAGAGACTTTTTCATGGTTACCTCAAATAGTCGGTTGAAAGTACATCTTGCCTCGGGAGGCGGCTTCGCACTGAAACTACAACTGATGCCGACTCCTGCGAAAAAAATAGCTATCCGTAATAATAAAGAATGGAAAATAGACGGACCCCCCATTGCCGTAAAGAACGAAATACCTTCCTTTTTATCAGAAGTATCTTGATTCCGAAGGACTATACATCGTCTCTTCGGACAGAGTTTGCGACGAAGCATTGCTGCAAGCACATCAAATCGTTTCGCTGATGCTTGCCAAGCGCCCCGACGTAAAAGCAAAGATGGCAGAAAAAGGATGCCACGTCATGATACTGGGCGAACATGAAGAAGTATGCGACTTACCCGAATACGCTCATATATGCGACACTCCGGAGAATATCGTTTTTGGAATAAACGCGCCAGAGGTTTCGGGGGTTCTCGCGAAGATGACTATTCCGCCAGTTGCGGAGAAGAAAATGTATTGGCATTGCCTAGCGACCGATATGCAGGAGAGAACATCTTAATTCATGAATTTGCTCATCTCATCCATACAGTAGGAATCGTAGGAGTAGACCCTCATTTCGACAAGCAACTGGAAGGACTTCTACAAAATGCCATCAAGCAGGGACTTTGGCAGAACACCTACGCCCTCTCTAACAAAGAAGAATATTTTTGCAGAATGTGTTCAGTCTTTCTTCAATTGCAATCGCTACGCAGATCCGTCTGACGGGATTCATAATTCCATCAACCGCAGAAGCAAACTGAAAGTCTATGACCCTAAAATGTACGAATTACTCAAACAGTACTTCTATGAGATAGAAATACCGATCTGTAACACGATTCATAAATAAATCTATTAATAAACACAATAAATCATTTTCAATGAAAAATTACATCATCGCAACCGTATTGGCAGGCTCCCTGATAGGAGCACATGCACAAGTGAAGCAGACGCCATCGCACGGTTACCCCATCACTCCCGTTCCTTTCACTTCCGTAAAAGTAACTGATGACTTCTGGGGACAACGACTGAAAGCCAGTCGTGAAGTTACAATTCCTCTGGCATTCAGCAAATGTGAGGAGACCGGAAGATATGAAAACTTCGTGAAAGCTGCCCATCCGAGTGATACGTATAAAGTAGGCGGATTGGCTTTTTGACGACACGGATGTCTATAAAACAATCGAAGGAGCCAGCTACCTACTGCAAACGTACCCCAACAAGACGCTGGAAAAGTACATCGACAGCGTATTGGTCATTGTTGCCGCCGCCCAAGAACCGGACGGCTATCTGTACACCAGCCGCACCATGAACCCCAAGCATCCTCACGAATGGGCCGGAAGCAAACGTTGGGAAAAAGTAGAAGAACTCAGCCATGAATTCTACAACCTGGGACACATGGTGGAAGGCGCTATTGCCCATTATCAAGCTACGGGGAAAACGGAACTTTCTGGATATAGCCATCAAATACGCCGACTGTGTATGCCGCGAAATAGGGAGACAAACCGGGACAAACTGTTGCCGTACCGGGACATCAGATTGCAGAAATGGCGTTGGCGAAACTTTACTTGGTCACTGGTGACGAGAAGTACATCGATCAGGCAAAGTTCTTCCTCGATAAGCGCGGGTACACCACTCGCAAAGACGAATACAGCCAAGCTCACCGACCCGTCACAGAACAAGATGAGGCGGTAGGGCATGCCGTTCGTGCAGCTTATATGTATTCAGGCATGGCGGATGTAGCCGCTCTCACGGGCGACAGTGCTTATATTCATGCCATCGATAAGATTTGGGAGAACATAGTCAGCAAGAAGTATTATATTACGGGAGGTATCGGCGCCACGAGTGCCGGTGAGGCTTTCGGCAAAAACTACGAATTGCCCAATATGTCAGCTTATTGTGAGACTTGTGCGGCTATCGGCAATGTGTACGTGAACTACCGCCTGTTTCTGCTGCATGGTGAGGCAAAATATTATGATGTGCTGGAACGTACTTTGTATAATGGCCTTATTTCGGGTGTCCCTGGATGGTGGTGGATTCTTCTATCCTAATCCGTTGGAAAGCATTGGTCAACATCAACGTCAGCCTTGGTTTGGCTGCGCTTGCTGTCCATCCAACATCTGTCGTTTTATCCCATCGTTGCCGGGATATATTTATGCTGTAAAAGATAAAGAGGTGTTTGTCAATCTGTTCTCTCCAATACTTCCGATCTGAAAGTAAATGGCAAAGCTGTGCAACTCGTTCAGGATACTCATTACCCCTGGGACGGTGATATCACAATAAGCATCAAGAAGAACAATGCCGGGAGTTTTCAACTGAAATTACGTATCCCGGGATGGGTAAAGAATCAGGTAGTGCCGAGCGACCTTTATGCCTACAGTGACGGAAAGCGACTCAGTTATTCGATTACTATCAACGGAGAAAAAGTAGAAAGTGATTTGAAGAACGGATACTTCTGCATCAACCGCAAATGGAAAAAGGGAGATCAAGTGAAAATACATTTTTGATATGGAGCCGCGCACCGTGAAAGCCAACAATAAAGTAGAAGCCGATCGCGGACGTATTGCCGTAGAACGTGGTCCTATCGTATACTGTGCCGAATGGGTGGACAATGATTTCGATGTGCTTAGCCTGTTTATGAATCAGGCCCCAAAATTCGAGCTCGTAAAGAAACCGGATGTATTGCATGGCATCAATGAACTGAAAACAGATGCTCAGCTATTAAGTTATAATGATGAGGGACGCTTGACAACGAAGGATGTCAGAGTTACCTTAATACCTTATTATGCTTGGGCACATCGGGGAGCTGGGGCAATGGCTGTGTGGTTACCGCAGGAGTTGAGTGCTTCACGTCCCAGCATGCCGCCAACATTGGCATCCGAAAGTAAAGTAGATGCCTCGCATAAAGTGACAGCTATTTCAGCCATCAATGACCGATTGATTCCGAAAGATGAAAACGACCGGAGCATACCGTACTATCACCTGGTGGCCCAAGCAGGGAACTATCGAGTGGATTTCTTACGAATTACCTCAGGAAACATTGGTGGCAAGTGCTACGGTTTATTGGTTTGACGATGCCCCGTGGGGTGGTTGCAGAGTGCCTAAAGCATGGAGGATTTATTATAAAGATACGGCAGGAGAATGGTGTCCTGTGCAAAATGCAGATTCGTATGGAGTAGTTAAAGGTGCGGCTAATACAGTGAACTTCGATCCGGTAAAAAAACGACAGCAGTGAAACTGGAAGTAATACAACCCGATCAATTTTCTACCGGGTTGTTTGAGTGGGAAGTAAAATAAATATTTGGCTCCTTTCTCGTGCGGCAATGATTCAAAGCCATGTAGAAAGGAGCTAATCATTCATTTCTTTTTACTAAGACTTAATACTGTGTATGCAAAGAACTAGTACTCGTTATACTTGAGCCTATTCGTCTAACAGCTGGTATTTCCTATTTTTCTTTCTTTGTAATTCTCTTACGACTTTCAAGAATGCCCAGACCATCACCCCGATCAGCAATAAAGCCAGTGACGCATAAGCTATGCTTTCCGTAACATGCAAGCTCTGCGGGTCAAACCACATCTCAATCGTATGCTGGCCTGCGGGAACATTCATCACACGCAAGATATAGTCAGCACGGGCAATGTCCACCGGCTGCCCGTCAATCTTGGCCTGCCAGCCCGGATAATAGATCTCAGAAAAAACAGCCACCCCATCTTTAGCAGAAGAAGTTTCATATACAAAGGCGATTCGGTTCATAGCTGGTCAGACGAATGGTAGATAAGGAGTCTTTGTAACCTTTCGTCACACCCTTCAACTGATCTTTAAATCTCGCATCAACCACTGCTGTTTCCGTTGGAAAAATATCATTCAGCGCATCAATCTCTTCATTTGCATTATTGACATACTGCACCTTATCCACAAACCAAGCGTTACCATACGCATAAGGGTTTTCAACAGGAACCGTCTGTCCTTGCTGTCCGGCAAAAAAATAAAGTACTTCGTATTCAGCATATTCAGCACACGGAATTTGGAAGCGTCCACACTATCCATCGCACCGCCTGCGCCGGCAACTTCCTGATAGGCATCCTTCATTTCCGGAGTTATATGATGATCGATCATTTCCTGATAACGACGCAACTTGGCCGCATGATAACCACCCACACTCTTATGCCAATATGAGGTATTATTTTCATTGAAAGTATTACCGGGAAATCCTACGAAATTCAACACCCTATAATTCAAAGCCGTATCCTGAAGAATTATCTCATCCGTCTGAGTTTTTTTTAACGAATGCTCCTGTCTGGTTTGACTTCGATACAAATTGTTCGTCATTCAAATAGCGTTTATTGACACTCCACATATCAATCAGACACAGAAGCACGATACCGTCATAGTAAAAGAAGCCTTCAACTTTTTTCTGCTGATAAAGGAATAATAAGAAGCATCCTACTACTATAATAAAGAAACTGCGCCATGCATCCGAAGTCAGCATTGCCTTGCGCATTTCGGCCAGATTCGTAATGATCGGAGATAAATACTCGGCAGGCAGTCCTTGCTGCAGAGCTGCCATCTCTTGTGCCGGAATATAACTGGAAAAGAAAACTCCCGGGGCAACAGCCAGAATCAGCGAAACACCGGCTGTCAATACCAAAGTGATAATTACTCCTGTCCGATTTTCTTTCAACTTTAATATTTCCGGTTTAGCCAGCACTTCTTTTAAGGCAAAGACCGCTAATAAAGGTATCGTAAATTCAGCTATAACTAGGATAGAAGATACGGCACGGAACTTGTTATACATCGGTACATAATCGATAAAAAAGTCCGTAAGTCCCATAAAATTCTTTCCCCACGAAAGTAGAATAGAGAAGATAGTAGCTCCCAGTAAAGCCCATTTCAGCGGTCCTTTAACAATAAAGCACCCCAATATAAACAGAAATAAAACAAAAGCTCCCCATAGACCGGTCCGAAGTCATGGGCTGATCGCCAAAATACTGTGTCAGCTGCGAATAGATGTTACTATACATCGGATTCGCCTTTGCCATGGCAGTCTCATTCTTGGATAAAGGAACCGATGCCCCTCCCTTTACATTCGGAACCAGCAACGTCAACGTTTCACCGATACCATAACTCCAGTTGGTTATATAATCACGATCCAATCCGCTACTAGTCTGACTGGCAGCAGCTCCCTCCTGCTTCAATTCGCTCTTGCCACGCATCGTCTCCTTACTATACTCATAAGTATGGTATAGATTAGAGAGGTTCGCACACACCCTATCGCCGCAGCCAATGCCAGAACGGCACTTGCCTTGAAAAAATGCGGCAACTCCTTCTTCTTATAAGCATCTTCAAAGTAAGCTCCTACAAAAAACAGGATGACAAACATGAAGTAGTAGCTCATCTGAATATGGTTCGACTGAATCTGAAGCGCGATAAACAAAGCAGTCACAATCCCTCCCAACAGATATTTCTTCCGATAAGCCAGTACAATACCGGCAATCGTAGGCGGAATATAAGCCAATGTGACAAATTTCCAGATATGCCCTGCCGATATCAAAATAAAGAAATAGGAGGAGAAAGCCCAGATAATCCCCCCTAAAGCAGATAACCAGACAGACAGCCCGAATGCCCGCAAAAGGATATAAAACCCGAGCATCATGATGAAAGTCAGCACCACATAAGGCGGAAGATACAAATGATAGATGTTTTCTATCCACTTCAGCGGTTTGGTAGAATCATAACTCGGAGACATCTGATAGGTAGGCATACCACCAAAAAGAGAGTTTGTCCAGCGGGTACGTTCTCCTGTACGTTCAAGATATTCCTGAGCTTCTTGACCGGCTCCCACTCCAGCCACCGTATCGTGCTGAAACAGAATACGACCTTCGATATCAGCCGGAAAAAAATAAGCAAAAGAAAGGATGATAAAAGCTAAAATAGCAATTAAGTCGGGAAGGAACTTCTTCATAAAATTGACAATTGACAATTGACAATTGACAATTGAAGGTCAACAATACCAGCCCGGCAGATCACTCGTTCCATATAGCTGTTCATTGTCATTTGTCAACTGTCAATTGTCAATTAAATTAGTATCTATAATGTTCAGCCTTATAAGGTCCGTCTACCGATACACCGATATAAGCGGCCTGTTCAGGAGTAAGCTTCGTCAGTTTCACCCCGATCTTTTCGAGATGCAGACGAGCCACTTCTTCATCCAGGTGCTTCGGCAAGCGGTATACATTCACTTCATATTTCTTGTTGAACAACTCGATCTGGGCCAGCGTCTGATTGGTAAATGAGTTACTCATCACGAATGACGGATGGCCTGTCGCACATCCCAGATTCACCAGACGACCGTCAGCCAGCAAAAGAATGCTGTGACCATCCGGGAAATAATAGCGGTCTACCTGCGGCTTGATGTTTACACATTTGATGCCCGGATAATGTTTCAACGCATCCACCTGGATTTCATTATCAAAGTGACCGATGTTACATACGATCGCCTGATCTTTCATTTTCTCCATGTGGTCAATGCGAATGATATCGATATTCCCCGTAGTAGTCACGAAGATATTACCTTCGGTGCAGGCATCTTCCATCGTTACGACTTCGAAACCTTCCATAGCAGCCTGCAACGCACAAATCGGATCGACTTCCGTCACAAGCACACGCGCACCATAAGAGCGCATTGAATGCGAACATCCCTTGCCCACATCACCGTAACCACATACCACCACTACCTTACCGGCAATCATCACATCGGTCGCTCTCTTGATACCGTCAGCCAGTGACTCACGACATCCGTAGAGATTATCAAACTTAGACTTGGTAACCGAATCGTTCACATTAAATGCCGGGAACAGCAATTTGCCTTCTTCCTGCATCTGATACAAACGGTGTACACCGGTCGTTGTCTCTTCCGATACGCCGCGCATTTCTTCAGCCACACGGTGCCAGCGAGTCTTATCCTCAGCCCAATACTTTTTTTCAGAATGGCATTCAGTTCGATTTCATCTTCCGCATGCACTTCCTTGTCCAATACGGCAGCATCATTCTCGGCATCATAACCGACATGAATCATCATGGTAGCGTCACCACCATCGTCTACAATCACATTCGGACCTTTTCCGCCGGGGAAGTTCAATGCCTGCAATGTGCACCACCCAGTAGTCAGCAAGATTCTCGCCTTTCCATGCAAATACCGCAACACCGGAAGCAGCAATCGCAGCAGCAGCATGATCCTGCGTTGAATATATATTACAAGAGCACCAGCGGACTTCAGCTCCCAATGCAACCAGTGTTTCAATCAGTACGGCGGTCTGGATGGTCATATGTAATGATCCCATGATACGGGCACCTTTTAACGGTTTGGATTCTCCATACTTTTCGCGTAGAGCCATCAGGCCGGGCATTTCTTTTTCTGCCAAATCGATTTCCTTGCGTCCGAAATCAGCAAGTGTAATATCTGCCACTTTTATAAGGCAGAGTAGAGAATAATTCTGTAGACATATTGTAAATCATTTAAAATGTAATTGGTGCAAAGATAGAACATTCTGATTAGTAGGGCAAAAAGCTATCCTTCTTTTTATATTATAATAACTTGGGAGTTCGCCCGTTTCTTGAATTTTTATTCTATATTTGCAACATAAAAATGCATTTTCTACAACACTAAAATAGTTATTATTCATCTTCTATGGAGGATTACAACAACAAAACAAAAGCGGAGCTGTTAGAAATTATACAAAATCTCGAAAAAAAAGTAGAGCAGCTTTCCTCCGAATCAGTCTCCGGCAGAAAAGAACGCTTTCGCGACAGGTATTCCAACCGTATATTAGATAATCTGCCCGATATGCTTACCGTGCTCGACCGCGATGCCAATATCGTGGAACTGGTTTCCTCCCCGTCAACCAATCACGTAGAAGGTACTACAGCAGACAGCATTACCCAATCCAACATAAAAGATATTCTTCCGGAAGATGCGTACAAGAACATACGCAAGAATATGGAGCAAGTTTTCCGCTCCGGAAAGAGCGCCATCGCCAGGCATGACTTAATGATGGACGGTGTACCGCATCATTACGAACACTGGCTTTCCCTGCTCGACAAAGAATATCTGCTATGTATGTGTCGGGATGTTTCGCAACTTTGGGAAACAGAACAGACCAATGCCGAACAACAAAATGAAATTATGCGGCTTAATTCATTGATGGAAGCCATAGTGAATAATGTTCCTGTATATCTATTCGTCAAAGACTCCGGAAATGATTTCAGATACTTATACTGGAACAAGACTTTTGCAGACTATTCCGGTATCCCTATCGAGAAAGCTATTGGCAGAAATGATTTCGAGATCTTCAAACGAACGGAGGATATGGAGAAATTCCGCCTTGACGATATCAGAGTGCTAAAAAGAAGGGAAACTGGACTATTTCGAAGAATATATGGCTGCTTCCGGAGAAATCCGCACGATAACTAATACCATGAAGCGCCTCGTCCCATCCAGTAACGAACATCCTTATATTATCGGTATCTCCTGGGATATCACCGAAATTAAGAAAACGGAGAAAGCACTGGATGCAGCCCGTATCAAAGCCGAAGAAGCGGACCGGTTAAAATCGGCTTTCTGGCAAACATGAGCCACGAAATCCGTACCCCGCTTAATGCGATTGTAGGATTCTCCAAACTGATATCCAGCACAAATAATGAAAACGAGAAGAATCAGTATGCCGAAATCATTGAAAGAAATTTTGATATGCTACTGAATCTTTTTCAATGATATTCTCGATTTATCCAGCCTGGAAGCCGACTCTCTTAAATTCAACATTCAGCCGGTCAAGATACTGGATATCTGCCTGCAATTAGAACAGCAATATGGTCACAAAACCCAGGCAGACGTAAAACTGATTCTGGATGGCGGAGACGCCAATACATTTGTTTCCGCAGACTGGAACCGGACGATACAAATCGTAAGTAACCTGCTCAGCAATGCTGTAAAGTTTACCTCGCGAGGAGAGATTCATTTCGGTTTCCTCAATAAAGAGAATTTTGTAGAGTTCTATGTGAGAGATACCGGCATCGGTATTCCTGCCGAAAGAGCCGCTACCATTTTTCAGCGTTTCGGCAAAGTAGACGACTTCGTTCAAGGCACCGGACTGGGACTCACCCTCTGTAAGATGCTGGTGGAAAAAATGGGTGGTCACATCCGGGTATGCTCAAAAGAAAACGAAGGTACCACCTTTTATTTCACACTTCCGCTGGCCAACCGGTAAATTATATGCGTCATATACAAAAGCGGTGGACATTGTAAAGATGTCCACCGCTTTTGTATTTATGAAGATAGCTGTTACTTCTTTTCTTCCTTCTGTACTTTTGCACTTAGCATTTCCTTATACTTCGCAGGATCATTCAATACCTTTATTGCTTCCTGCAAATCATCATCATCCTTCAGTTGCTCGATAATACCACCTCTCTGGAAATAATAACGCTTGATAATTTCATTAGCAATCATTCTCTTTATATCCTTAGAGAAATAATCCAGGTCACGGTCAAGATTATGATTCAATTTCTTTTCCAGTGCCTTGAACTCTTCGGCAGCATCTGTCATATAGCCTTCGAATTCAGCAGCCTCTTTCAGTGTTTTCAGAATCTTCTCACTTTGCTGGTCATATTTAAAATCGGCCTTCTTCACCAATTCCTTGAAATCATTGTAGTCAGCATCCGTCACTACAAACTTTTCAGGAGCAACCACAGTAGGGTGTTTCAAGCAGTATTGAGTCGCATAGTCAAAAATCAGATTATCACGTACGAGATAGAACAAGATATTCGGCAGTTTTTCCTGCTTGACAGTAATATCAGGCATTACACCACCTCCGTCACGTACTTCACGTCCGGCAGCAGTATAGAATACGTTAGTCAGACTGTCGGGGATCGTTCCCACACTTCCATCTTCGTTCCGGTGCTTATAGTCGATCGCGCCTGCACACAACGTCCGCTTGGGATATAATATTTGGAAGTAGTCACTTTCATCATTCCTCCATAAGGTAAAGAACGGGGAACCTGTACAAGTCCCTTTCCAAATGTACGGTTACCAACAATAACGCCACGAGCAAGGTCTTGCAAAGCGCCCGACAGGATTTCTGAAGCAGAAGCCGTACCACTGTTTACCAATACGGCAATCGGAATATCCAGATCCAGCGGTTCACGCAAAGTCTTGTATGTGTTGCTTGCCTGTTTCGTCTTTCCCTTGGTGGTTACGATTACTTTTCCACGGGGCAGGAAGTAATTGGCAATTTCCACTGCTTCATCCAACAGACCGCCACCGTTATTACGGAGGTCGATGACCAGAGAAGTAGCTCCCTGTTTCTTCAGATCCAGCAATGCTTTTTTGAAATCCTTGGAAGGGTTGCCGGAGAATGTGCTCAGGCTGATATATCCCACCTTATTATCCATCACGGTAGCATATGGAATGGCAGGGGGTCTGAATAGATTCACGTACGATAGTAAACTCCATCGGGGTTTGTCCGCCTTTCTCATTAGGACGCTCCACTTTCAGTTTAAAGCTCGTACCCGCCTGTCCGCGCAACATCTGGCTGACTTCCGAATTATTCTTTCCTGCCAGATCTTTTCCGTCTATTTCCATCAGGATATCTCCCGCCTTCAGTCCCGCTTTGGCCGCCGGAGTTCCCTCGAACGGTTCGGCAATCATGGAACGTTTCAGCTTCGTATTATAGGTAATAAGAGAACCGATACCTCCAAAGCTTCCTTTCACCATCTGTTCCAGTTCGCTTTGATCTTCCTCCGGGTAATATTCTGTATAAGGATCCAGCGAGAAAAGCATATTGTCGATTCCTTCGCGAATGGTCTTGTTCGGATCAATGGTATCCACGTAGAACATATCCAGTTCTTTCACAATCGCATTAAATGTATCCAGATTCTTGGCAATCTGGAAATTGCGGTCGTCTCCACTCTTAAAAAACTAAAGAAAGCTACAGTAGCTATTACAGCCACCAAAACAAGAGCTATCCGCCTATTCAGCAATTTTTTTTCATATATCTTTCATTAAAATGAGACGTAAAAGTAACTCAAACCTTGGTTATTCCGCCAGAACCTTGTTAATATTTAACTTAATTTCATCCCAGCGCTCCGGAGAGATTGTTGTTCCAATCACCTGAATAACATTTCCCGAGAGAATAGAACCAATTTTTTGCACATTTTTCGAGCGAGTATCCGCACGTCAGACCATACAGAAATCCGGCAGCGAAATAATCGCCTGCGCCGGTGGTATCCAGAACTTTTTCTACAGGAATAGCCGACACTTTAATTTCTTCCGTACCTTTACGGATATAAGATCCGTTTGCTCCAACTTTCACAATAGCAATGCTGCATTTCTTGGCTATCACTCTCAGAGCTTCCTCCGGTTCTTCGCCGGTAAATGCTTTCGCTTCTTCCTCGTTTGCAAAAACGATATCCACATACTTATTTATTAATAAGGAGAAAAATTCCAGATCATTCTCCACGATATTATAACTTGCCATGTCGAGACAGATTTGCAGGCCAGCCTCTTTAGCCAGTTCGATGGCATGAAGAATCATTTCGTGATCCTGAACAAGGTATCCTTCTATAAATAAGTATGCATATCCTTTGAACATCTCCAATGTCAGATCTTCAGCTTTCAAAGAAGCGGCCGCTCCCAGATAAGTACCAAAAGTACGCTCTCCATCCTGAGAAATAAAAGTGGATGCCACTCCCGAAGGAAGCTGTTCGGAGGTCAATAAATTGTCTTCAATATTATTTTTCTGCAGATTTTTCCGAAAAAAATCGCCATAATGATCATTTCCTACTTTTCCGATAAAACCTGTTCCGGCACCCAGACAAGCGAGTCCAAGTATGGCATTTCCTGCCGATCCGCCTGTTGCCAGATGCGTTTTCATTTGTGAAAATTTTGTGTTAATCTGCTGTAACTTAGCGTCATCGATGAGTTGCATGCTTCCCTTTGGGTAATTCAGTTCATCCAAGAGTGTATCGTCTTTCAGGGTTGCAAGTACGTCTATCAGGGCGTTGCCCAATCCTATTATTTTGTCCATTCTCAATATTTTTTTTGCAAAGATATTGCATATTTCAAAAAAACCTACTACTTTTGCATCGCAATTGAGAAAAACATTCTTCCTTAGCTCAGTCGGTTAGAGCATCTGACTGTTAATCAGAGGGTCCTTGGTTCAAGTCCAAGAGGAAGAGCAAAACTGAAATTCTTGATTGCAACATTCTTCCTTAGCTCAGTCGGTTAGAGCATCTGACTGTTAATCAGAGGGTCCTTGGTTCAAGTCCAAGAGGAAGAGCAAAAAAGAGGTGTATCGAAAGATAGACCTCTTTTTTTGTTTCTGCTCTTTCCCCCCTGCTTCGAAAATAGAGGGTCAGTCCGAAAACCGAAACTCTCATCCCCTTCTTTTTATTCACAAAAACATTCTTGTGTCTTTTGATGGTCTATAAAACTTTAAAGATTCAAAGGTTAACAATAAACTTTCCATCTGAATAAAGTAAGTTCTTTGGGTACATGAATTAATTCGTCCGGCTATAGGCATTCTTTCGTCCGCCTATAGCCGGACGAAAAAGTTTGCCTATAGGCAACGTTGCGTTTGCCCATAGGCGGACGAATTAATTTATGAAGAGAAAGTACTTATTTGTAGAACAGCAACAACATAATGTAAGCATTGGCATTCATTATAGTTTATATATTAAAGAGAGTCTTCGGGAAGACGACAAGCTACCCTATTCTGCCATAGCCAACGTCAACACACTAATCCGTACTCCTTCAATCTCTGCCAGCCGAGAAGCGCACGCTACGGTAGTTGCTCCAGTCGTCAACACATCATCTACTATTAATATATGCTTTCCTGCCAAATACTCCGAACGATGCAATTCGAAGATTCCATCTACATTCTCCCAACGTTCTAAAGCTGACTTTTGTGTTTGCGTTTCCGTATTCTTCCGGCGTATGATTGCTTCGGTATCCACCGGAATACCTGTTACGGCCATAATCCCGCGCGATATCCATTCACTTTGATTGTAGCCACGTATCTGCTGTTTCTTCTTATGCAAAGGGATGGGAATGATTACATCAACTCCATGAAAGAAGTCGGAAGCCTGCAATTCGGATGCCATATATCGTCCCATAATAGCACCAATTTCTTTTTGTCCTCCATATTTGAGCTGGTGGAGAACTTGCCGAAAATCACTTCCTTTGCGATAAAAAGAAAAAAGAAGTGGCACGTTCAGAGGAAACTTACCCCAAAAAGAGTTTTTCTACCGGATTGTCTTTCCGAAGATGATAATCGGTACGAGGCAAGTTTATATTGCACATGGTGCAAATACACTCTTCTCCTTTAGCCAACGATCCGCCACAAACGACGCAGCAACGGGGAAACCAAAGGGACAAAAAGAATAAAGCCAATCTTTTATAAGTAATGTGTGTTTTCATAGTAGTAGCTATTTATACAATCGCAGCAGTCTTACATATCCAACGGAGGAACTTCTGCTAAGAGTTTCAAAAATAAAGGATGCAGGTATCCATTGGTTGCAATAATATGATGACCTTCTATAAAATGGTCGTCACCATAGAAATTAGTCACGCGACCGCCTGCTTCCTGTACAATCAGGGCAGCCGCCGAATAATCCCACTTACCGATAAACGCTTCGGCCCATGCATCAAAACGACCATTAGCTATATAACAGATTGCAGCCGCAGCCGAACCGTTCATGCGAATGCCTCCCACGACTCCATAAAGGTTATCAATCAGATGGAGAGCCGTCGGTTTATACTGATCATAATTATAAGGTAATTCAGTAAACACAAATGCATTCTTGATATCCCGGACATCCGAAACATGAATTTCCTCACCATTCATGAAAGCCTTTCCTCCTTTCCAGGCATAGAAACATTCATTCCGGCAGACTTCATACACAACTCCCAAAAGCAATTCGGTACGACTGCGCAGAGCGATGCATACACAATAAGGAGCCTCATCGTGAATATAATTCGTAGTTCCGTCCAATGGATCAATGACCCAGCAGTAAGGTTCGTCCTGATAAGTAGCAGAGCCTTCTTCCGTAATAAATCCTGCTTCGGGCAACAAGGCAGAAAGTGCTTTTACCAACCGTACTTCAGACTCTTTATCCACATACGACACATAATCATGCGCATGTTTTTCCATAACACGCTCACGACGGAAGTTTTTCCGCTCTTCTTTCAGAAAATGCCCGGCTTCGGTAGCTATGCGGCATACTTCAACTGTAAGTTGCTTTAAATCCAACATTTCATCTTTATTATTAAAAAGTACATCGAAGGTATAGCTTTTCTTATGAAAAACCATCCAAAATGAGTATTATTTTCAGATAGACTATCAAACATTCAATTTTCAAGGCAGAAAAACATTCAATCACATTATAATATATTTTTCTGATCTGAGGAAATGAGAATTCCCTGCAATTTTCAGAACAGGCCCGGCCTCTTCCCACAAATATACGCAACAAAGAGCTACAGAAAACACAAAGTGACAGAATGCCAGATTTGCTTTTTTACATAAAAATTCCCGAATATTGCAATCTAATACTAATGCAAAGAGTTCCCTATGAAAAGAGTAGATTCCGTTATATCCCTGATATACTCGTTATCTAAATCAGAAAAGAAGCACTTCTCCCCTACAGGTTATCAAGGACAAGGAGGAAAAAAGACTATCTGGTGATTTATGATATTATCATAAAGAGTAAACAACCGAATGGAAATACTGTAAAAGAGGAATTTTACAGACGCAAGCCCAATGGCTCATTTGAAGTATCCATTCAATACTTATATGAAAAGCTGACGGATACGTTACTCACCCTGCGTAAAAAAGAAAGATATCTATTACGATCTGCTGAATAATTTGTGCAAAGCCCGAATGCTTTATGAACGTTCTCTGTTTGAAGAGTGTTTCGAAATACTATCCAATACAATAGAACAAGCACAATTCTATGAGAACAACGAAATTCTGACGATAGCTTTGAAGCTGGAACTGGAATATCTGCTCCGTCTGAACTTTCCCAACATGACAGAACAGGAGCTTTTTCACAAACACTTCATCCAAAATGAAGCTTTGAAAAAGATTCGGAAAATCACAGAGCAATCTTCATTACACAACTTATTGAAATATCGTTTATCTCATATTGGCTCCATCAGGACAGTAAAGCAAAAACAGGATATGAATGACCTTATGGTCAACGAACTTTATATAGCCGCTTCTTCAGACTCCGAAGGTAATTTTGAATTAACACGAAACCATAAACTTTTTCAGGCTAATTACCTAATGGGAGCAGGTGATTACAGAGCTGCCTTAAATTCATACAAAGAACTAGACTCATTATTTGAGCAGAATCAGCAGTTCTGGTCAAATCCTCCTATATACTATTTATCTGTACTCGAAGGAGTACTCGGTAGCCTGCGGTCTGTGAGCAACTATGACGAAATCCCCTACTTCCTTGATAAATTAAGAAAGCTTATATCAGACAGCACTTCGCTCGAATTTAAAGTAAATGCAACTTGCCTTCTCTTCCAATACGAACTATTTCCCTATCTGGATAAAGGAGATTTTTCGAAATGTACCCAACTTATGGCAAACTACCAGGAAATACTTTATGATAAAGAAGCCCTGGTTAAGCCCTATTCGAAAGAGTGAATTATTGCTTTTACACCACACTCGTACACATTGGTAACCAAGAATATAAAACTGCTAAAAAAAAGTATATCAGCAACGCTATCATAGACCATAACATAAAGTATCTGCCTTTAATGAGAACTATTCGTCTGGTCCGCCTCATCGTCTTTTATGAAGTGCAGGAGCATGAGCTAATCCAGTATGAATCCCGTTCCATCACCCGAAGTCTATCTTCGCCCAAAGAGCAGACTTTTTTAAAACAGAACGTATCATTTTATGGTTTCTGAATAAAAAGAAATATTCCCATCCTGAAAAAAGACAGAGAAGCATTTTTGGGAAAAGTTGTCTCCTGAGATTCATGAATTATATAATAATAAATATGAAAGTCAGCTTTTACGCCTCTTTGACTTTACGGCGTGGATGGAATCCAAAATTCGGAAAGAAAAAACTGTCTGAAGTCCTCAGAGCACGTACTAGCGCAAAAGAATGTTAAAGAGTAAGGTGTCTGATTCGTATTTCAGACGATAAAAACACTCTTTTCAAATCTCCATTTTCTCTTTGTAATTATATAAATTCGCTTCACATTACCTCTATATTCTCTCCTCTATACAAGGAAAATCCAATATAAGATATCATTTTTGAGATTATATAAACCAATTATTAATGTAGAAAACTATGCATGATTATTGCTTTCATTTGCATAGTCTTAATTTTTAATACTATGGAAACTATATCAATTCATAGACCCAAAATTGTAGTCATCGGTAGTTGCAATACCGATATGGTCGTGAAAGCCAACAGACTACCTGTTCCCGGAGAAACCATACTAGGCGGAACCTTCTACATGAATCCCGGTGGCAAAGGAGCTAATCAGGCGATTGCAGCCGCCCGACTGGGAGCTGAAGTCACCTTCATATCCAAAATCGGATATGATTTGTTCGGCCTGCAAGCATTGGAAATATACAGATCAGAGAAAATTAATACGGAATATATATTTACCGACCAGAAAAGTCCGTCCGGAGTTGCACTTATCTCCGTAGATTCTTTCGGTGAAAATAGCATTATCGTAGCACCGGGAGCAAGCCGTTCGCTTTCTATTGAGGATATCAATAAAGCCGAAGAAAAAATCAAGGAAGCTGATATTATTCTCATGCAACTTGAGATTCCCATAGACACAGTGGAATATGCAGCTACTATTGCTTGCAAATATGGGAAAAAGGTAATCCTCAATCCGGCTCCCGCGTCCAGCCTGAGCAACTCATTCTTAATGAACGTGCACACCATACTCCCCAACCGCATTGAAGCGGAAATGTTATCCGGAATCAAAGTGATGAATATAGAAAGCGCTCATCGTGCCGCTCAGGCTATCGGAGAGAAAGGTATAGAGAATGTTGTCATTACTTTAGGTAAAGACGGGGCTTACGTAAAAGAGAAAGATGAATATACCATGATTCCCGCAAAGGAAGTAGAGACGATTGACACAACAGGTGCCGGAGATGTATTTTGCGGAGCATTCAGCGTCTGCCTGTCTGAAGGGCATTCACTCGCTAAATCTGTGAAATTTGCCAATGCGGCGGCAGCTATAGCAGTCACGCGAATCGGTGCACAGAGTGCGATTCCTTATAAAAGAGAAGTTGTGCTATAAACGAGATAAGACCTAGGTTAAACACATAAATCTGTTCAAATGAAAGTAGTAGTTATTGGAAGTTCAAACATCGACATGGTTGCACAAGTCAACCATCTCCCGGCGCCTGGCGAAACAGTCGGAGATGCCAGTTTCATGCAATCCCTCGGGGGGGGAAAGGCGCCAATCAGGCTGTAGCAGCAGCAAGACTCGGGGGATCTGTAACGTTCATTACCTCTTTGGGAAATGATATGTATGCAGAAATTCTAAAAAAACACTTTAAGAAAGAAGGTATCACTACTGATTATATCATAGATGATGTTAATCAGCCCACAGGGACTGCACTCATTTTTGTTGCCGACAGTGGTGAAAACTGCATAGCAGTAGCTCCCGGAGCTAACTATTCTTTATTACCCGGTTCAATTATTCATTTTTCAAAGGTAATTGACGAAGCAGATATCATAGTTATGCAAGCCGAGATTCCTTACGAAACGATTAAAAGAATAGCTCTTCTGGCTAAACAAAAAGGTAAAAAGGTATTGTTTAATCCCGCACCCGCCTGCCTGATTGATGAGGAGCTGATGAAAGCCATTGATATACTAGTCGTCAATGAACTGGAAGCAGCCTTCATCTCAGGAATTGAATATACAGGAAATAATCTTGAAGAAATCGCTCTAAGCTTATTACAGGCAGGTGCACGCAATGCTGTGATCACATTAGGAAGTCAAGGTGTATATATGAAAAACGACAAAGAAATCATTCAGCTTCCCGGATACAAAGTAAATGCGATTGATACTATTGCAGCAGGTGACACGTTCTGTGGTGCATTGGCTGTAATTTGTGCCCAAAGGGAAATAGACCGAGATGCATTGAGTTTTGCGAATGCCGCGGCAGCTATCGCTGTTACACGTTCTGGTGCCCAACCGTCTATTCCTACTCTCGATGAAGTAAAACACTTCATGTTAGAAAAAGAATTAGCCTTATCATTCAACTTTTAAATTTCATGGATTATGAAAACTAATCGACACTCTACTCTCTTAAAGAAAGCTGTCCACCTGATAACTTATAACTCAAGTCATAAGCTTATCTGCCTGTGGGCTACCTACTTTTATGTTCAATGAATACATATGCTCAGAATTATGTATCCCGGAACAGTAAAAGATAATAATGGAGAACCTCTACTGGGAGTTTCCATAAAAAGTAAAAAGATGGGAATATAGTATCCGGAACCGTCACTGACTTTAACGGACACTACCAAGTGAAAGCGGATCCAAGTTCAACTATTGAATTCAGTTACATCGGATTTAAAACAGTCCAGTTTACAGTAGGTGATAGAAAAATGATAAACGTAACACTGGGAGTTGACGACAATTTATTGGATGAAGTGATCGTTGTAGGTTATGGTACCCAAAAAGAAGATTAATTTAACCGGTTCTGTCGGAGTCATTGACTCGAAAGCCTTCGAAGCAATCCCTGTATCCAATGCAGTCCAGGCATTACAAGGACAGGTTCCCGGTTTGAATATTTATAGCAATCAGGGAGGAGGTCTCAATCAGAAACAATCGATCAATGTACGTGGAGTCGGAACTATCGGAGAAGGTTCTACAGGAAGTGCCCTAGTCTTGATAGATGGTATGGAAGGAGATATTTATTCCATTAATCCGCAGGATATAGAATCTATTTCAGTTCTGAAAGATGCGGCAGCTTCTTCTATTTATGGTTCCAGAGCGCCATTCGGAGTAATCTTAGTAACGACCAAGAAAGGAAAGGCCGGTAAAGCGCAAGTTAACTACAACAACAGTTTTCGTGTAAGTAGCCCTATCAACATGCCTTCTTCATTAGACTCTTACACGTTCTCCTTATACTATAATGATGCAGCTGCCAATTCCGGATGGGGACCTTACAACTGGGTCTCGGAAGAAAGGATAAACCGCATCAAAGACTATATGGCCGGCAAGATTACCGATTCTACCATCCCCGTGCCCAATAATCCTTCGTTATGGGCAGACGGATATTCACAAGGAAATGATAATATTGATTATTATGACTATTTTTTCAAAGACAATGTCTTTGCACACGAGCACAATATCAGCGTTACTGGCGGGACAGACAAAATACAATACTATTTATCAGCGAACTATTTAGGTCAGGATGGAGAGCTCAGAATCGGAGATGAATACTCAAACAGATATACTGCATCTGCAAAAATCAACGCACAATTATCAAAAATAGTATCAGTCGGATTCAATACTCGCTTTATCAGAAGTGACTATGTACAGCCGACACATCTTAATGAAAGTTTTTTTGCCGAAATCGGACGCCAATGTTGGCCTACCAAACCTCTCTATGACCCAAATGGTATTCTATATGACGACCATGTGCTCCAAATGCAAAACGGAGGTGAAAAACAAGAACGAAACACTTGGCTCTACCAACAACTGAATATAACGGTAGAACCTATCAAAGGGTGGCGACTGATTGGAGATTTAAGCTATCGATACAATACACAATATTCACACTGGGATTACTTAACTGTTCATCAGACAGGTGATGACGGAAAGACTAAGGGCAATACATGGAATAACGATTCCCAAGTACATGAAGGCACTTATGCCAGCGATTATTTTAATGTAAATCTCTCATACAGATTATGCAAAGACCTTTGCAAAATCACATAATATGAAAGTTCTTTTCGGGTTTCAAGCCGAACAAAATAATTATAAAGATATAGCTGCTGAGAAGCTAGGAGTCATTTATCCGGGAAAACCGACTATCAACACTTCTACCGGAATGGATTCAAATAACCAAAAAGTTGCTCTCGAATGTAGCAGGTGGACACAACAGATGGGCTACCGCCGGATTCTTCGGCAGATTGAATTATGATTACCTGGAAAAATATCTTCTGGAAGTAAATCTACGCTATGACGGTTCCTCACGATTTCGTAGTGACAGTCGTTGGGGATTTTTCCCTTCCGCATCAGTAGGCTGGAACATAGCCAGAGAAAAAATTCTTCCTGCCTGTCAGCAAAGTTGTCAACACATTTAAGGTCAGAGCCTCTTATGGTAGTTTGGGTAACCAAAATACATCTTCTTTATATCCGACTTATTCTACAATCGGTACAGGAACAGGATCATGGATCATTGACGGAACATTAGCCAATATTGCCTGGGCACCTTCACTCGTCAGCTATAATCTCTCCTGGGAGAAAATCCGTACATGGAATGCCGGAGTTGACTTTGGCCTGTTTAACAATCGGCTAACCGGCTCTTTTGATTATTACATTCGTAAAACTGACGATATGGTCGGCCCTTCGGAGAAATTGCCTGTAGTCCTTGGAACAGCCGTTCCCAGTTCCAATAATACAAATCTTAAAACATTCGGATGGGAACTGGAACTAATGTGGAAAGACCGGTTAAATAATGGATTGAATTATAGTGCCCGCTTTACACTTGCCGACAGTCGTACCAAGATTACTCGTTATTCAAATCCTTCCGGACTGATAGATGGATTTTATGCCGGAAAATACGTGGGTGAAATATGGGGATATGAAACGATAGGCATTGCACAATCTGACCAGGAAATGGCCGAACACATCGGAAGATTAATCAACGGTGGACAAAGTAATCTCGGACAAGACTGGAAAGCCGGAGACATTATGTATAAAGATCTGAATGAAGACGGAAAAATTGATGCCGGAAGCCGCACCTTACAAGATCACGGTGATTTAAAAAGAATAGGTAACTCCACGCCCCGATATAATGTAGGACTGGAATTAGCCGCCGATTGGAAAGGATTCGATATCAGAATGTTCTGGCAAGGAACATTGAAAAGAGATTATTTTCAGGGTAGTTACTACTTCTGGGGTGCAAACGGTAGACAAGGGCCCTGGTTTTCCACAGCACTAAAAGGACACGATGATTATTTCCGAAATGACGAAGCCAGTCCATTGGGAACGAATCTGAATTCCTACTATCCAAGACCCTTATTCAACACCGATAAAAACCAGCAATCACAAACTAAATATTTACAAGATGCATCTTATCTACGTCTGAAGAATCTGCAGATAGGATATAGCTTGCCACACAACATCGTACAAAAAAATGGGAATGCAGCACCTTAGGATATTCGCATCCGGTGAAAACTTGTTCACCATTACGAGCCTTATTGACTTCTTCGACCCCGAATCAATCGAAGGCGGTAGTTGGGGACACGGAAACGTTTACCCACTATCCCGAACATTCTCTTTTTGGATTAAATGTCACATTCTAAAAAACAGGATATTATGAAAAGACTTACGATATCAACCTTATTGAGCGGAGTGCTCTTTTTGACAAGTTGCAATGATTTCCTAAATCAAGAACCTCTTGATCAACTTTCTCCAAATGAATATCTGACAACAGAAAGTAATATTGCAGCTTTTTGCTACTGATCAATATCAAGTGCTACCTACTCATGGCACCTATGGATATGGAACTTTTGAAATTGACAATAACACAGATAATATGGCCGGTATGCAACCTAACGTAATGTATGCACCCGGATACTGGAAAGTAGGACAAGAAGGAGGCTCATGGTATTTCGCTGATATTTACCGATGCAATTATTTCTTTGAAAATGTGCTTCCATCGTATGAAAACAATGCCATTGTCGGAAACACGACCAATATCAAACACTATATCGGAGAAATGTATTTCTTCAGAGCTTTCATGTATTTTGAAAGATTAAAATCATTAGGCGACTTTCCTATTATTACTAAAACTTATCCTAATGAACGTGAAGCTCTGATAGAAATCAGCAAACGAGCCCCCCGAAATGAAGTAGCCAGATTTATCTTATCTGATCTGGACAAAGCTATAGAAATGATGCAAAACATAGCTCCTTCCGGAGGTAAGAACCGGCTAAGCAAAGACTGCGCTATCCTTCTCAAGTCAAGGGTCGCACTTTACGAAGGCTCATGGCTGAAGAATTTTAAAGGAACAGCTTTTGTACCCAATGGACCGGGATGGCCGGGAGCAAATAAAGATTATAATGCTAATTACTCATTTAAATCCGGAAGTATTGAAAAAGAATCAGAGTTCTTCTTTGATGAAGCTATTAAAGCGGCACAAATCATAGCAGAAAAATATAATATATTAACTGCCAATACAGGAGTATTCCCACAAACTTCTTCGGAACCTGAAAATCCTTATTTCAGTATGTTCTGCGATATTGACATGGAGAAATACAATGAAGTACTTTTTATGGAGGCGCTACAACACAGGATTAGGAGTGGCAAATGAAGTTTGTCAATACGGATGTGTCGGCAACAATGGAGTAGGCACTACTAAAAGCATGATTGACGCCTTTATTCTTAAAAATGGAGAACCTATTTATGCATCCCCGATGTGGGCAGATGAAAACTCATCTTATTGGGGAGATAATAATATCATTCATATCACTAAAAAACAGGGATACCCGTGCAGACATCTTCATCAAAAAGCCAGGACAGAAAAATTTGCATACTCAGGCAGGAGATCATGGGGTAGTAGAAGAATGGGGACCCAATATAACCGCCTCTTCTGTTACAGAAAAGTACAATACAGGCTATGCCTTACGCAAAGGATTAAACCCTGACGGGAAATACACAAATAACACTCAAAGTATTGTCGGTTCTATCATATTCCGTACAGCCGAAGCCTATCTCAACTATATAGAAGCTTATTATGAATTGCATGGTTCACTCGACTCCTATGCAGAAAAGTACTGGAAAGCGATTCGTCGCAGAGCCGGCATTGATGAGGACTATACCAAAACAATCAGGCTTACAGATATGTCAAAAGAAGCAGAAACTGATTGGGGGGCATATTCCGGCGGAGAAATTATTGATGCCACACGTTATAATATCCGCCGTGAACGAAGATGTGAGTTGATGGCGGAAGGTTTACGTAGCATGGACTTACATAGATGGCGTTCAATGGACCAAATGATTACCAAACCCTACCATATCCTAGGAATGAATTTATGGCAGGAAATGTATGGCTGGGACTGGTATAAAGATTCTAACAGCAACTCCATTCTTAAAGAAGGAGAAAATGTTTCACCACGTAGCTTCAGTACTTATCTTGCTCCTTATCACATCACAGCCAATAACATTGTTTACAACGGCTATAAATGGAATATGGCACACTATCTCGATCCGATAGCAGCAGAACATTTTCTGGTTACTTCATCCGGAGGTGATTTGGATTCTTCTCCTATCTATCAGAATCCGGGCTGGCCTATGACAGGAGGAGGAACCCCGCAATAATCCAATAATCTACTAATTTAACAAAGACCAATTATGTATAAAAGAATGATAATACTAACTTACGCACTGGTTTTCTTTTCATTATTCGCAACAGCTTGTTCTGACAATAATAATGAAACATACGTCGAACCAATACTTTCTCAAATAGAAGTAAGTAAACTAGTGACTGAAAACAACAAAACATATGTTTCTGTTGACGGTAAACCTTTTCCGTTTCTTGGTGCACAAATACGCCTTGATGCCCTTCTCAATTGTGACAAGATGACTATTAATGAAGTGGAAAACTACTTCAAGAAAGCTCAGGAACTGGGACTAAATTGTGTGCAAATTCCAATTTCATGGAATATGGTAGAGCCTAAAGAAAACAAGTACGATTATAGTATCGTAAACTCAATCTTGCAGTTCGTCAACAAGTATAATTTGAAAATGGAATTACTTTGGTTCAGTACGAATATGGTAGGAGATTCATTCTCCTACCTGATACCTCAATATGTGCTTCAAGAATATAACAAAAGGCTCAGCCGGAATGATGAAGGAAATTTTTGGAACTATTATGGTTATCAATACACCATGATTCTTGATGATGAATGGATACTGGAGAGAGAAACCAAAGCCATCACCGCCTTATTTAACCACATCCGATACTGGGATTCTCAAAATGGAGACAAGCACCCCGTTATATCAGCTCAGATCCATAATGAACCTGATGCGTTAATGCGCTGGAGAATCGACCAAAAAGATTTAAAATATCGGGATGGGACCCCTCTAAGCAAAGAGAAGGCCTGGACAATGATCACAAATGCATTAAATACTGTAGGAAAAGCTGTAAAAACAGTTCTTACAGAGTAGTAACTCGTGTCAATCTAATTTACGGTGATGGTATTAATCCATTTCCAGAGGCTACTAATGCTCGCCCCAAAGATGTATTCGATCTTCAAGGCATTGATTTCATTGGCGTTGATGCTTATAAAGATAATGTTAAACATCTCAAAAATGAAGTCATGGCATACGCATCAATTGCAGGAAATTATGCGCTGGTTGCCGAGAACAAAGGTAGTTATGCAAACAGTCCGAGTCTTATCTTGACATCTTTCGCATTAGGAGGAGGCTATGATATTTACGATTTGGCTACCAGTAACTTCTTTATCAACAACACCACCGAACCGGACCAAATTGACCACGGAATTTATACATGGGATTTACAAGAAAAAGATTTTACACCTCCTACTCGTAGTCTCATAAAAGGCTTGGCGGCAGCTTATATAGATGTTGCCAAAGTAAAACCGGAGAACTTTGCAGCATTTAATATTAACGATAATCAGCCAAAAGACAAATTAGAACAACTAATATGTACTACTGGAGCACAAATCACATTCCAGACAAATAATGCTTCTTTAGGTTTCGTATTAGATATGCACAATTATTTACTGATTTATAGTTTGAATGACTCTCAATTCAAACTAGAGAATGGTAAATTTGGAGAAACCATTTCCGGAAGATATGATGTAAATGGCACATTTACCAAAGAAGGAACTGCAACTTTAGAAAATCAGACTCTCCATGCTAAAGGAGGCGTACTTTATAAAGTAAATTATTCCTCGCAACAATCATTAACCAGCAATACAATTGAGAATATTGGAAATAACTTATAAAAACCCAAGATATGTTCAAATATATAGCAATCATTCTAATAACCGTCTCTTTATTCTGTTCCTGTGCACAACAAAAAGAGACTACTTCTGCAATTCCTGTCATACTCGACACGGATGTTGGAAATGATATCGATGATGTTTTAGCCATGCAAATGCTGCTTAATTATGAGAAAAAAAAGGAAAAATTGATTTGCTAGGTATCACTATAAGCAAGTGTAATCCTTATTCACTGGAATATATTGACGCTTATTGTCGTTTCAACGACAAATACGACATACCTTTAGGTTATGCTTATAATGGGATGAATACAGACGACGGACATTATCTCCGCCAAACGCTGGATACTATTATTGACAACAATAAAATATTACATCCAAAAAGAAGCCTAAAAGATCATATTCTGGAAGGATATAAACTGTTGCGTAAATTGCTGGCAGAGCAAGAAGATCATTCTGTGGTATTTATAGCCTTAGGCCCGGAAACAAATCTAGCCCGTTTGCTTATCTCGGAAGCAGATGAATACAGCGAGCTGGATGGAAAAGCCTTGGTAGCACAAAAGGTAAAATTACTATCTGTCATGGGAGGACTCTATGGTAATGAATTCGACTTCCCTGAATGGAACATTGTTAATGATCTGAATGCAGCCCAAATTACTTTCAAAGAATGGCCTCACTCCAATTATTGCCAGCGGATGGGAACTAGGAAACAAAATTCGATATCCTCATCAAAGTATATTAAATGATTTTGCCGGCAGTTATAAACATCCTCTGTGCGTATCATATAAAATATATCAGGAAATGCCATATGACAGAGAAACATGGGATTTGACATCCGTGCTACAAGCCATAGAACCGGGGAATAATTATTTCAATTTATCCGAGAAGGGAACAATCACCATAGACAGTATCGGACAAAGTATTTTTTCTCCTTCTGAAAGCGGTAAACACCAATATCTCACTATTCAAGGGGAAGAAAATATTCGGGCAACCCGCAACGCACTTATAAGACAAGTGACAGGAAAAGAGAATTGAAATCTTAAAAAAAATCATTATGTATATAGTCAATAGTTACACCTTAGCTATTATCTTCTGCTTTATCACAATGATATGCTGGGGATCGTGGGGAAATACCCAAAAACTGGCCAGTAAGAATTGGCGTTATGAACTTTTTATTATTGGGACTACACCATCGGCATCTTGCTGTTCGCCCTACTTCTGGTATTCACACTAGGAAGTTTCGGAGATTCGGGAAGAGGTTTTCTGGAAGACATCCAACAAGTGGAAGCGGCATATATTGCCAGTGCACTTATCGGAGGAGTTATTTTCAATGCTTCCAATATTCTTCTTTCCGCCTCTGTATCCGTTGCCGGGATGGCGGTAGCTTTTCCATTAGGAGTAGGACTGGCATTGGTCTTGGGAGTATTCATTAATTATTTCAGCTCCCCCAAAGGAGATCCGTTCTGGCTATTCACAGGAGTCGTGCTGATTGTTATCGCCATCATTTGCAACGGTATTGCAGCCGGTAAGAATCAAAAGGCAGGAACCAATAATAGCAAAAAGGGAATTATTCTTGCAGCTATTGCCGGTATACTGATGTCATTCTTTTACCGGTTTGTCGCCGCTGCCATGGATTTGAACAATTTTGAATCACCGACAGCAGGAATGGCAACTCCTTATACTGCATTCTTCATCTTTGCCATCGGAATCTTCCTAAGCAACTTCCTCTTCAATACACTTGTGATGAAGCGTCCGTTCGTCGGTTTACCCGTCACTTACAAGGAATACTTTGCCGGAAAAGCAAGTACACACATGGTCGGAATTCTCGGAGGATGCATCTGGGGATTAGGTACGGCATTAAGCTACATTGCCGCAGGAAAAGCGGGAGCAGCCATTTCTTATGCACTTGGACAAGGAGCACCGATGATTGCTGCCCTTTGGGGTGTTTTCATCTGGAAAGAATTTACCGGTAGCTCCAAAGCGACAAACAGACTTTTGGGAGTCATGTTTATATTATTCATTTTGGGCCTGACATTCATTGTCATCTCAGGAGGAAGCTAAAAATAAAAAAGAGGTAAAGGAACTATTAGGTATTATCAATATAAAAAGAATCACCCCAAAAGTTAGAAACTAAACTTTTTGGGGTGAAATTCAATTCTATGATTCAAACTATCATATACATTATTCAGACCGTTATATCCAGCAAAGTTTCTCCCTTTGCATCCAACACCCTGACTCTGAGTTCTTCTTTCCTCTTCTCAAGAATCATCACGGTAGCACCCTCCATCTTATATCCTCCACCTATAACAACCGGAAAATGATTCCCCAATTCACCTTTCGGGTGGTAAGCATACTTATGAGTATGAGCATTCAGACAGATATCAAAAGGAGCTTTTTCCAGCAGCTTAGTCCATAGTTCAGTACAAAGATTCTTTCCATCATTACCATAAAGAGGGATATGGTGCAGAAGGATACGTTTCTTCGCTTTCTTAAATTCTTTGGCAGCCAGTTCTTTCTTCAGAAAACCGACCTGTTCGTTACGTAACTGGGTGAAATCATTCAAATCATAATAGACCCAATGATCGTCTGTTTTGTCTTCTCCACAGTCCAGCATGACAATACGGGTATCTCCCCAGTTGAAAGAGCCATAAGTCTTGTCACCTACATAATCGAAATGGTCACGCAAACCGATAGAATAAGCGTTCCGGATTTCGTCATTCCCCGCATAAAGAAAGTCGGGATACAATCTCCGTGCACTCCTTCGGTCAGTTCACTGATAAAAAGGCAGTTGCCTGATCATGACTTGCCGGGTCGTCTACACAGTCACCGTTGAAAACAACAAAATCATAGTCAATATCTTGAATTTGCCTGCACAAAGCCCGGAAAGTATGGGTATGCTGATGCAGATCATTGAACACAACAGCAGTAAAAGAATCCGTACCGGTTACAGGCAGAGTAAATTCACTGAAAGCAGAACGGGCAGTATTTCCGAAAACTTTCTTATATGCCTGATAAAGCAACATTTCTTGTGAACAGACACGATAATAATACTTTTGACCGGGCTGCAAATCATCCAGCCGTATTTTATGTAACTTGTTATTGCAGACTACCTGTCCGTCAACAATAGTACGCGCACGCTTTAATTGAGTCGTATCCGTACCGTATTCTACCCAACAATAAGCAGGAACAGTGGTTTCCCACATCACGGTCATTCCATTTCCAACCGGATTCTGCAAATAGGGTTTAGTACGGAATATCTTATCCGCCTTTTCGGCAGTGCGCAGTTCCACAACAATAGGGCGATGATCGGATGCTACAGGTTCATTCACCACTTCCGAAGAGACGACGGCAAATCCTTTATCATTCTGCTTAAAAGCCGCCACGTAATCAATAGTCTCCTTTGGGGCGGGAGCAGGAAAAAGTGTGTTGTTTGGGATTAGAGAGTATCCGAAATTCTTTCTGCAACTCTTTGATAAAATCCGATTCCGGCTCCGCATTCATGTCTCCTGCTAGAAAAAGAGGCTTTTTTATAGGAAGCAGCAAAAGTTTTCAGAATCTCAATGACTTCATCCGGTCTTCTTCCGTAAGGGATAAATGAGTGCAACAGTAAATATAATCTTCAAACTCCGCTAAGATCAATGCACGGGCTTCTTCCCTGCCGGGCAAGAGCTATAGTCTGCAAATGAACCGGAGCTTTCTTTGACAGCAGACCGATTCCGTATTTTCCGCCATCATAATCTATAGCTGGAGCAAAGCAGGCATACATCTGTGTCCGCTCGGCTATCTCACCTAATACATATTTCTGATTACTCCGATTGGTCACGCTGTCTACTTCCTGCACAGCTACCACATCGGGAGAAGCGTTATTAATCACATTTGCAATACGCTGGAAGTCACAGACACCATCCATGCCTGTTGCATTTTTGATGTTATAGGTCATCAGTCTCAACGTATGCTGAGCCTGCACCGGAACAATTAACAAGATCGCGGAAATCAGTAAGAATATCCTTTTTCATGTTTCTCATTGGGGGTTAAATATTAGAATCACAAAGGTAAGAAAAAAAATAAAAGCCACAAGAGACTTTTTACAATCTCTGTGGCCATTACTTATACATGAGGGGAAATGTATAAATAATCTATTTTATCAGATGATGCCCCGCACGCGGTCATCAAAGGCAGAAAGGGCAGCTTTCGCACCTTCGCCCATAGAAATAATAATCTGTTTGTAAGGTACGGTCGATACGTCTCCGGCTGCATAGATTCCCGTCACATTGGTACGGCAATGCGCATCGATAACGATTTCACCCGGTCGGTTTGTTTCCACAATATCACGGAAAACGCTGCTATTGGCGGAAAGTCCGATCTGCACGAATACTCCGTCCAGTTCTACCAAACGTTCTTCTTCCGTCTTACGGTCTTTGATGCGCAAGGCTGTCAGTTTATCGCCATTACCGATTACTTCTGTCGTTTGCGAACTCACGAATACTTCCACATTCGGCAGAGATTTAAGTCTTTCCTGAAGGACATTATCCGCTTTCAGTTCATCCATAAATTCAAAGACGGTGACTTTAGAACAGATACCTGCCAAGTCAATGGCTGCCTCGATGCCGGAGTTTCCACCGCCCACTACCGCAACCTGCTTTCCTTTATAGAAAGGACCGTCACAATGAGGACAGAAAGCGACACCACGCCCGATATAATCGTTCTCGCCGGGAACATTCAGTTTTTGCCAGCTTGCACCGGTCGCAATAATCAATGCAGGAGCCAGAAACTTTTCACCGACAGAAGTCGTCACCAGTTTCTGCTTTTCCCAGTATTTCCACTTTCTCTATCTTACGATGTTCCAACAGATCGACCGGATAACGCAGCAAAGTGAGTTTTCAGGTTATCTGCCAGTTCGCTGCCCGTTGTTTCAGGAACAGAATTGGGTTTTCGATGCCGACAGTCTCTTTCACTTGCCCACCGACACGTTCGGCTACAATAGCTACACGCAATCCTTTACGGGCAGAATAGATAGCAGCCGACACTCCCGCAGGGCCTCCACCGGCAACAATCACATCATATTCTTTCACCTCAGCCACCGCTTTGGTTTCATCAATTCCATATTGTTCTTCCAATTTTGCAAGCAGCTCGCCGAATTCGCCACGGCCTACATGGAGCAATTTGCCGTCAGCAAACACGGAAGGCACTCCCTGTATCTTCAATGCATCTACTTCGTCCTGGTAGAGCGCACCATCCACCATTTCATGCGTAATGGAAGAATTGAGTGTTGTCATCGCATTCAAAGCCTGTACAACATCAGGGCAGTTCGTACAAGTCAGCGAAACGTAGGTAACCAGATGTATCGGGCCTTTCAGTGCTTTCACCCGATTGCAGACAGCCTCATCGGGGAAGTTCTTCCCTTTGCCGTCCAAATTCAGTATAGCCAACAATAACGAAGTAAACTCGTGCCCGTTGGGGATTCCCCGGAAAGTGATTCCAGTACGGTCACCGTTCTTCAATAAAGCAAATTTCAGTCTGCTTCCTTCATTCACTACACAAGTGATGTGGTCGGAGCAGTCTGCTACGTCTCCCTAGCAGTTCAACCAGTTCAGTCTGTTTTCATGACTGGATGATACCGATATATCAAAAGTAAAATTCGCCTCCAGTCCGGCAAAAATACCCTTCAGTTGTTCTTTTAATGCAGATTCTAACATATACCTTTTTTTCTCCTTCTATTTTTTTTGAAAAGAAAGGCCGGCAGCGTCTCCGTTACCGGCCCTTCATAATCATCATTATCAAGATCTATCAAATCTTACCTACCAGGTCGATACTTGGTTTCAGCGTAGCTTCTCCTTTCTTCCATTTTGCCGGACAAACTTCTCCGTCGTGAGTCGCTACAAACTGAGCAGCTTCCACCTTACGAAGCAATTCGCTCGCATCACGGCCAATATTGTTATCATTCAATTCCACCACTTTAATCTTTCCTTCCGGATTGACAACGAATGTACCACGGTATGCCATACCTTCTTCTTCGATATATACTCCGAGTGCACGGCACAGAGCACCTGTCGGGTCTGCCAACATCGGATACTGAATTTTACGGATACTTTCAGAAGCATCATGCCATGCTTTATGAACGAAGTGCGAGTCAGTACTTACCGAGTAGATTTCTACGCCCATTGCTTTTTGAACTGGTCGTACTTTTCAGCCATATCCACCAATTCAGTAGGACATACGAAAGTAAAGTCGGCAGGATAGAAGAACAGAATCGCCCATTTACCTTTCAGGTCATTATTGGTCACTGTTTTGAAACTACCGTTATGAAAAGCCTGAACACTGAATTCAGGAAGCTGAGAATTTAAAATTGGTTCCATAATCTTTATTACTTTTTTATTGTTATTAATTGATTTGACTTATAACATCAGAAACTTCGTTTTGTTTCTTGTTTCTGATGCAAAGATAAAGGCGGAAGACCCGCCCTTGCAAAAAAAGTCCAATCGAATAATTCTATGCGGCGATAGATGAAACCGATAAGTCCGCTAAAAGTCCTATTTTTTAAGATTCCCATCACAACCGGGACTGTCAAATTCTCACTAAGAGAAGAAATCGTGCATAAAGCAACGCATATATATACTATATCCAGCCTTTTTATGCATATAAACAAGACAAATATGCAAGAAACAACCGTTTCCCGACTTGTTTCCCGGTGAGATACAAAATGTTTCAAGGTGCGAAACAATCTGGACACGATAAAGAAGGATTTTAGACACCTATTTGAAGCACTATTTATTCTAGTTGGCATAAGGGCAAGAAGCAACTGATATTATCATTTTCAAACAGGATCATTAATATCTTCTTCCACACACACCACTAATCAGCAAAAGAGTGACACATTAACAGGGAATAGCCCAATATGATAACATTCGCAAACTCACTAATGCTAAATCCTTCGAGTTTTTCCCTTCAGGCCTACGCCGAGCCGTATATTTCAGAAAATAGAATGATTGAATATACAATCCTTCATATCCGGTCTTTTTTCCGGACTATTTATAAATAAGCAGTACTCTCCCTAATTTTAAGGCGTACGGAGATAATTTAAAAGAGAAGTTTGTAATTTGGTCAAGAGAAAAGTACAATAGGTCAAAACATGGATATTATAATTCGCTTTATTTGCACTACCATTTTAAATCTAATTGTATTCATCCTTATTATAAACTTTAATATCTGCACTATGAAGAGAAAGGTACTATTAAGCACATTGTTCCTAATGCTCCACATGACGGTAGTATTAGCACAGCAAGTAACTATTTCAGGGCAAGTGTTGGATGAGAAGAGCGAACCTCTGATCGGTGCTACGATAAATATCGAAGGTACCACCAATGCAGTAATCACCGATTTAGAAGGAAAGTTCACGATAAAAGTACTTCCTTCTGAAAAGATTGTCATCAGTTATCTGGGATATAAGCCCAAAACTATCACTATCGGAAAGAACCGAAGATTTGATATCATTCTAGACCCTTCAGTCACAGAGATGGATGAGGTGGTTGTTGTAGGCTATGGTAGCCAGCGAAAAAGTGATATTGCAACCGCCGTTGCTTCTGTGAATATAAAAGATATTGTAAACAGTAGTTCTACGCAGACGTTGCAAGCACTACAAGGCAAAATCAGCGGAGTACAGATTATCCCGACAGACGGTTCGTTATCGAGCGGAATGACTTTCAGAATCAGAGGTGTCAACTCCGTCACAGGAGGAACCCAGCCTCTCTTCGTCATTGATGGTGTACCAATGCCTACTCAACAGATCACCAATGAAGATACCGAAACGGTGAATAATCCATTGTTAGGATTGAACCCGAACGACATCGAATCCATGGAGATTCTGAAAGACGCAGCGGCGGCAGCTATTTATGGTGCCAAAGGAGCCAATGGCGTTGTCATCATCACCACCAAACGGGGAGCAGCCTCTACCAAACCTAAATTCTCGTTCAGTCTGACAGGAGGTCTGGATATGAATCCAAATATTCCGTTGGAAGTATTATCTCCGGAAGAGTACGCAAAGAAGATGCTTGATTACGGAACATACGATAGTCCGAACCTCATCAATTTCTGGCAAAACGTGATTGACAACAAAGGTTGGAACAACCCGTCCGTACACAATTGATGGATGAAATTACCCGGACAGCGAAAAAATACGAAGCAAACGCAAGTATATCCGGAGGAACCAAAGGAACAACCTATATGCTCTCACTCGGATATCTGAATAATACGGGAATTATCAAACGGTCTGCATTCGACCGTTTCACCTCACGCCTGAACTTGAATCAGGAGGTCAATTCCCAAATCGATATCGGTATTAATCTGTCTTACTCTACCTCTAAAGACAAGAATCCGGTCAGCGACTGGTCACAGTCGGGAGTCATTCTCAATGCCTTGCAGATTTCTCCTTTCCTGTTTTATCCGGGACTGGCAGATATCATGAATTACAGTAACGTGAACATAATGAGCCCTCTGGTAGCAGTCGATCAGGTCAATATCAACAATCGGTATAGTGAACTCAATGGTAATATCTACTTCAACTATAAAATATTGAAAGACCTCACGTTCAGTACCAGCGCCTCTTATCGCCAGTATTCCATGGATCAGGACAAGCTCTGGGGTTCGGATACCTGGTACGGGCAATCGGAAAGGGGACGCATGGAAATCAGCAACCGGGAAGAAAACAGTTGGGTATATGAAGCACGGC